>Ga0209125_1003794_pt1 | contig 9991 bp, 7 predicted proteins | sample BarGraIncub1131A_FD_184503 | JGI IMG/M metagenome (GOLD analysis project Ga0209125, IMG submission 184503) | Arctic peat soil microbial communities from Barrow, Alaska - Barrow Graham LP Incubations 11-31A (SPAdes) (version 2) | ecosystem: Environmental > Terrestrial > Soil > Wetlands > Peat... | reverse complement strand
CACAGGTATTGTTTGGTTTTTACTATCAGGACTTCAAAGCTACAAAAATACCAGAAGATACAGATGTATAACTTTCAAAAATGACAAATAATGTTTCAAAAATGACATCTCACTTATAAGAGCGCTTATTCAACATTATATCTGAATCGGACGTACTGCTCATTATTCGGACCTTCCAGTCTCAATAGATAGATACCAGACTCAGTCAATCCTGTAAATGAAGTCGTTGTTGTCACAGCTTCCTTACTAAATGTTTTGTATTCATCTATAATTGTCTGCTTCAATACGCCATATACGTCATACACCTTCAAGGATACCTGACCCGGTTTGATCACATTGTAGTTAATAGACACCGGAGTGCTTCCCGTTACCGTTGTCGTACTCATGGTCAGTAACCTATTTTCCATATCAGCCTGTGAGAGATAATCATCAAACTGATCCACGCGATCATATTGCTTGATGCTAAAGTTCTTTGCTTTTCCAAGTGCCAATACAGCATCACTAGCAAAAGTACCACCGGTAAGATACAAACCAATCGCGATATTGTCATCCACACCACCTTCAGAGAGGAAGCTGATCTTCAGTGGATCATCCAAAAACTCCCACCAGAAGAGGTTGTCATACGAGTAATACGCAGTCAGATAATCGGGAGCATAGAAGTTGAGACGAAGTTTGATATAAACCTCTTGAGCGATATTCTCATTATCCATCTTCTTGTATTCGTAATTGTATCCCCAGCGATAACTCAGGCGACCACCTTCAAAAGATCCGATACCATACGATACCTCGGGAGAGTTAGGCGATACCTGATCATCCAGCAACGTACGGAGCATGATACCCATATACGTGCCACGTCCGGCATTAGCAATTGAGTCAATCTTCATCGACACTTCAATCGGCTTCGTCGGGTCAAACCCTCTCTTGAATAGATAGCTGGTCACGTCAATATGCTTCATAACCTGCTGTTGAGTCGTGATAAACGACAACGAGTCGATTGAATTGGTCAGTTTGAACTTGATGGTATCCAGTGCTGAATTCTTTTCAGACACCGTGAGGTAAGGAACCTGCATACTATCCAGCTTCGTCTTGAAGCCGTTGATTACTGTGTCCGGATCAAAAAACTTAGATTTCGGGTAAGTCATTTTGATGGAGTCCATGACTTGCTGTTCAGCTTCTGTAGCCGAAGGATAAACCGTCTGAATAGAGTCAAACGTGATCTTCTCCTCATCGGTCATCAGGATCGTATCCACCTTTTCATCCGGGAGGACATACTTAGTCGAATCTAAAGTAAGACCTGCATAAGGCTCCTTACTTGCCACACTAAATATTACCTTGAAACCCAACAGGTTAAAGTCTGCATCATTAGCCACAAATTTCAGGAGGTTCTTACCCTGACTCAACAAAATCTTATCAGAGCCACCTTTCTTCCAATCCGAACCACTAAGTCCTTTGGTGATGGAAAGCTTCATAATCTGGACGACTCCGTTGACCTGCAATTCAATACTCTTGTTCGCATTTTTACAAGCAGCAACAGGAGAGATGGTATAATAACCGGCACGCGGAGCATACACTGTATACGAAACCCAGTCGCCGGCCTGAATATTAGTCATGTACGGGAAACCTCGCATAGCCTTACCGGTTGTGCGGTCCAGATAACCAATACGTTCAGTCCAGAAGCCTTGACATTCATTCCAAACCACAGCTCCGTTCGCATCTTTCGAAACTTTAAAAACGAGTTCTTGATTGCCTCCTGTATAAGTAGCTGTATCATTCTTTGTGGAGAAAGCAAGATCAATCGCAGTCCCGGCAGTTCCGCCTACCTCAGCACGAGTGGTATCCTTGGCATATCCCGCTGCTTTCGTATATTTAATCCGTTGATCACGGAACAGATACGATTCCGCGCCTGCTATATACATCTCGGATGTCGTGACGGTTGTCGGAGCACTGTTGCCCAAAAGCCGCGAATTATTACCTACGCCAACTCCACCCCAGTTGTATTCCCAGCTTCCGATAAATACGGGGAATTTCTTGCTGATACTCAGATTCTTTGTCACAAACTCATCACCCCACACGAGATTCGGTTCAACAGGAACCTCCATATTCTTCAGTTCCCATCCGTAAGGAGCAGAAGGATTAGCCGTCTTTGGTTTGGACTTTCCGTCAGACACATTCAGCGAATAGTCGGTTGTCATTGTATAACCGGCTATCGTACAAGTCAGTTTGATGGTCGTCACACCTTCACGGATACCGGTAACACGCACATATTTATGCCACTCCTCAGCATCTATATCGGACTGCGCAGTAGTGGCTGCTTTCTCCCAAAAATAGGCATCGGCAACCGTCTTATCCACTGACTCTGCTTCGACAGTAAAATATTCGCCCAAAGCATGGCCAAACACCTTTGTGATATCAATATCCCTAAACTTTCCGGGTTTCAGATTTGTGGCAAAATCCGCATCCACTGTCTCATCACCCACCACCTCGTAAGGCACCTCAATATCAGTAACCGCCAGATTATCAAATAACATGACCGTAGGTACCGGATTGTCCTTGTGATCAGACAAATTGCCACAAGCACCAATCCCCATATATGCCTTGCCATTCAATTGTAACTTCTTTACAGCATCCATTTTGATCCAGGAAGCACCCTCCACATCATCTTTGTGAAAAGCTGTAACATACAAACCCTGACGGATTAACTTCATCCAGCGAGGAAAACAGTTGGGAGGGTTATTGGTGCTTCCGATTGTCCCGGAGGGTGCTTCAACAGAATAAAAAGTACCCCCATTCGTCAAACGCCAGCAGAAATCTACTTTTCCACCGTTTTGATTCTTTGTTTCAATATACACGGCAGCAGCATTATCAGTCAGGCCCGAACGAATCATGATGAAACCTTTCTGAGAGGTACCCGCCAGAACTTCAGCATCCATGATACGGGTTACCACCTGTTTATCTTCATCTGTCTGAAAATAGATAAATCCAACCTCGTCTTTAGAAAACCACAAATCAAGTCCATACGATTTCAGATAATACTGACCCGTGGCAGAATTATAGCACCAATCGGTCTGCGGAGTGATATTGCCTACATCTTTGAAAGCCCACCCTTCCGGAAGAGCACTAGTGGTACCAGTAGGGAGTGGACGCGGGATACGATTGACATCGTAAGCATTCACTTCCACAACAGATAAAAACAACAGCACTGCTGCTGTAAACATCTTTAAGATATTAGATTTTCCCATCTTCAGTTTGATGTTCATCATAATGGTATTTTTTAAAAATAAGAATAGGAGTTTGAAGTTGCAAAATTACAATAAGATACCCATGATTGGCTTACAAAAATGATCAATAATGTTTCAAAATTGATCACTGACTTCAACCTCACCCGATGCACTTTTTCTGTTTCCCTATCCAGTGAAACTGTTATTTAAGAGAGAAGATCGATATCTATCACGCACTTTTTAATATATTTGCAGCAAACTTGGATTCTAAATGACAGTACTATGAAAAAACGATCGGGCTATTTACTGACAGGACTATTTTGTATGGTTGCATGTGCAATGCAGGCACAGCAACAGACGCAAAAGCAAAACATCACCGCGACGGATAAATCGAACGACTTTAATACGCCGCTTCACATGCTCAAACCCGAATACAAGATACCTTATGGGATACCGACGACAGAAAATGTGAAAGCCAGTATCGACCGCGTCCTTTCATTTCTGGAAACGGCAACGCCGGCAAAAGTGATCGACAAACAAACGAATGCAGAGATTACCGACTATTCGAAGATAAACAAGAACTCTGTATTGGAACAAGGCCAGTTTCGTTTGGCAAGTTACGAGTGGGGCGTCACCTATTCAGGCATGTTATTGGTGGCACAAACGACCGGTGACGAACGCTACAAAAAATACGTTGCCGACAGATTCAATTTCTTAGCCGATGTGGCACCTGCTTTTCGCAAACTAAACAGCGAAGGAGTAGAAGATATGCAAATGCGTCAGATATTAAACCCCAAAGCACTCGATGATGCAGGAGCCATGTGTGCCGCCATGATAAAAGCACAAATCGACGGGATCAAGTTTGACGGTCGCCCGTTGATAGACAATTACATGGATTACATCATGAACAAGCAGTTTCGTCTCACCGATGGCACATTGGCTCGAAATCTGCCATACAAAAACACCGTTTGGATTGACGATATGTACATGTCGATACCCGCAATAGTCAATATGGGCAAGCTCACCGGCGACAAGAAATATTACGACGAAGCACTAAAGCAAGTCAAGCAGTTTACCGAACGCCTGTTTGTCAAAGAGAAAGGCATCTATCGTCATGGCTGGGTACAGGGAATGACTGACCATCCGTCCTTTCATTGGGGGCGTGCCAATGGCTGGGCATTGCTCACGATGGTAGAAGTGCTGGATGCTTTACCCGAAAATTATCCCGGCCGCGAAACAGTATTAGCCCAGTTGCAAGCCCATATCCGGGGCCTCGCCGCACTCCAATCCAGTGAAGGGATGTGGCATCAATTGCTCGACCGCAATGACTCATACCTCGAGACATCCTGCACCGCAATTTTCACCTTTTGTATCGCTCGTGCCATTAATCAAGGTTGGATAGACGCCAAAGCTTATGGTCCGGTGGCTATACTCGGTTGGAATGCAGTAGCATCCAATGTGAATGAAGCCGGTGAAGTAGAAGGCACCTGTGTCGGAACGGGAATGGCTTTTGACGCGGCATTTTATTGCTACCGTCTGGTACATAAATATGCAGCACATGGGTATGGTCCGGTATTATTGGCAGGAGGTGAAATGATCCGGTTGTTGAACACCACATTTCCGAAACTGAATGACAATGCCGTTCAGTTTTATGACCATAAAATAAACACAACCAATCCTATCTTTGTGGAAGAGTAAGCATTTAAGAAAGTTATGCCCGGCTCCGGAAACCTCTTTGAAAGGATATTTTCAATTACTTGTACTACTAATCCACACTTCATCCGTTCGCTTTGTTCAATTGGGATTTCGTTGTTTTGGGTTCTAACTGTTTGAGACTGTCTGCTACCGGTAAGTTTTCAGGCATCTCTCCACCAATTTCCTGAATGGTTTTGCGTACTTTTTTGCCTACTTCGAAGTGGGTTTCATTGGCTTTCACTTTACCCTTAATCTGTTTTCGTTTCAGTAACTCTTCAGTTTGCGTGGCACGGAAAAGGTTGGCTGCCAATTCAGTGCTTCCCATGTGGTCAAGTATCTGTTGGCTTTTCTTCAATCCTTTTTTTGCATGAATGCCTTTGGCATCTAACCCGCCATACAAGCCCTTATAACCGTGGTTTTGAAAGATAGCATAGTCAACAGGCTCTATCACTCCGGCATCTTTAGCGGCAGCTGCCAGTTGGATGTTGTGTTTTGCCATTTCGTTGCGCAGGAACAACCGTTTTTCGTCCTCAGTACTCAAACGGTTGTATTCGTCCATTTGCCTTATTTCCTGCAAACGTGTTTGAAAAGCAAAATATGTTTGTCCTAAAGCTACGATTTCCTTGCTTGGGTCGGCATTTTGCACAATTAGATAGCAGGCATAGCGGCTCAGTTTATAACTTGAATAGCTACTTACAGCTCCTTTTCCGTGATTTATCTCCTCGTTGAAGTCAACGAGGTGATCCTCCACAGGCTGACCACTATTTTTACAGGCTTCCTTCGCTTTTTCAATGACCGAAGTGAAATTCCTAAAATCGGTGTATTCTAATACTTTTGCCAATTGGCGTGCCGTCCAAAATTCGATGTTATTATCGTCTGTGTGTTTTATCTGTTCAAAAACCGATAATACATTTTTGTTGATTCCCTTTGTCATTGAACTAGATTGTAGTAGTAAAATTATTCCTCAAATGTAGTAAATATTTTCCATAGTAACAACCTTTCTTTGACTTATCACGAACGGTGATAATTGGCAAAAGTTGATTGAAAACCATTTTCCTGACACTAGGAAATTGGTCGAATCTATCTCACTATAAACGTTTGATTCTCTTTCTGAAAATTGAAAATTCTACAGCTTCTCCTGCGGAGCATTTCTTTTGTTGAGAGAAGGTTTAGAGGAAGGAGGTTTAGTAGAAGGAGTAGTATTTCTTTTCTTTACTTAACTCTGGTATGCTCTGGTATACTCTGGTTTGCTCTGCTCTGGTATGCTCTGGTATGGTGTAGTTTTCAGGAAGAGGTATATGGTTAATATACAGCATAATATGAATTTATTTTAACATAGGTGAACACCCTTTTTTCGTGCTATTTGCTTACTTGAAGCCCATCTCTCTTCATATTTCTTGATTTTTCGATCAAGCTTTTCGAATAAACGTGTTACTTTCAATCACAATAAAGGTCGTAATCCGTCACGATCTTTCGTAATCCGTCACGATCTTTCGTATTCCGGACACATGAAACCCATGAGTCTTGGCCCACGCTTTAAGCAAACAAAATGTTTTCCTCTTGTTCCATCCCTCGTTTGCCGACTGGCAACCTTCCGTTCACTGACCGCTGACTTCACGCTCGCCGACCGGTAAACGAGACGAACATCAGGATGCATGATGCCGTTCTTCTAGTCATCTACGACATCATCTCTAGACATAATTCGCAAGATATCACAGAGACTTTGCGGCTCTCTATGTTGCTGTTTTACTATTTAGGTTGACTTCTGTTTTTTTGGCGAATAAGAATGCAATGTTTAGGGTTTCTGGGTACTTCTGACGGTACTTCTGACAGGAAATCCCTCTGAATCTTTTTTTTTTTTTTATTTTCGTTTTGCAAAATGGCAGATACCATGATTTCAATGCACCAAGTGCACCAAGCACCCATCTACAATACCTTCTCGGGCATCTTGCAAGAATTTACTCCAACTTGCTCCGACAAAAAAGCTTACAAAAATGTTTGCTCCGGCATGCAATTTCATACATTATTTACTACTATATCTCAGAGAAGCAACGTAAGCTTGTATATAATAATTGAAAAGGTAGCAAGCTCTGGTTGATTCACAGATTGCGGGTCAAGCTCGCAATGACGGCAAAGGTGGCAGCTGTCATTGCGGGCACCGACCCGCAATCTCCCTGGTCAAGCCCACAATGACGGCAAAGGGGGTTGTCTTTGACGGTGTGGCAGTTGCTCAGCAATGAAAGATGTATAGAAAATAGGCCTTTGAGCAAAAAAAGTTGTATTCAAATTAGGAAGAGCAATGTTTTTTTTTCGTTACTGAAATGCCATACAGTATGCTGGAAGGCAGTCCATGGTGTAGGTGGTGTAGATAAATAGTACTTTTTTACTGAATCTAAATTCGTAATTCGAAAAAACAACAGAAATGCAAAACCAACAAACGAAGCTCCCACAAGAAAAGATTGAAATCGGTGTTTTAGAACAATTTGCCTAAAATGAAGAATGGTCAGATCCAGCCGAAAAGGAAGGCGAAAGACAAAATCCAGTCACCATTGAGGATTTGTGAGATCTCTATATGATTGATAAATAGCTAGTTGTATATTCTGAAATTTCGACCTGATGGGTGACAAATTTCAACCTGATGAAATATTTATTTCATCAGGTTCCGATGACAAAAACAACCTGAAGACTTTCCCAAAACTATTAGAAGATTTTCGGCACTTTTCAGGCCGTTATTTGCGATGAAACCGGATCATACAAATCGGTGTTTTAGAACAATTTGAAGAATGCCAACACCAAACTTAGTAACGGAAAACTACATACCTCTGAGTACAATACTTCAGAAAGAGCAGTTCGCCCTTGTGCATGGATCCGCATGTCCTTGTGCATGGATCCGCGCATAGGCATCCGTGTTGCGTTTGACAGTCCTTAAACGAAAAGGCAACAGTTGTTCAACGGACGAGCAACCTAGGTCAAACGCAATGAACGTCTTTATGGAAGGATTCGAAGACACGGGAGTGCGGATTTCTTTTGCCTTGTCTTCTCAATTAGAATACTGTACACTTTTCAGTTGTTATTTACAGACAATGTGTACAATTGTAAAAAGAACTCTTAATGAATAAAAGTATGAAAAGGATATTTACGGTAAAAAGTGCAATCGTGCTGTTTTTTGCATGGGTGTTGATGTTGCCTCTTGTGGCGACGAGTGCAGCGGATTCTTTATATGCTTTTAAAGTAAAGAGCTTGGATGGGAAAGTGGTTCCTCTGAACGCATATAAAGGGAAAGTGGTGTTGGTGGTCAATACGGCCAGTAAGTGTGGCTTTACTCCGCAGTATGCCGGACTGGAAGATTTGTACAAGAAGTATAAGGGAGAGGGGTTGGTGATTCTCGGTTTCCCGTGTAATCAGTTTGGTGCACAAGAGCCGGGCACCGCTACTGAGATTGCTGAGTTTTGTACTGAAAACTATGGAGTGACTTTTCCGATGTTTGAAAAGATTGATGTCAACGGGAAAAATAGTGCGCCTCTCTATGTTTTTCTGAAGAGGAGCATGCCGGGCAAGGAGGGTGAAGGAAATGATGTGAAGTGGAACTTTACGAAGTTTCTGCTCGACCGTAAAGGTAATCCGGTGAAGCGCTTTGCCTCTGCAGTGAAACCTGTTGAACTGGAAGCTGAGATTGAACGATTGCTGAAGTTGAAATAAAATCCTACGTCTTGATAATTGAGGGTATCGGATCTGTATGTGTTGGACTATCCGACGGATGGAAAGAAGATCTTACCTGATAGTTAGAATAGTAGTAAATAGTTGTTTCCAGAACAGATAATTTATAATAATAGTAGTATCTATTCGTATTTACACTATCTTTGCGGACGAACGAAAGTAGATTGTATGATGACATTATCTGAAATAGGCAATATACCTGTTGATTTTGCAGTCTTGAAATCGATATTTCCAGACCACAAATCAGTACATAACAAAATCAGCGACTTGGAAAAGTCTGGTACACTTATCAGGCTTAAGAAAGGTATGTATGTAGTATCCCCCAAAGAAAGTGGGAAATTAGTATCGTTAGAGCTTATTGCTAATCATCTATATGGTCCGTCTTACGTGTCGATGGAGTCGGCATTGCGCTATTACGGACTTATCCCGGAAAGTGTTTACTCCATTCAATCAATGACTACAAAGCATTCAAGAGATTTTATTAATTCACTAGGAAAGTTTAAATATTCACAATGTGAAAGGGCTTATTTCTCAGTAGGTATCAGACAGGAAATCAAGGATAACACCTCGTTTCTTATTGCCAGCCCTGAGAAAGCTTTGTGCGATTTAATCATCCATACTCCAAACCTGAATTTGCGTTTTCAGAAAGATACGCTTGCTTATCTGGAAGATGACCTTCGCTTCGACATGGATGCTTTCTATCGGATGGATAGCCATATCTTTGAGCAATGTGCACAGGTGGGAAAGAAAAAGGCTATTATTGCAAATATTCTCAAAATCAAACAACGATGAACAACGTCTTCGAGCAGATGCTCTCGCAACATCAGATAGTTACCGACAAAGATCGTCGTAACGCTATCTATGAAGTGATGCAACAAATGACTACTTTTTACAGCTGTCAGATATGATAAAAATGGAATAACCTTAATCAGAGGGTGCGGTCTGGGGTCGGGGAGTGAATGACGCTTGTATCAGTTTGAGTTCCTATTTATCCTGTAGCAGACATATTTAAGTATGAGAAATTAAAATATAACAAAATGAGAGTTGCAATAGCCCAGATAGAGGCAATTAAAGGAAATATTGAGAAAAATATTGATAATCATTTAAAGTGGATAAAACAAGCAATTCAGAATAATGCTGATATGGTGGTTTTTCCTGAGTTGTCAGTAACTGGTTACGAACCTGATTTAGCTGAGAGTCTTGCAACCAATCAAGATGATACAAGATTGGATGAGATTCAGAGTTTAAGTGATAGAAATGGAATTACGATTGGAGTTGGATTGCCAACAAAAGCTGAGAGTGATATATTTGTAAGTATGGTTATTTTTCAACCTCATAAGGAGCGAATAACCTATTCAAAA
>Ga0209125_1003793_pt1 | contig 9992 bp, 5 predicted proteins | sample BarGraIncub1131A_FD_184503 | JGI IMG/M metagenome (GOLD analysis project Ga0209125, IMG submission 184503) | Arctic peat soil microbial communities from Barrow, Alaska - Barrow Graham LP Incubations 11-31A (SPAdes) (version 2) | ecosystem: Environmental > Terrestrial > Soil > Wetlands > Peat... | reverse complement strand
ATAGCGGCGCCCGCCTCGAAAGGGCCACCACCAAGAGATTCGGGCATCTGTGTCTTACCGTCTTGGTGCACCTTTAGCCCAAAGTCTGTGAGAACAGGTTGACCATCTTTAACATCCCATGTTGAGCCCTTAGGACCGTTTGCAATCATAAGTTCAGTTTCTGGATCTGCTAGCCAATTTATAAAATCCATCAATCGTGCAGGATCTTTTGCCTTGATGCCAATAGCTGTTATTCCACCGGATCCATTCGGGTTGTTACCACCGTCCCAGTATTTTTGATCTGCTATCGGAACAAATTCAAATCCCTTAGGTGCAGTAGCATTACCTAAATCTGTTGTATTGTATTGTGACATTGCCGCCCAAGCCCACTGACTAAAAAGTACCTGTCCATCCTTTGTCTTTACTGTTAGTGTATTCCACGTCTGTGATGGAGAATCGGGATCCACAAGCCCCATCTTGTTTGCCTGATAGTATAACTTCAATGTCTTATAGTACAGCCCATTCTCATCGTCAAGCCTCTGAACATCTAGTTTTGAACTGTCACCGTTGGTTAGGATTGTTGAAGTTCCCGTAACCATATTATAGCCATACATGGCAGGGAAAGAAGACCACACATTTTTCATAGCTTGACTATCCCAATCTTTAAAAAAAGAAAAACCGTATGTTTTTTTACCTGAATTACTTTTTGGGCATAAATCCTGCATCTTTTTGAGTACTGGCAATATGTCCTCCATTGTATTCATCTTTGGACTGCCTATAGCCTGATATAGATCCCATCGTAAGTAAGGAGCTGACCCATCCTGAGTTTGGACTGTCGCTCCATTAGCAAAAACATTTGGTTCAGTGGGAGAAAGTGTGGATAACCCATTCGGTATCGCATACATTTTATCAGTTTTGAGATAAGATTTGATTGAGTTAATTGCTACAGGATACTTTGATAAATTACTTCCATGATCTTTCATCAGTGGTGACATATCCATCAGCAGCCCAGCCTTTACGACATTTGAAAGATCGACTTTTTGGACTGATACTAAATCACCAAGATTCCCTGCTGCTGAACGTGTTTGAAACGTTGCCTGCCCACTCATATTCGGAGCTATTACATTAAGCTTAATGTTGAACTTGTCCTTAATAATCTTTGCGAACCATCCTGTCTGAAGGCCTTGAAAGTTTTGAGTAGCTTCATAATCATCATAGGTGATCTCCTCCGCATATTTTTTACCAGAAGCAGAAGCGCTAGTTGACTTTGGTTGATTACAACCTGCAACAGTAATTAAAAGTGAGGAAGCCAATAAGACTGATAATGCTTTTGTTAACGTTTTCCTCTTAGATAGTTTCATTAAATTATCCTCCTTAAAAATATTAATACATTTATAAACCTGAATGAACAAAGTTCACTAACAACGTATTTCATGATTCATTATAAGTTTATATCAATATAATAAACACAATAAAAATTATACATATATAGTATAAAATATTAGAGAACTTACTTCTATAAATATATCGTATGTAAAATGTCAAGCAAACCGGGCGTTGTGCAATATTCATTGTAAATAACACTGAACGACTGTAATATTTACATTAACATGCCTCAAGCATTGGATACAGTAATAAGAAAAAGAGAGGCTATATTTCAGTACTGAAATATAGCCTCTCTTTTTCTTATTACTAATTTCTATAAATATTTTTCAGTGGCCTCCTATATAGGGCAGCCATATTTAGTTACCAGTCGGGAAAACCAAACTATTATGGTTGGTTTTGAATGCATTTGTTGCCGGAATAAGTGTATTAAAATTTCCGATAGAGTCGACACCATTTGAAGACCATGCCTGTACTCCCTGCCATCCGGTCAGGTATGCATTTTCATAATCCTGAGTAAGTGTATGGCCTGTCGTACCATTTCCTGGGCATTCTCCTATTAATGCCGGTTTTGAGGAATCAAGGCCATAACCTGTAGGGCCTTCATAAGATGGAACACCCCAATATTGACCCATCCAGTCATAGTAGTGTGTAGAATATAAGTCGAGCCTTGCCTTTGAGTCATTGACTTGAGCCTGCAATGCAGCATCGCTAACTTCATTGGTCCCATAGGTATTGCTATTGTACTTAGCCATAGCAATACCTACCGTAACCAGGATATTACTGTTTGCGTGTATCGCTACTGCGCACTTTGCAAAGTAATTCTGTAAATAATTCCATCCTATATTTCCTCCACTAGCTTGTTCATAAGCTTGATCAGGCTCATTGCATAGATCTATCGACCAGAGATAAGGGTTATTCTTGTAACGGTTTACAAAAGGCACTAGATAATTGTTTACATAAGTATCAATTTTCGAACTATTAGTCACCATGTTACGCCAACTCTGGTAATTAGGATGGTAGTTTGTGAAGTGGTCAAATGATATGAGAGTAGCCATGATATAGATACCTTTGCTTTGTGCGATTGAAAAAAGGCTATCTAAGTTGCTCCAGAAAGCTGATGTACACCCGGATACCGTTCCATCGGTAGCTATATTTACACCAACTTCGCCATCACATGTAATCCATACCCGTGTTTCGTTCACACCGTTATCGTGTAATTGCTGAAAGTGAGTAGTCCACCAGGCTACATCGTAGCTGCCACCAAAATCGTCCCATGCATGCCATGGTGTATTGGCACCATTCATCCAGATACGATTACCATCAACCGAAAATTGAGTGCCAGAAACAGAAATCCTGTTCGTTGCCGCACTAACGGTACTTGTAGTTGTAGTCGTAATTACTAATGATAACAAAATTGTCAATACTATAGCCATAGTTGACCTGAAATTTCCTTTTTTCATAATTTACACGCTCCAATCATTTTTTTATATTCCTAACACGTTGCTCAATAAAAATTGTCTAAATCACTAATGCCTCCTTCATAAAAAGAATATTAGTCGGTTGTAAACCATTGATTAGCCTACTTTATATCCAGTATGTTTTTATATTTATCTCCACTGTGAGAAAAATGTAACCAAACAAAATAATATCCACAGAAGAGGAGAATAGTATGTTTGATATTAATGAACTTAACCGTCAGCAATAAAGAAATCCCAAATTATATTGTTTAACTTTTAGTATATTTATCGATGATTACAGCTATCGTAATATTCCCAAATGTTTATTAACCCCTGACATTAATTACATCTCGGAATGATACCTCTTGTCCTTTTATTCAAAAATTATTGCAGGCACAAGACTAATATAATTTAGCTTACACCAATACTGATTAATCCCAATAATTATTAAAGATGATGCTTCCCTTCCTTATCCTACTTGAAGCTTTCAGGCTAGTTCTCTCAGTAGCAATCCTCCTTTCCTTTGTTCACCTGTAAAGTTTTTTGGTCGAGAATAAGTTTAGTTTTCGCATCTGATAAAAGATAAACACTGTTTAAGTTTACATATAATCAATTAAAACTATACATATTTATTTCCTAAGATACATTAATACATTTGTAAACCCAAATGAACAACGTTTACTAGAAACATATTTCATAATTTATGATAAGCCTATTTCAATATAATAAACATCATAATAATTATACATATATAGTATAAAATATTAAAGAATTTCTTGCTATGAATATATTGTGTAACTTGGTGTTATACCACTTCTCTTAAAGAATCATATAAATAATCGTTCAAGAAAAGTACTAAACATGGTCTAATATTACCAATAGAGGAGTAATAGAAGGACTAATAATATTATATTGGGAGGCCACAAAAACCATATAGCGAAAAAGAAAAAATAGAAATAAAAAACATATAAAAATGCAAGATACAAAAGAGTCCCTTTATTTTTTAGTTGGAATTTTTACTGTCACTTATATGCCGTCTTTAGTAATTCAGCTCGTTTATATTTTTAACGACTAATTTTTTTAATTATTCTAAAAATATCCCAACCTTTCTACGATATTCATTAGGGCTTTCACCCACATAACGCTTGAACTTTTTATAAAAATAATCCAAATTTTTGTAACCTACCTTTTCAGATATCTGATAAACTTTTAAATTTGGCTGTAGCAAGAGAGCTTTAGCCTCATTTATTCTTTTTTTCTCAAGGTATAAATTAAAACTGTCTCCAACGCTGTTTTTAAATAGTTTCCCAAGATATGCACTGTTGTACCCGAATAAATCTGCAAGAGATTCCAATTTCAAATCTTTGCTGCTATTTTTATCAATATAGTTAAGTATTTTTGATACTACATTGTGTTGATATACATTTCCTACCCCTTCTGCCATCTTAATAAATACTGATTTAAGATAAGATATAACATCAAAAAGGTAGGTCATCCCATATACTTTATTTATTATTTCCGTACTTGAGACAACTCTTAACTCGATCAGCGGGTAACTAATTTTTATATCTTTCTGGGTTTCAATAAACAGACTTGAGAATATACCCTTCACCTTTTCAGGCTGTATTTTCATTTTAGAAAAGCTTGTTTCTAAAGCGTCAAAAAGGTTTTCAATCTTATCTGTTTCACCAGCCTCTACAAATCTATGTAACTTCTCAACATACTCCTCAAATTTAAAATTCTCAAAACTGAAGACTTGAGCCTCCATTTTTTCGTCAACGTTGGAACATAAAATTCTCTCATTTTGATTATAGAAAAATTTATGATTAATAATATTCTTTGCATCAAGATATGAGTGGCATATATCATCTGGTTTATCAACTCTTCTACCCACTCCAATCAAGACTGAAGTGGAATCGAAGCTCGATATAAAATCTTCAAGTCTTTGAAGCAACTCAGAAGGTTCCATTCCCTTAAACAATACAACACCACTATTTTCAATAGTCACAATTTTAATATGTTTTTCAATAAAATCCTTACTCAAGTGTCCAAATATTATTGACTCTATGTCGTCATACATAATCCAACCCTCTATCACAGCCACCTGAAATGAATCAATATTGCTTTTCAGTCCCAAATCTCTCGGTAGATAAATTTTATCTTCACTGTAGGTCTTTCCTAAAATGAGATTGCATATGGCAATATTGATTGCATTCTGGTTGTTTTTGCTTGCAAGCAGTGACGACTTCAATTCTTTTTCTATTTTTGTTTTTTGGATTTTTACAGCCTCAATCAGTTCATCTTCATCAATAGGCTTAAGAAGGTATGAATCCACTCCAAGATTTATTGCATCACGGGCATATTCGAAATCTGAATAACCACTTAATATGATGATTTTTCCTAAATAACCCTGTTTCCTTGCCTCAGACACCAATTCTAAGCCATGCATATTTGGCATTTTTATATCCAATAAGGTTAGCTCCGGGTTGAATTTCATAATTTTATTTAGGCCATCGCTTCCATTTGACGCTTCGCCACATATATAAAATCCCAGGCTCTCCCAATCGATAATTCTTTTAAGTCCTTCTCTAACATTAGGTTCGTCGTCAATGATCAAAACTTTCATCTTAAATAGTCTCCCTCCAGTCTGATGGTAAACAAATAGTTATGGAAGTGCCCTCACCTTGTTTACTTTTTATGTAAATATTGTACTGTATACCATAAAACAATTTGATCCTCTGCTGAATGTTTTGCAAACCGATGCCAAATTTTGAAGTTGAACTGTTGGTATTGTCGAGTAGCTCTTCCCTTTTTTCATCGCTCATACCTATACCGTTGTCAGATATAACAACAAAAAGTCTGCTCTGCCTTTCTTCAATTGAGATTTTTACCCATCCATCTCCATCCTTAGCCTCTATCCCATGTACAATTGCATTCTCTACGACGGGTTGTATAAGAAGAGGTAGAATTAGATATCTATCTAAATGCACATTTTCATCAATGTTGATTTCATAACTTATTTTACCACCAAAACGGAACATCTGGATATCAATATAGATTCTTATATATTCCAGTTCTGATTCTAAGGTCACTAACCCATCCTTCACATCAAGAACATGCCGCATTGATTTCCCAAGCAATTTTATAATTTTAGCAATCTCTATTTCTCCATTATTAAACGCTTTCATTCTGATTGACTCAAGTGTATTAAACAAAAAGTGGGGCTTAATTTGAGTAGATAACATTTCAAATTTCATTTTTTGTTGTTCAATTATTAGTTTTTTCTTAGAAATTTCTCCATTATAAATCTCCATCGAAAGATTTTTTATACTCTCTAACGTTAACTTCATATCAGAGAAAAACTCACCTAGTTCGTCATTACCACTAAATTCTTCAATTATACTAAAATCACCACCTGCAATTTTGTGCATCTCACTTCTTAGCGTAACAATACGTTTACTGAAAATATTAGAGAATATCAACATCATAATAATAGGTAAAACAAGACTAATTAAAACAATAAATAAGAGAATAAAAGTGACCTCATTAATCACTTTTAGACCATCATTGTCTATTGTCACTATTTGAAAATAATTTAAATTGTTGTTAGAGCTTAAAATGCTACTAAACGCAAGCGAATCTATTCCATTGTATCTTAACATACCCGACTGAGGGATCATTGTGTTAGACCATTTTTTCCCTATTAAAAGATGTTTGCCAATCTCATCGTAATTTTCGGAATAAATAATCCTATCTCCGTCAAGCTCCACCAATGTATGAAACGGCGTGTCTTTAACCATCAAATTGAGATAGTTGTTACTTATGCAAATAATCAAGACTGCAGAATTCTCTGTTTTATCAGAAAAAAATTTCTGTACCAACCAAAGATTCCCATCCTGCCCAGGCGTGGTATTAATCATCCACATTTTTTCGCCTTTACTTGCAGATGCCTTCTTATACCAGTCTGATTTTACAATGCTGTTGTCAACCATCTTAAAATTCCCGTTTGATACCATTGTTTTATTATTAACATAAACATTGATACTGGATATTTCATAATGATTACTTAACATTGTATTTAATAAATTGTAGCTCTTATAAGCCTTGTAAACTTCAGAATCGTCCTTATATTGAGTGGAAATGAGAGGTCTTATATTCTCATCCTGTAAAATGATATCTGAAATATTGTTAGCCAAATATATACTATCAAATATTATTAGTTTTACTCTTTTATTCTCTTCTTGCACCTGTGAAACGTGCATTTTATAGGCCAAATTTGTTGTGTTAATGATTAAAAATATACCGAGGCATAATATTGGAACTGTGCCAATAATCGCATATAATAAAATTAGTTTCCTCCGAACATGTAAGTTGTTAAAATAAATTACTACATTTTTAAATAACTTCATCAGAGACACCTCTCATTAAAACTTCAATAACAATAATATACCTCTTTGCACTCACACAAAAAACCTCCTTTATTTTCTGACATACAAAGGTCCAAAATTTTCACAGTCTCTAAAATCTGAACTTCCTTTATTCTTTGTTCCAAAATCACACCAAGTTGTCTGGGATCTGTACGAATATTTAAAACTGCATGTATATCTTATGGAAGTTCTAATGTATAACCTTATTTTGCTGATTTTCAAAGTTTTTCTTAAAATTATATTTATAGATAGAACTAACTGTCTTCTTAACGTGTTCTTTAGGTAATATATATCCAAGATCTACTATATGTGAAAGTAGTTGTCCAAGCAATTGATCCGAAAGACATCATGTTCCATATTGATAACGATATTTATTAATATCATCTATTTTCTGTAAATAATATTCGCCTTCCCAAAGAAACTCATCCATTTTTTTACAGCTCTTTTAGAAAGCTGTTTTATATTTTATTGAGTGTTCTACGTCCCCTAGATATTCTGCCATCTCCCAACCAGCTTTTAATGCGGCTAACAACCTCTACTTTATTAATATTTTGTCTTAGTGGTTCAACTTTATTAGCTACGCCATCTATTTTACCCACTATTTCTATATGTCTATTAGCGTTTCTAGGGTCAAGATCTGTAACTAAATCTTTTATTTCTTGCTATCCTTGTTTTAACTCTTTAACATCTTTTTCAAGATTATCAATTTTAGTATTAACACCCTTAAACCCTTTTTGCATCTCAATATATATTTTTTCTAGAAGATCATTAGTTTCTGTATCCGTTTATTTCACCACATATGTATTATTATTTTCCGTTTCATTATCCCATCATAAAAGCTTTTTTTCAAGCTCTTTAAAATTATAATCTATGTGGCGGTACCCCATAGCCATCAAGCTAAGCCATCTTGAATAATATATTATTCTCATTAAATATTATATTTTTTATAATTCTTTACTTTCGTGAATTTGAATGGTGTATTGTAAGAACATATTATTTTTAGAACAATTTTATGGTACACCAAAAAAAAACACGTATGCAGTGGAAGTTTTTATAGTTTTGTTAAGTTGGTTTATGCTGCAATTTTAATCTTCCCCGATGTTCATTTATAACAAACTCCAAGAATATCAAAAACAGTTTTCTTGCCCTTCCTATGAGATTTTAAGCCATTTCTTACTACATTTTTAAAAACTAACTTTAAGGTATTGGAGGTTTCACTAGGAAACTTTATAAGATCAAAGTATAGTCTATCAATATATTCATGGACTATCTCAGTCACTTTCATTTCACTGGCTTCAAGCTTTTTGGTTTTTATAGCTAAAGCTCTCATTTCAAACATTACAGAGGAGCTCAAGAGTAGCAAAATAAGTTTACCATAAAGCTGACATTGAAACCGTTCTATTTTAACTTGCTTTACACCATGTATATGAAATATAGATTTCCACGTTTTAAATATTAGTGGGGTAGTCGGTTAGCTCCACCTATGATATAAAGCAAGCGAAAACCTCTATTATATTGGAGTAACATTGGTATTGGCATTGGTATCAGGACATAATTACTCAAATGTCATCAGGAATTCGTGGAGATGTTCCCTAATGACATTTCGAGTGCGGCTTTTTGGCAAAATCTAGGGCAACGATTGGCAATATTATTAAATGCATAATTAGGTGGAGTTAACCGACTACCCCCTTATGAAATATTAAAAAAAGCGGCAGTCTACGTGTGTCCAGAATAAACATATTAAAATGTTTCGTGCTATATGAAAGATGAGGGAGGGCCCCTCGGAATCGCTATACAGGTAGAGATTTCAAATCACCTTAAGGTGCTATTGTCAAAAGCAATGGTATTGAGCGTTAAGGAAAAGGCAAAACACAAGATTTTGTCAGATAAGTGTTATGGAGATGAATGAAAATAAACTGCTGAAGACGCTTCGAAACGCTCAGCTGCTATCAAAACCAAGACTGGTATGGCTGTCTTGGGATAAGTTTAGAAGAGACCTGATTACTGACTAAATGGTAGCCGGAGTAAAGGCAGCATGAACTTAACATAGGCTTTTGTATGGAACTGGAGAACCTACGATTTTGATGATAAGGGAAAAGTCACAAGTAAAGAACTTACGAGGATGAAAGTACCAATGCAGAATATAGGGGCGGAATAGCTTATAGTAGTGATGAAGTTTCTGCAATGGAAGTGGAGCAAAGAAGCTATATTATCCTGCTTTATATTTTGGTCAACCATTTTTTTTATGGGAGGAACTAAATGAATAAAGCAAAGTCGTTTGAGATTTCAAAAATGTTAGTCTATCAAGCATATGAGCATGTTAAAGCAAATAAAGGTTCTGCAGGCATTGACGATATTTCCCTTGAACAATTTGATATTAACTTAAAGAAGAATCTATATAAAATATGGAATAGGATGTCATCAGGAACATATTTTCCACCAGCAGTAAAAGCAGTAGAAATTCCAAAGAAAGATGGTGGAATAAGAATACTAGGAATTCCAACAGTTGCGGACAGAATAGCACAGATGGTAGTGAAGTTGAAATTTGAGAATAAGGTAGAAAAGTATTTCCTGCCAGATTCATATGGTTACAGACCTGGAAAATCAGCACATGATGCCATTGAAGTAACAAGGAAAAGATGTTGGCAATATAATTGGGTGTTAGAATTTGATATAAAAGGACTGTTTGATAACATAAACCATGATTTATTAATGAAGGCTGTTAAGAAACATACAGATTGCA
>Ga0209125_1003792_pt1 | contig 9996 bp, 8 predicted proteins | sample BarGraIncub1131A_FD_184503 | JGI IMG/M metagenome (GOLD analysis project Ga0209125, IMG submission 184503) | Arctic peat soil microbial communities from Barrow, Alaska - Barrow Graham LP Incubations 11-31A (SPAdes) (version 2) | ecosystem: Environmental > Terrestrial > Soil > Wetlands > Peat... | reverse complement strand
CCTGAGATCATTCGGCACCTGCTCCATGCCTTGATCCTATTGCTCGCCCGCAAAACAAGCAATGCCAATGCAACAGATATTCATCCTGTATTAATTGTACGATTTTTCGAAAGGCTTCGCTCGGATCTGCATCGACACAGAACGGCAGAGTACTATGCTGATCAATTGGGGTGTTCCTACAAGCACCTAAATCAAACTTGTCAAAAAGTCTTGAATGCAAGCGCTAAGAGTCTGATTGACTATGCGGTAATACTGGAAATCAAAAGGCTATTAGCCACTACAGATCATTCGTTGAAGCAAATTGCCGATGAGTTCCATTTTGAGGATGATTCCAATTTCCTAAAATACTTCAAGCAGAGAACCAAGCAGACTCCCAGACACTTCCGGATTAGCTTTCAAAAGTAAGATTGGTTCGATATTTACCATTTCCAGTTCTAATCCTACCTGCTAGCAATTCCGCATTTTCGGTACCTTTGTAACATCAACAAAGGAGTAAACATAATGACCAAGAAGCAACAAGTAGTAGAGCTATTGAACGCACTGGAATCTGGGGCAGCAGAACCTGTCGCCATCATCAACCCGAACAAATACGTCCAGCACAATTTGGCTGTCCCCGATGGACTCAGTGGCTTCGGTGAGTTCTTTTCCAAACTTCCGAAGAATAGCGTCAAAGTCAAGGTCATCCGCTCTTTCGAGGATGGAGACTACGTTTTTGCCCACACGCAATACGAATTCTTTGGACCCAAGGTTGGTTTCGATATTTTCCGATTTGAAAATGGGAAGATCGTGGAGCACTGGGATGGCCTGGCGGCAATCACACCAGCAAATCCAAGTGGACATACACAGCTCGACGGAAATACCGAAATCAAGGATCTGGATAAGACAGAAACCAACCGCAAGATCGTCACCGCTTTTGTCGATGACATTCTGGTCCATGGTAAAGTGGAAAAGCTGACCCAGTACATTGGTGAAACGTACATCCAGCACAATTCGGGAATTGCCGATGGTCTGTCCGGGCTCGGCACCGCTTTGGACGCTTTGGCCAAGGCTGGAATCAAAATGGTCTATAGCAAGAACCACAAGGTGCTGGCTGAAGGCAATTTTGTCCTTTCACTCAGCGAAGGCGAATTTGGTGGCAAGCATGTTGCTTTTTATGACCTATTCCGTCTCGAAAATGGAAAGCTGGTCGAGCATTGGGATGTGATCGAAGAAATTCCATCCAAGGACAAGTGGGCTAACCAGAACGGCAAGTTCTGATTCAAATCGGCCAAATCGAATTGAAATCACTGCGCGGAAGAATAAGAATGTTATGGAAGTGATTTCGCGCCCGTTTTCCCTGAAAGAAATCGGGCGCTTTTCTCGCGGGGAGTTCGAATACACCTTTGCCGCGCACGGTGTGGCCACCGGAGTCTCTAGCCAGAAGTAGCGTTTCATACCAATTTTGCAGCCACAACAGATTTTCCGGGGGTGATTGCTTGTTTACCACGCAACGATCCATTTTGATGATACACAAGTTCCTGCAATGTGCGCAGTGGATCGCGCAATGTGCTTTCAACAGGCAATAACTCGATGGCAAGGCCGATTTGCGAGCATAGAGAATCGGTTTCGATTTCGTAGTCACAGAGTGAACTGTCTTCGTAGATAAATGGATAGCAGACGTTCATATTACTAACATCGTCACTGATATTTCCACAGGATTGTCATCCTCATCGCAAATGGAGATCGCTGTAACCTGTTGATGTATACAGTTGCAAGTTGAGGTGATCTCCGCTCCGCGAGGATGACATATCAGTCATATTCTAGCAAATGTATGTCGCATAATTGACGACGATGTTAGTAACTCCTTGATTTCGTTTTAAATGTTCCATCCACGCAGTTTGACTTTATGCGTAATGGATCGTAATACCCGAACTTGTTCTTGCGCCCATTTTGAGGTTCGTGGCACAGATTGATATTGGAAATGAGAATTACATTTTTGGATGAACCAACGGGCATCAGCGGGAATGGCGTGCGCAATATCCCTCAAGGCATCTGCATTAATTCCATTGTGGCATGTGGTGCGGACTTCATAGGACACTGAGGATTGCGAAAGAATTGAGAGACTCTTTTGCATCGACGCAGTGACATTCACGCGTCCGGATGCTTCGTGCATTCGTTCATCAAAGGGTGCTTTTACATCTAAAGCAACATAATCGACAAGCCCTTCCCGAAGAATGGACTCCAATTGTTCTGACCCTGTACCGTTGGTGTCAAGCTTAATGCGAAACCTCAGACAGCGCAATTCGCGAAGCATTTCTATTAGCCCACTTTGCAAGGTGGGTTCTCCGCCGCTCACTACCACTGTAGAAACCAGATCATTACGCGCAACAAGTCTACTACGGATAGTCTCCCAGGAAATGAGGGAATTCTGATTTTCAGCGAGCGGAATCAGTCGGGAATTGTGACAAAAAGGGCAACGTAGATTGCAGCCCTGTGTAAATATGACCGCACAAACTTGGCCTGGGTAGTCGACCAAGCTGAGCGGGGTGAAACCTGCGATTTTCATTTTAGCAGATAGCAAGAGGAAGCTGAAACATCCGACGCTCTTTGAACTCTTCTTGCTTACCCGCATTGAAGTTTATGACCGGACGCAAATACCCTGTAACCCGGCTCCAGACTTCAGCGCCCTTTCCACACGCAGGGCAAATTTCTTGCGAACCTTTCAAATAACCATGGTCTTGGCAAATGGAAAATGTGGGGGTGAAGCTCAGGTAAGGGATTTTGTATTTCACAAACAGTGTCTGCAATAGGCTCTGCAATGCTTTGGGGTCCTCGACCTCCTCACCCAAATACAAATGCTGCACCGTGCCTCCGGTGTAAAGACTTTGCAATTCTTCCTGATGATCGAGGAGTGCAAAAATATCGTCCGTGTGGCTAACCGGCAATTGAGTGGAGTTGGTGTAGTATGGAGTATCTTGGCCTGAAACTTTGATCTCGGGGTAACGCATCTGATCCATGCGGGCTAAGCGATGCGAGGCTCCTTCGGCTGGCGTTGCTTCTAGGTTATAGACATGGCCGGTCTCCTCCTGGAAGGTCTTCAATGTTTCTCGCATAAAGTGCATCAGGCGCACCGAGAATTCTCGATTTTCTTCGCACTCAATGCCTTGTCCAGTGAAGTTCAACATGGCTTCATGCATTCCTAAAATGCCGATGGTGCTAAAGTGATTGTGCCAATAGCATCCCGTGCGTTCGAAGACTTCGCGCAGAAACGCAGCGCAATAGGGATAAAGGCCGCTTTGTGTGTGCTTTTCAATCACCTTGCGCTTTACTTCGAGTGCGGTGCGAGCAATTTCCATTTGATCCAGAAGGCGTAAGCGAAAGTCTTCTTCATCCCTGGCCAAGTATCCAATGCGTGGCAAATTAATGGTGTACACACCCACAGATCCCGTCAGTGGATTGCTACCGAATAGTCCGCCTCCACGCTTACGAAGTTCCTTGGTATCGAGGCGCAAACGGCAACACATGGACACGGCATCTTCTGGAGAGAGATCGCTGTTCACATAGTTTGCGAAATAGGGAATTCCATATTTTGCCGCAGTTGCTAAAAACGCCTGGGCACTGCAATGGTTCCAAGCAAAGTCTTTGGAAATATTGATGGTAGGAATTGGAAATGTGAATACTCGACCTTTGGCATCACCTTCCATCATTGCATCACAAAATGCCTGGTTCAATAAATCCATTTCCGCTTGATACTCACCATAGGTCGAATCGAGCATTGCGCCACCAACAATCACTGCCTGATCACGTAAAGTACTTGGCACCTTCAGATCAAATGTGAGATTGGAGAACGGGCAAGAGAAACCCACACGCGTTGGCACATTCAAATTGAATATGAACTCTTGCATGCACTGGCGCACTTGCCTGTAGCTCAGATTATCTTGCCGCACAAAGGGGGCGCAGAAGGTATCAAAACTACTCCACGCTTGCGCACCGGCACACTCGCCTTGGGTAGTGAAGGTGGAATTCACCACTTGCCCTAAAAAACTGCGTAAGTGCTTTGCGGGCCTCGATTCTACTTTGCCGGGCACGCCTCCAAAACCTCGTAATAGCAATTGACGCAAGTCCCAACCTGCACAGTACGGGCCAAGGAATCCCAGGTCGTGGATATGTCCGTCCCCTTCACTATGAGCACGGCGCACCGATTCTGGGTACACCTCGTGCAGCCAATAATGGCGAGTGAAACTTTCCCGCACATAGTTGTTCAGACCATTCACGGAGCGTTGCTGATTGGCGTTCTCTTTGGTTTCCCAATCGGTGTCGTCGAGGTAACGAGTGAACATGGCAATGGTCGCACCTGCAAGGGCGTTGGTTTCACGGGCAAGCTTGCGGCGTTCACGGTACAGGATGAACGCTTTAGCGGTACGCGTCAGACCATTGCGAACCAATATTTCTTCAATCACATCCTGAAATTCTTCGACTTCTGCAATACGGTCGATTCCGCCTTTGCCTGCTCGGGATTCCGCCAAGGAAATGGCTTGACGGCCTAAGCGTTCGGCAAGTGCAGGGTCACCGTCGGTGGCTTGGATCGCTTTGCGAATTGCGGTGAAAATCTTTGCCGAATCGAAAGGGGCAACCCTTCCGTCGCGTTTGCGCACACCAGTAATTACATCCATTAAAGACGCTCCTCTTCCTACGAAGGAATGCATTTGTGACGCTTTAAAAGCGACATTGCAGGCAGGTCTTCGGACTTGGGGGCTTGCTCCTTTGCAGGAGTATCTCTAATGGCCTCGGCTTCCCAGATCGTTTGGCGATCCAGTGCCTTTTCCCTATATGGGGGGAGGCGTTCGTTCCCTCTTACCGCTGCGGGACAGTTCCGGATTCTCACCGGGATTCCCTATTAAAACTGGCGTACCAGTTACCTGTAACACAAGATATAGTAGAAATTATTTATAAAGTTTGCAAATTCATACAAGACAGATCCGTTTCTTGTTTTGAGGAATTGCTGGTGCAGCCCCCTGCAGGGGGTGTGCGGTGCGGCTGATTATTCTGTACAATTGCGCTTGATGGAATGGCCAATAATGCCCGCCCGGACCATTGTGAAGTCATTGGGTGCGCGGTACAACGCATACGCCAAGATGCAATCCAGGCACGTAGGAAATGCGGGCCTGATTCCATTGATACCCTCGGTCGATAAGTGCAACCAATATTTGTAATTATATGGCGAAGATATTCTCAATAAACAAGGAAATATTGATGAAAGAGCTCGAACAAATATCTCATAATACGAATTATAGCGCGGCCAACTTAGGTGTATTGGATGATTTAATTGACTATTCATTGATTCATCCAGTAAGCAAAAGAGTCATTGATGGAAAGGTCTTCTTAAAAGATGCAATTCAGTCAACAGGTTCTGAAATTTCATTCAATGCACTTGCTCCACACTCCGAGATACCTTATTTCCACAGTCATAAGAAGAATGAGGAAGTGTATATCATATTAAAAGGGTTTGGAAGTTTTCAGGTTGACGATGATTGTTTTCCGATAAAGGAAGGGAGTGTGATCAGAGTATCCGCAAAGGGCAAACGAGGACTATGTAACTCATCTGATGAAGGTATGATTTATATAGTGATGCAGACAAAAGAGAACTCATTGGACGAATATTCAACCGCGGATGGTGAGCTCGCTCAAGTTGATCCTAAGTGGAGATGCGCCACTCCACCAATCCAGGTAGGGTGACGCCCGATCCTTTTACCGGTAGGTCATTTCTTGCGACCTAGCAGATCATAGCTTCGCATGGCCCCAACAGAATGTTGTATGTAACTATTGGTGTGAGACAGAATGCCCACTGGATTTACCACCCCAGTGCCATCTGAGTTCGCCCAACTCTGCGCTGGGGCAATTACCGTCACGCCATTGGTGAAGTGTACCGTACGGGTCTCGCTTCCGGGATTATAGACATAATAGGTCAATACGTTTCCTTTCTGGAAAACCGCCGAAGTAGGCAGGTCGCCACGAATCGCGGTGTCGAGCGCTCCCAGGGCACCCATGGAAAGGATGTGCGCATAAATGTGAGGTTGGCTTTCGCCATCTTCGGGAGTGTACGAAGGGTTCGCACTGTACATGCGCCAGGCATCGGCATTGTCAGAGAAGGCGCGGTAACCCCATGCCACATCGACCCACTGGTCCGGATCGCCCCCATTTTCACTCACCATTTCGGCATAGTTCTTTCCGGCATAATCCCCATCCATGTCCAGATAGAGCGAGGCACCAGTCAGAGGCAACCAGTTGATTCCATGGATCATTTCAGGGTCAGCACTGAACCAGGTGGCATGATCCACTTTGCTGCCCCAGATCATACCTGCTGTCATTTTACTCCATGCTGCGGGGAAATTCTGGTTGTACACATCGAACCAGTACTCGCGCACGGCTTGCACTTCAGTGGCGTACAAATAGGTTCCCAAGTTGCGCAAAACCTTGTTGCCGCTTGCTTGGCCCCACATCAAAAGCCCTGCAGAGAAGTTGAGGGATTCTGAACTGGATTCCTGGTTGTTGCCATCGCCAAAATTCGCGTGACCCGATGCCCAGCTGTGCCCTGCATACGGATCAAAATTACGCAGGAAGGGACTGAAACTAGAACCGCGATCGGGATTGGCTGCTTCACGCGCCACTAGATCGACCATACCGCCCCACGCAGTTGGCGCCCCCCATCCGGGAACCATGCGCGCCACAGTCGCTGCAGCCATTAGGTAATAGCCATAGTGGAAATGATGATCGTTGAGCTCCTCGCCACTGCCATAGCTTGCTTGTAAGCCGATCAGGGAGCCCCAGGTGGATTCATGGGCAAAGCATTCGCTGGTTTCACCCGGTGTGTAGGTCATCCAGTTTTCGAGGGTACTCTGCAGCAAAGTTAAAAAGCGGACTTTTTCGGTGGACATTCCTGCGGCCTCGGCGAGTTGCGTCAATATGGCCAGGCGCCCTAGATCCTTGCCGGTCCAGTAAGTATCCGCGTGGCGACGCACTAATTGGTCATCGGTTTTTTGGGCCCAGGTCTGCACCAGTGCAGTCATGGTCGAGGCTTGGTAACGCGTGTCTTTAGGCGCGGCGAAAGGAATAATGGGAAATACACCGGGCACGGGCGTAAGGGTGGTAAAGGAATTCGTAGCCGCAAGCTTCATAGTTCCCCGTGGGGTCTGGTAGCTTTGCCCTGTTAAGTCAAGGCTCTGTGCCTGGCGCCACTGGTGCGGATAGAGTGCAATCAATGGCAGGGCTTCAACTCCTTGTTTTACGGTGGTGGTGAGGGAGTAAGTTGCCGCTGACGCTCCATTCGTGGAATCATATGCCCACTCCACACGGGTTCCTGTCACAAAGGCATAGGCATGTTGTGCGAAAAGATCACGGGTAGCGACAGTTTGATCCGGAAGGACGGCTATGGCCAAATAGCCATTGACTCCTAGATTTACTGCGACCTTGGTCCCCGCGACCGTCCAGCTTGCCCCGGTAGGAGCATAGGCTGCATAATTGCGATCCCCGAGACTAAATACCAAAGAGGCCCCTTGGTTGGAGAGCACTACCGGAGTACCCGCCAGCTTCAACTCAATACTTCCGCTGTGCTCTATATACACATAAGCGAGCCCATGGCCAAAAGTCGCCTGGAGTGATCCTGCATACAAACTCGCACGCACAGTCCAATCGGTTGCAGTATCGAGCAAAGTGGCCGCATTACTTTGACCAGGGACTCCCACCGCAATATCCCACGGGGTTCCATAGGCGTAAAATGCGGCACCTGTGGCAACGCCCGAAGCAAACCCGAGACGAAGGCCTGAGGTATCCGCTTGCACGGACCAAGGATGAGGAAACATGGGATACGGATGTGGCTTACCGGCTGTGCGCTGGAATACGAGCGAAGAAGCCCAGTCATTGGTGGGAATCGCCCCGGTAACTTTGGATGTTTTGGCCGGAGCAATTGCGGCACCGTTTCCATCGGTGGGGTAAACCAGTCCACTCGGGAGCTGGTCAGAGTAGCTTCCAAGGCCCACAGGCACGACAGCGGCAATAGTCCAAGACGTCGCCAATACGGCGATTTGCATGATTTTCATATATCCTCAGCGGAAGATGGTGTGTGAAATTCCGTACAGCCGAATTTCATCGACTTGTATTGAAACGGTACTGCCTGCACTATCCCAAGTGCCTATTCCCAACAAATCTATGGAGCTCGACACTTGTGACCATGTCACGCCATCGAGTGCGGGCGCAGTGAAGGGCGGAGGGCGCAAGCTATCAGCGGGAATGACTACGCGGGTCCATACGGGTGGCAACGTGAAGGTAAACCCTAAATCGGCACCAGCCTGAGAAGCTTGGTAGTTTGTATGTATATAATCTGATGAGAAAAATAGTCGCACTTGCCCACTGCCTTTCACCCAAAGGCTCACGGAATCGAGCGCCGAAAAATTGACGCGGCCTAGTCCCGAATCGGGGCCAAGCTTGCAAGCCATGGCGCCATAGTGGGTGTTCGGATTGGTGTCGAGCACTACCGTCATTCCCCAGGAATTTTTAACGTAGGCACCACTGGTAAATAGACCAAGGGTCATGTCGGAATTGATACCTAGCGGTTGAAAATGCGTTCCCGCCATATCGTCATACAAGTACCAATGCCCACCGGCACCCAGGGAGCTTAGCAAAGGCTGGTCATCGCCATCATCAAAATCTTCCAGCAAAAATCCCGAAGCCAAATTCGTCTCCACGGCAACGGTATCGGCAGCGACACTCACCGCCCCCAGAAAGGCATCTAACCCCAGGGAATCGGCAGGTGCAAATAGCGCAAAATAACCCGGAGGAACGTTTTGAAATTCATAGTCACCCAGGGCATTCACAGTGGCCGAAATCCCACTTGCATCCAACATTACTTTGGTTCCCACTTGGGCGTTACTATGTCCTCGAATAAGACCAGCCTCAGACAAGATCAAGGCCGTGTCGAGATTTTGTCCATGCAAGCCTCGCAGAAGGCCCGCCCAACCTGGAACCTGTACCAGAATATTGTGGGCCCCCAACGACGATGTTGAAAAAATCGCCGCACCCACGGAGTCTGTCACTGCGCTATCGATCTGGGGACTTTTTCCAAGCGCCACCAAGGAATCAAAATGCGTCGCATCGACCAAGTACACGCGTGCTCCCACCGCAAATGAGCCGTTAGGCATAGTCACGCGCACGGCCAGTTCATTTTCCGTCTCCGAAGTCGTCCCCGCCGAGTTTTTATTCGAACAGGCTAGCGCAATTACACATAAAGCAGCAAAGAGGTATTTTTTCATGGGATCCTCCGGCACTCTGTTAGGGGAAGCAGTTGGACGTTCAACTGGTATACGCGGTCACCCTGGCTTCGGCTGTGAATGAATTTCACCAATTGCTGGCGGAACTCCCGCACGCGTTCTTTCAATTCCTCAAAATCTTCTGCCGACAAATTCATGGTCAGCGTGGAGTAATTGCGAAGCGCTTTGGGAATGCGGTCTAGGCCTTCGAGCGCTAGACGGAGAGTCTCGGATTGGAATGTATGGACCGCCACCGATTTCCAGCCCGCCCCCGAAGTCACGCCCAGGGCGGTAGGACGAAAGCAACCCTGGGCATCTCGAGCCACCAATCCCAGATTTTCGAGTAAGCTCACCGACTCTTGAACCTCGGGCACAGAAATAGGTGGGAGCAGATGCGCACCTAGCGCGGCAGGATCAGAGCCATCGTAAGCGTAATAATCAAGCGCTGCGCGGATCGCGGTGTGGTACCAGCGCTGGTAATAGGCATAACCGTCGCCCTCCAGGCGGGTGGCATGCGGAGTGCGCAACTGCAACATGCGTTCAAACCAGCCCTTGGCCTCGGAATCTTCCTTGGCTTTGGTAAAATGCACCATGGCCGCAAAATATTCGGCGCTAGGTCCTGATAGGTTGCAAGCCACAGCAAAAAGCGTAATGGAATCGTCGGCAATGTGTCGTGCCTTGGAGAGAACCTTGGCCAGCAAACTGGCATCCATAC
>Ga0209125_1003791_pt1 | contig 10001 bp, 5 predicted proteins | sample BarGraIncub1131A_FD_184503 | JGI IMG/M metagenome (GOLD analysis project Ga0209125, IMG submission 184503) | Arctic peat soil microbial communities from Barrow, Alaska - Barrow Graham LP Incubations 11-31A (SPAdes) (version 2) | ecosystem: Environmental > Terrestrial > Soil > Wetlands > Peat... | reverse complement strand
TTACAATTCGGCAAATAAAACATATGGTACTGCATCTCAAATTGATATGTGCTACCCCATGTTAGTAGGAGTAACTCCAGAAGCACTTTACCCTGCAGTTGAAAAAAAATTAGTATCCGACACAAACATCAAACAAGGAGGGCACATTGGATGCGGACTTGTAGGAGTTCCCATCCTGACTAAATGGGCAATAGAAAATAAGGCGGTGGACTTTATCTATACCATGTTAAAAAAACGGGATTATCCTGGCTATTTATATATGATCGATAACAAAGCTACTACAACATGGGAGTCTTGGAATGGAGATCGAAGCCACATTCACAACTGTTACAATGGTATCGGTTCCTGGTTCTATCAGGCCATAGGTGGCATTCGGACAGACGAAAATTATCCGGGCTACAAGCATTTCTTTATTGATCCTCAGATACCCCAGGGTGTTACGTGGGCAAAAACAACCAAAGAGTCCCCTTATGGAACAATTAAAGTAGACTGGAATTTAGAATCAGAGTCAAAGTTAACGATGAATGTAACACTGCCTGTAGGAACCCAGGGAACAGTTATTCTGCCTGCAAGTACAACAGGCTGTATAGTTGATGGAGAAATTTACAGCAACATAAGTCAGAATTTAGTATTGGATAATGGCGCTCATGACCTTGTTATAACACTGAATAAAGGAGGTCTTTCTGTTAAGTCTGAAAAACTGGAGGTCCTGAATGTTTATCCCAATCCGGTAGATAAGGTGCTTTACATTAATTCCAACAAGGTGAATAATAGAGACATTCGAATTTATTCTATTTCAGGAATTAAAATAAAAGATGTAAAGAACGTAAAAAATAGTATTGACTTGTCATTCTTGGATAAAGGAGTCTATTTTCTTGACTTGGGAGAATTGAATCATCCAGTATTTGAAAAAATAATAAAACTATAAGGATTATTTACCTGATACGTAAAGGAATTTGAAATACCGGAAAAACCGGAGAATACCAATTATTAACCACTAAAATTTAAAAGTATGAAAAAAAGAAGTCTATTTATTGTTGCTTTAACAGCAATCTCTCTCCAATCTTATGGTGCCGCTATTCAATCTACCGGCTGGCGCTGGATAAATGATGATGGCGATCAATTGACAGCTACCAGCATGACAACTGATGATTGTGTACCTGTTACAATTACTGAAAGTAAAACCTTAAGATTAAGGGTTCGTATTGACAATCCATATGATGGTGCTGGCGATGCCAGAAGTACAGTCGGTTTGGGATATGGAGCCAAAGAAACGGTATATCTTCAATACGCAGACAATCCTGATTCTCCGGTAGCTTCAGATGATGCAGACTTCGCCATAAAAGGTGACAACGCATGTTTTACAGCTTTAGGACCGGTCGAATATTTTGATTTTGCCACAAGCGCATGGGAATCAGACGGAACCCCTACCGTAAGTAAAGATGTTGTCTTTAACAGTTTAGGCACCAATGATCTTCAGTCAGTCTTTACACCAGGTGTTTTCATGTCTTCCAGTCAATTGGTGAATGTACTTCCTAAGACTTACACTGAAATCGAGTATTGCATTAAACCAACAGAAAATGTTGCAAATGGGACTTATTATTTTCTAGGAGGTTCTGGAAACTTGATAATTCATCCTGGAACTTCCAAATTGCAAACATTTCCGGAACTGACTATTGACTTTGCACCTACTGGAATTTCCAAATCCAATATTGAAGCAGTTAAAGTTTTGACTAATACTGGTTCTATTGAAGTTTCCGCTTTACCACGGGGCACTGTCAAAGTTACCCTTTACAATACGATTGGAGCAGTTGCCAAATCGATTAAAGCAGAAGCGAATGATGGAGCAATCAGCATTCCAACAAACACATTGGCAAAAGGCTTGTACATCGTAGATATTCAAAGCGTTAACGGAAAGATTCAGAAAAAAGTGCTTGTTAAATAGTAACTGATTTTCTTGATTTATTAAGCCCTGTCAAGGTTAAACCTGACAGGGCTTTTTGTATTCTATGAAAATATCAAAGTTTTTAAGTTAGTGGGACAATCGTCAAAATTTAGATGAATCACACAAAAAATGTCCTATATTTATTGCGGAATATTAAATTAACGTGAAGTTGAAATAAGAAAAGCAAAAGAAATTTACTGAATTTTCTACGTTACATTATTATATGGACGATCTACTTAAAAAAGATATAGATTTTTGGCTGAAAAAAATATCCGAAAAAAATTCGGAGTCTGCTCTGAAATCACTTTATGAATATTATTATGGCAAACTGATGCGTTTTGTTTTGATTTATACAAAATCGGAACAAGTTGCAGAAGAAATTATTGGCGATGTTTTTCTTTCAATATGGGAAAATCGTAAATCAATACCTGAAATAAAAAACTTCAATGCCTACATCTACACGATGGCAAAGAATATGTCTATTGATTATCTGAGAAAAAACAAACTCAGTTTTGAAAAAATCGAAGATATTCCTTTTGACCTCTATTTTAGAACGGAGACCACACCGGAAGATGATTTAATCTCTCAGGAACAGATCAAAAGGCTGGACGAAGCAATCGAAACACTTCCCAATCAATGCAAAATGGCTTTTAAACTCATACGCGAGGATAATTTGAAATACAAAGAAGCGGCAGAAGTATTGAACGTTTCTGTAAAAACCCTCGAAGCACACATGACAAAAGCTATAAAAATGCTTAGACAAGCAATAAATCTTCTCCTATAATTTTCGGTCATACTATTGTTTATCAATACATTATGACACTCCCACAAAAATTCACAAAAATTTTATGCTTTTTTTTCAGGTTTCGACTAAGGGATAAATAGAAAAAGTACGACTTAAACATTAAGATAAAACACATGCAAAAAGATCTTGATTACCTAATTACTAAAATCCTTTCCAACGACGCTACTGCTGATGAAAAGGAATACTTTGACAAATGGATTAATTCTGATGAGTCCCATTTCGCTGAATTTGTCAAAATTAAATCTTATTGGAAATCTCAGGTGATTTGCGAATATGATGCAAGTGCTGCTTATGAACGATTTAAGGAAAACAAACTGAATCAGAAAATTAACAAGAAAACTCATCATTTGGTTCTTGGAATGATATCGGCGGCCGCTGCTGTTGCCCTGCTTTTCATAACACTGGGTAAAGTATTAAATCCTCCTGTCAGGAATTTCACTTTTACGACACAAAATGAAAAGGATACGCTCCTACTTCCGGATTCCACTCAGATTATTTTGAATAAACACAGTCGATTGGATTATTCTTCTCTATACGGTAAAAATGACAGGCACGTTAAACTTGTAGGTGAGGGTTACTTTGATGTACGCAAAAATCCAAGATCACCTTTTATCGTTGAAATGAAAAAAAGCCGGATTACGGTTTTGGGCACAGCCTTTAATGTACGTGCGTATGAAAGTGACGATTGTGTCAAAGCTACTCTGGTAAGAGGCTCTATACGGTTTAACATTGACGAGGATCAGGTGACCTTAAAACCCAATCAGGAACTTAATTACGATAAGTCTAAAAATGAAATCAGCATTTATAGTGTAGAGGTCTCGTCGTCTCTGTTATGGTTGAAAGATATCTATAAATATCAATCCACTTCACTTCAATATTTATTGAATAATCTGGGCGCTGTTTATGGTAAAAATATAGTAATAAAAAATAAAGAGCTTGCCGGGACCATTATATCCGGTTCCTTTCAGGATAACCAGCCGTTTGAAGAAATATTAAGGATAATTTCAAGAAGTGTTCCCATCAGATGGGAAACAAAAGATAACACAATTATCATCAATAAAAATTAACCAATATATTCCGGATGAAAAACACAAACCTCACATTCCCTTAGTAGGCACACATACCATTTATAGCTAAGTAAAGCCTACATTTTATAAAACACATTCTTAAATCTAATCCAACTATTATGATGAAAAATTCAATCCAAAGATTGAATAAAGGTTTTTTGACTGCTTTGATAGTGTTCTTCCTGGTACCAACATTATTGACAGCTCAGTCTTCGACCTTTACGATAGAACAAAATCAAGGTACGCTGAAACAACTTTTCACTTCCATTGAAAAACAAAGCAACTATTTATTTGTCTATGTAGATTCTGACATTGCCAATGTCAAAGTTACGCTCAATATAGCCAATAAGGATATAAATTTCACACTAAACACTGCACTAAAAGATACGGAATTAACCTATCGGATAGATGGTAAAAATATCAGTGTTTTTAAGAATACCAAAAATTCCGGAAATGTCGGGAAAGGACAGAAAAAAAGGATTACGGGTCGTGTAACAGATGGTAATGGTGAAGCTATGGCTGGAGTTAGTGTTGCTGAAGACAGTAACCCCTCCAACGCTACTATTTCCGACGAGGATGGTTTATACCAAATCTCTGTAACGGGAAATTCATCAGTCATTTTTACCTTCCTTGGGTACAAACCTTATAAGGAGGATATTAGAGGATCAAAAGCTGTTCACGATATTTCTATGTTTGAAGATGTCAGTGCTTTGGACGAAATGGTCGTTGTTGGTTACGGTCAACAACGTAAAATAAGTAGTATCGGTGCACAATCCACCTTAAAGTTGGAAGATCTGAAAACACCTTCAGCCAGCTTATCTACTGTATTAGCCGGTAGACTTGCCGGTGTTATTGCCGTTCAACGTACCGGAGAACCTGGAAAAGACGGAGCAGATATCTGGATTCGTGGTATCTCAACTCCAAACAAATCGACTCCTTTAATTTTGGTTGATGGAGTCGAACGCAATTTTAATGATATTGATCCGGAAGATGTGGAGTCATTGACTACACTGAAAGATGCATCTGCTACAGCTGTTTATGGTGTCAGAGGTGCCAATGGCGTTCTTTTGATTAAAACCAAACCAGGATTAATTGGCCGTCCTGTTGTCAGCGTCGATTATTATGAAAGTATGACAAAATTCACCAGAAAATCGGAACTTGCTGACGGTATTGTCTATATGAATGCTGTAAACGAGGCTCTTTCCAACAACAGTCAAACAGCTAAATATTCGGATGATTACATTCAAAAAACACAGAGTAAGGTTGATCAGTCTTTGTATCCAAATGTAAATTGGATGAAAGAGCTTTTCAATGATTGGGGAAGTAACCGCAGGGCAAATGTGAATGTAAGAGGGGGTAGTCAGAATGCAAATTATTATGCATCCATGAGTTACTACAACGAAACCGGTTTGATGAAAACCAACAATGTGGAAGATTATAATTCAAAAATGAGTTACAGCCGTTATAATTTTACCACCAACTTAAATCTAAAGATTACTGAAACAACTAAACTTGATATCGGTGCTCAGGGCTATTTGGGCGAAGGAAATTCTCCTGCCATATCTTCTTCCAGTATCTATTCTGCTGCCATGGATATCAGTCCTGTGGACTATCCAAAAATGTTCCATGTAAATGGAAAGCCCTTTGTTCCAGGCATCAATCCCAACGGCGGTTCCAGAAATCCATACGCAGACGCTACCATGAGAGGTTTTCAATCTGAAACAAGGAATCAAATCTACTCAAATATTCGTTTGACGCAAGACTTATCCATGCTGACCAAGGGCTTAAACTTTTCCACGATGTATGCTTACGATGTCTATTCGTATGAAAGCGTCAGCCAGTCAAAAAGGGAATCCACCTATTACTTTACCGATAAAGAAAATCCATACAATGCTGTTGGAGATCCTATTTTAACTCAGACATTCGTCGGCTCTTCGGATTTGGTTTATGGTAAAGATGCAAATGGAATTAAAAAAACCTATTTAGAAGCTTCGTTTACGTATGACAGAGCATTTGGCAAGCATCGATTTGGTGGTTTATTACTGTACAATCAAGAAAGCAAATCTAATTATCCTGTCCAGTTTTTGGAACAATCACTACCATATCGCGTCATGGGAGTAGCAGGTCGTGCCACTTATTCCTGGGATGACCGTTATTTTGCGGAATTCAATATTGGCTACAATGGATCTGAAAATTTTGCTTCCAATAGAAGATTCGGGACCTTTCCTGCCATTGGTGTTGGCTGGGTGGCTTCCAATGAGAAATTCTGGGAGCCTATTAGCCCGATTGTTTCATTCTTGAAAATTCGTTATACGAACGGTACCATTGGAAATAGTGTTATTTCTGACAGGCGTTTCATGTATTTGGATCAGTGTCAATACAGCTCAGATTATGGTTACATTCTGGGAAGTACAAACAGTAAAACAAATGGTGTTCAGATTGTGAATGATGCAGTGGATCTGGGTTGGGAGACATCTCACAAACAGGATCTGGGTGTCGATTTCAAACTTTTCAACAATGATTTATCCGTTGTTTTTGATTTGTTCAAGGAACATCGTACGAATATTCTTCTGACAAGATCACAATCTGTTCCAGACTTTCTGGGGTATATGTCAGATCCTATTGGAAACGTTGGGGTGATTGACAACCAGGGTTTTGACGCTTCGCTCGAATACAATAAGCGAATAAATAAAAACTGGTTGGTTAAAGTTCGAGGGAATATGACTTATAGTCAAGTTAAATGGGTTGAAAGTGATCAGCCTGAGCAAGCTTCCAGTTGGTTGAGTAAAAAAGGTTCAAACGTGACTGGAATCTGGGGCTATGTTGCTGATGGACTTTTTACACAAGAAGAGATTGATCATATCGATCAGTATCCTACTCAATTTGGAACATTACAGGCTGGGGACATTAAATACAAAAACCTGAATGGTGATAATAAAATTAACTCATACGATATGAAATGGATTGGAAATGGTGATGTTCCAAAGGCGGTCTATGGTTTTGGTTTTAATGTACAATATAAAGCATTGTCGCTAGGGTTACTGTTTCAGGGAACATCCGGTGCAGACAGACTTTTAAGCGGAAGCAGCATAAATCCATTCAGGGGTGACGGAGGGGGAGGAAACCTTTTCTCCAACATTTATGATCGCTGGACAGTAGATAATCCTAATCAGGATGCATTCTATCCTCGTCTGGCTTATGGCTCAGACAAGGCTGACAATGTAAATAATTTCCAGCCAAGTACCTGGTGGATAAAAGATGTTGATTTCGTACGACTAAAAACCATGCAAGTATCTTACAATCTACCTAAAAAATGGTTCAACAACATGGGTTTCAAGAACGCCTCCATTTATTTGATGGGCACCAACTTGTTTACACTTACCAACTTCAAGTTGTGGGATCCGGAGCTAAACACCAGTAACGGTACTTCATACCCAAATATCTCAAGCTATTCAGCCGGTGTTAATTTTAGTTTTTAATAAGTGGATATTATGAAAAAAGCATATTATATATTGGCACTGATCGTGTCAGCCGAATTGTTGTCAGCATGTTCGGATTTTTTAAACCAGGTGCCAAATAACAGACTTTCAACTGAAAAGATTTTTGAGACCAAAGCCGGTACTGAAAAATATCTGGCAAGTGTTTATACGTACATTCCAGATGAAGCCAATCAAAGACAGATTGGTGAATCATCTCTATTCAGGACAGCCGGACCCTGGACGGCAGGTTGCGATGAAGCCGAGTATGTCTGGGGTTTTGTACCCAGTCATTTGATGAACAACAATACATTCACTGCAAATGAAGCTCTTGATTCGAAATTATGGAGAGCGTGGTATATCGGTATTCATACAGCTACCGTTTTTATACAGCAAGCTCATACAAGTAGTGATGTAACGGAAAAAATGGTTAAACAATGGACTGCTGAGGCACGTGCATTAAGAGCTGTGTACTATTTTTATTTATTCAGGGCTTATGGACCCATTCCAATCTTGGGAGAGGAAATCTTGTCTCTGAATGCATCCATTGACGAGATTCAGTTACCCAGAAATACAGCAGACGAATGTGTTGATTATATTGTTTCGGAATTAACCAAGTCGATGAATGAAGGTCTTCTAGAACATGTTTCTTTGGCATCAGATGGTATAGGTCGAATTGACCAAACAGTAGCTCAGGCTTTTAAAGTGGAAGCTTTAATGTTGAAAGCAAGTCCTTTATTCAATGGCAGCAATTCGTATTTTGCCGATTTGAAAAATGCTGACGGCACATTCCTGTTCCCTCAAAATCTGACCGATGATCAAAAGGTTGCCAGATGGAAAGAAGTTGCTGATAGTGCTGCAAAATTTCTGACCAATTATGAAGGGAAATATTACGATCTTGAACGTGTCTATACGGCAGATGGGAAGCTTAATCCATCTTTATCATACAGAAAAGCGCTGCGTGGTGCGTATACCAATTTTTCCAGTTACAAAGAATTGATTTTCTACAGAATAGAAAATTCAACTGGAACGATGCAATACGACAGGACTCCCTATCATTATGGTGCTCCTAACTCAGATTATAAAGCAGCAGGAGGTCTGGGGGCTACTCAGGAAATGGTTGATTGCTATTTTATGGCCAATGGTAAATTGCCTATTCTGGGTTACGAGGCTGATGGCATGACTCCTATCATCAATACTGAATCCGGCTATGAAGAATCGGGATACATTTCTTCAGCCTATCTTGATCCTGTTTCAGGAGCCGAATTTGCACCCAAAAGAGCGTTCAAAATGTATACTAAAAGAGAACCTCGATTCTATGCAAATATTACATTCAATGGTCAGAAGTGGTTAAATGTGAAGGATACCGTTATTTCAACCTATATGGAATACAATGGAAATTCAGGTAAAGCCAAAGGCGTAAATGATTATTCAAAAACTGGCTATATTGTTCGGAAATGCGCCCCGGAAGGAGCCTGGTCAACACCAGACCGCGTTTGTATCCTGATGAGATTGCCACAAGTCTATCTGAATTACATTGAAGCCCTCAATGAATCACAGCCGGGGCATGCTGATATTCTTAAATACCTGAACCTGATCAGAGAAAGGGCCGGTATTCCTCAATATGGCACTGGAGCAGGTATGCTTGCAGTTCCTGAAAATCAGGATGCAATGAGAAAAGCCATCCATGCTGAAAGAACGGTGGAACTGATGTTTGAAAATGTTCGTTATTTTGATGTAAGGCGTTGGAACATTGCCAAAGAAACTCAAAATAAAGCCATTTATGGTATGAATATTGAAGGCGACGGAACTGCGTTTTACAAACGAACCAAGGTTGAGGACCGGGTTTTTGAGGACAGACAGTATTTTTTCCCAATTCCTCAGGGTGAAATTGACGTTGACAAAAAGTTGGTACAAAATCCGGGTTATTAATATATAGATACAGGTGTGTCAGAAACGACACATCTGTACTATTTCCTTATATTTTTTATTATGAATAAATTTCTATTTTTTATTTGCTTTTTTTTCCTGGTTTTCTCCTTGAATGCATGTACCAAAAAAGAAGATACCAGTTTTGTTCCAAGTCTACAAGGGAAGGTTTCGTATACCGATAAGGACGCAACCAAAGCTTTAGATTCATTTATTAAAAATCTGCAGGATCCCGATAGAAAATTATTCTACAGAGATACGGATAAACCTGAAAAGCTTGGCGCAATCTGGACGCAGGCTATTTATTGGGATATGATAATGAATGCCTACAAGCGAACCGGAAAGGCTGAATATTTACAATTGATGGAAGATGTCTATCAGGGAGGATATGTTGAATATGCAGGTTACGATTGGACAAATCACGTAGAATGGTTTATTTGGGATGATATGATGTGGTGGATTATTGCAATGGGCAGAGCATATGAAGTGACCGGAGAACAAAAATACCTGGATCATGCCGTTGCAGGATTTTCACACGTATGGAAGGGTTCCTACGATGCCGTAAATGGAGGCATGGACTGGGCCTGGACTCAGGAAGGTAAAACATCTTGCATCAATTACCCCACAGTTATCGGAGCTATGACGTTGTACAACATAACCAAAGATACCTCCTATCTGAATAAAGCTGAAAAAATTTACACCTGGGCCAATAAAAATTTATTCGATGCGAGTAATGGGCGGGTTGCTGACAGTAAAGTAGGAAACAATAAGCCGGACTG
>Ga0209125_1003790_pt1 | contig 10002 bp, 12 predicted proteins | sample BarGraIncub1131A_FD_184503 | JGI IMG/M metagenome (GOLD analysis project Ga0209125, IMG submission 184503) | Arctic peat soil microbial communities from Barrow, Alaska - Barrow Graham LP Incubations 11-31A (SPAdes) (version 2) | ecosystem: Environmental > Terrestrial > Soil > Wetlands > Peat... | reverse complement strand
AGTGCAACTATCACCGACATATTTATCAACGATTTTTAAAGAAACTACAGGGTACTCTGTAATTAAATTTTTTAATAAGATAAAGGTTGATAAGGCTAAAGAACTTATTATTGAAGGTGATAAAAAAGTAAAAGAAGTAGCACAAATACTTGGATTTACTGATGAATTTTATTTTAGCAGGATATTTAAAAGAATTGAGGGTGAAAGTCCTTCAGAATTCTATCGTAAGAATGTCCATGGATATTAAAATATTACATGGAATCAAACCACTTCTAAAATTATAATTAGTACATAATCATAAATCAAGGAAGTGGGAAAATACTATTGAAGATTACTTGGATTTGCAACTGCTGGCCTTGTACCATCAATTAATGCATTGCTAAAAAGAATAACACCAGAGGCTCTTACAGGAAGAATATTTGGTTTTAATATATCTGCAATTTATCTAGGAGATTTTGCGGGTCTGTATTTGGAGGACAGATAGCAGCACATCTAGGTATCGGATATGTGTTTTTTATTACAAGCAGTCTGCTTCTTTTAAATGCAATCTGGGTTTATTTTAAAGTGTATAAAAAGGTGAATGTTTTACAAAATCAAGTAGATAAAGGAGAAATAAAATGGAAAATTTAAATGAAGTTAGGGAAACAGAAATTATTAATGCTGAGAGAACAGCTCTTGTAGTTATAGATTTACAAATGGGTATTGTAAATAAAGAACGTTTAGCTTCACCTTTTACTGGCGAGGAAGTTATACACAAGGCTAGTAGTTTAGTTAATGCATTTACTGAGAAAGGTGCCTTTGTAGTTCTTGTAAGAGTTTCATCATCTGATGGATTGGACATGTTAAAGCCAAATACAGATTCAAAAGCTAATTCTATGCAATTATCAAAGGGTTGGGATAATTTCGTACCTGAAATAGCAAAGGTTAAAAATACTCATCATATTATTAAAAGACAATGGGGAGCATTTTATGGTACTGATCTTGATTTGCAATTAAGACGTCGTGGGATTGATACTATTGTATTATGTGGTGTTTCTACTAACATTGGTGTAGATACAACTGCAAGAGAAGCCTTTCAACATGGTTATAATCAAATTTTTTCAATTGATGCAATGACCGCCTCTACAAAAGAAGAACATGATTATGAATGCAAATATATTTTTCCTAGGATTGGTAAGCTTAGAACTACTGAAGAAATAGTTTCATCATTAAGATAAGAAATGAATGAGCATTAAAAAGTCTTGAAAGAATCATCTGGGGCCAGATGATTCTTTTTTTTTTAATACTGCAGCGACCCAGGAGAGGATTTAATCTTATAAAGAATGGGTTTTATTTTGTTATGCTTGACAAAATCATAAAATATGATATTATAGTTCAATAACGAACTGTTCGTAACTGAACAGATAATGGGAGTTTAATAGAGATGACTAATGACTTTGAAATATTAATAAGTGGTCAACAATTTAAAAAAATATGCGAAAAAAAGTACACTAGAATTACAGAGAAATATGGGTTGCATAAAATCGAAATAGAGATACTGCTATTTATAGGAAGTACACATTATGATACAGCAAAAGATATTGCTATATTTAGATTTTTTTCGAAGGCACACATTTCAAATGCAACTGAAAATTTAGTAAAAAGAGGATACATATTAGGAAAACTTGATGAAGGAGATAGAAGGTGCGTTCATTTGGAACTGACAGATGAATCATTGCCAATCCTAAATGAAATTAAGGAAATTCGATCAGATTTAGAAAAAATAATATATTTAGGAGTAACAGAAGAAGAAAAGAAAACTTTGTGGAAAACAGCAAAGAAAATTGCTCAAAACATAAAAAGTGAACTCCGCAGTGAAGACTATTGTAGGAAGCTATAATATGGAAGTCAAAGATGTGCGGTTTGAAATGCATGGTAAAAAAATAGACTTATTTGGTACAAACAATAAAATATTTGACAAAAACAGAATCGTAGGAGGAATTTAATGGGAAATAAGAAAGGTAAAAAATATGCCGATTACTTGAATACATATGGGGAGACTTGTAGAAAAAATACACATATTGACAATCGACTATTCAAGGAGTACGAAGTAAAGAGAGGACTTAGAGATAATGATGGTAAAGGTGTTTTATGTGGCTTAACTAATATATCTAAGATTAAATCACATGAAGAAGTAGATGGCAAAAGCGTTCCATGTGATGGGAAATTAATATACCGAGGGTATAACATTACTGATTTAATTAGGGGATTCGTTAGTAACAAGAGATATGGTTTTGAAGAAATAACATATTTATTATTGTTTGGCAAACTAGCAGATTATAATGAATTAGAAGAATTTAAGAAAAACTTAGTTGCCAACCGCAATTTGACAACCAACTTTACAAGAGATGTTATTATGAAGGCACCAAGTAAGGATATTATGAATTCACTTACTAAAAGTGTGCTGACATTATCTTCATACGACAAGGAAGTTTCTAATCTTGATATAGAAAATGTATTAAGACAATGTTTAAAGCTTATTAGCGTTTTTCCTATGCTTTCAGTATACGGATATCATGCCTACAATCATTATGAGTGCGGAGAAAGTTTTTATATTCATCAACCAGATGAAAAGTTATCTACTTCTGAAAATATTCTTAGAATGCTAAGACCAGATAAAAAGTACACTGAACTTGAGGCAAAGGTACTTGATATTGCATTAGTTTTGCATATGGAGCATGGAGGTGGTAATAATTCAACGTTTACTACAAGAGTAGTAACATCAGCTGGTTCTGATACTTATTCGGTAATTGCTGCAGCTCTATCTTCGCTAAAGGGGCCCAAACATGGTGGTGCAAATATTAAGGTAGTTGAAATGATCGCAGACTTAAAGAACCATGTAAAAGATTTTAAAGATAAAGAAGAGGTCAAACACTATTTAGAAAAGATAATAGATAAAAAAGCATTTGATAACCAAGGACTTATTTATGGTATGGGACATGCAATATATTCATTATCTGATCCAAGAGAGCAAGTATTTAAGGAGTTTGTTGAAAAGTTGGCAATTGAAAAGGATAGGGTGGATGATTTCTTATTGTATTCTACGATAGAGAATTTGGCACCTGGAGTGATAGCTGAGAAGAGACATATATATAAAGGTGTTAGTGCTAATGTCGATTTTTATAGTGGTTTTGTATATAGTATGTTAGATATACCTCATGAACTTTATACTCCTATTTTTGCAATCGCTAGAATTGTTGGGTGGAGTGCACATCGCTTGGAAGAATTAATAAATAATAATAAAATAATTCGTCCTGCATATATGAGTATTTCAACAGAACAGGAGTATATTAGTATGGATGATAGGAGTAAACAAACTGATTAATTTAACACATATCATTAACAAATAAATAATCATTATATTAATTAATATGAGGAAGGTAAATAAAAAGCCTTCTTTTTTATTTGTTATCAAAGTTATAATAACTGAGATTAAATTTATTCGATAAGCGAGGTTAAATTATGTCCATGTACGTGTTTTCTATTATAATTATTGTGGTATCAAATATACTGTATAATATATGTTCAAAATCAATACCAGACAAAGCTAACCCTTTTTCTTCATTGTTTATTACATATTTGACTGGAGCAATTATAACTATTATTGCATTTAAATTTTATAAACCCGATAAAGGATTTTTTCAATCATTTGAAGATTTAAATTGGGCAAGTATAATACTTGGTCTTTGTATTGTTGGTCTTGAATTTGGATATATAATGGCATATAGGGCAGGTTGGAACATAAGCGTAGGGTCTTTGGTAGCAAATATTATTCTTGCACTTGCACTTATTCCTATTGGAATATTGTTTTTTAAAGAAGGATTTGGGATAAACAAAATATTGGGTATAGCATTTTGTATTCTTGGACTAACATTTATAAACAAAAAATAAGTATAGAGGTGGTGAGAGTTTTGTTAATTAATCATGAAAATTTAAAGAATGAAATTATTAATCTTATTAGTAAGGGAGACAATGATAGGGTAGAATTTAGGCGTCATAGTGGGGGACCCAATTTATTAGGTAAGATTATCTCTTCCTTTGCAAATGCATCAGGTGGAAAATTGATTTTGGGGGTAAATAATAAGGGCAAAATCAATGGCTGTAATAAAAAATATGTAATGGAAACATTTAATAAAGCTAAAGAGAAATTGATACCATGTCCTATTGTTTCAATAGAGTTTATAGAAATAAATAAAAAAGTACTGGCTATTATTTCTATAGAGAAAACCGAAAAAATAATTTCCTCTAGTTTAGGCGTATTTAAAAGAGTTAATAATTCTGAAGAAATTATGGTAACAGAAGAAATAAAGAGCAAACAGCTCAATGCGGTTACAAAAGATGAAATTAAAGATACCGTTGGAGAAATGGCTCAGCAAATCTCGCAGCTTACAATTACATTAGAAGAAACTATACAACGATACAGAAGTCAAAATAAGATAAGTAGAAAAATTATTGAATGGATAGCCTGTGGAATAATTGGAATTATTTTATCAATCATTATTAATTTGTAGTGTATAGTATGTGAGGGAGTTATATTTATTTAATAAAAAATAACTATTTAGAAGGAAATAACTCTCAAATGCAGAATAGATATATGATAGATTATTTTAAGGAGGTCAAATACATGTCAAAATTTGAAATCCCAAAAGATAAGGATGAAATAAAGCGACAAATTAAAGCCCTGCAGAGCCTATTACCTATAGATGATAAAAAAAGTGATAGGAAAAGTAAGCAAATACACCAAGATGAAATTAAAGCCCTTAAAAAAGCTTTAAGCGGCAAATAAGAGATATTAACTATTTATATAAGTCACACAGATACCCGTAAATGAAAAGAAAAGAATTAAGGCAAAGAAAGCTTTAATCCTTTTTCTTTTATTAAAAATGAGTCTATATCTATCAATATTTTATATGATTTTATGAATAGTATTTTTTAAACAAAATTGTACATTCAATTAGATTCATACCTCTGCTTAAGGTTTATTCGCAAATGAAGCTATCTATCCGCCTTAAGTCCGTTCCAAAATATACCCATCTGTTTCCATTCCATTTATAGCCTGATACTGATTTTTTTCCAACATAGGTTAACCAAGCCCAAAAGCTCGTCCCATTTGCAAGCCATATATAAACATACTTATACATACAGGGCCTTATTGCTCCAGGATCTATTGCCATAGGTGACAATTCCGAATTAGATTCTGCATTACCTAGTGCTTCATATTCATTTTTTTCAATGGAAACTTCTGGAATATTATTAGGTGGATATCCAATTGTAATGTTCATATTTTGGTATAACATACTCTTTTAAACGTAAATGGGTTATATATCCTAGTTGAACGCGCTTGTACTTGCTATAATTATTCTTAGTAATGAAACTTAATAAAAAAGGAACCGTTTTCTAAAAGATCGGTTCCTTTACATTATTTTTCTATTATCCCACTTTTACAACAGTTACTGTTGTGTCTATGAATCCCATAACTTGCAAGCTTTTACTTATTAAAGTTAAGGATGAGTTTCTAGTAGTTACGGGAACAAGAACTGTCTTAGCTAAATTTGATTTTTGATCTTCCACAGGTTGCGGTGTTAACACTTGAACTCTAGTTTCTGAACCAGCTAATAGCGTTTGATTGAGTTTTAATTGGATTATCGCCTCGTTGGTTCCATAAGGTAGCGTGGTCCATACTGCAGATGTGCTATAAGTTACTAAATATAGCCCTGGTACACTGAAAATTAAACTATTTCCGCTCAGTTGTATACTACACCTGTCTATTTTTGTTCCATCAACTATTGAACCTAAAAATATTGGATTATTTGAAACTATATTCTGTAGACCTGGATAGGAGGTTTCTATTGTAGCTAGTGATCTATCAGGTCTATCGTTGCAGTGCTTATCATAATCTAAACATTTATAAGAATTTGTATTACCCATTTATTTCAACACCCCTTAAATTTAGAAGATTTATTAATCACTATAGAGTATGCCACATTACTAATATTGTTACAGAATTTTATATATATTTTTCGATATATTGAATTTTTGTTAATTAATAAAAATGTATTAAGGGAAAACTGAAGCTATAGGATTGAATATAATGCCAACAAGCATATCTAGTGAATGTACTATAAGGATGTTTTTAAATTTAAGCCCTTAAAGATAGACTTTCTTCATTTTCATTTTCAGTTTGATTTCCAACAATAACATTAACGAATTTTTCTCCATACGGAAGACAAAATTGTATGAATGGACCTATTAACAATGCAGATATTATTGTACCTATTCCTAATATTCCGCCGAGTGTAAAGCCCATTATTAAAAAACTAACATCTAATGCCATACGAATCCAACGATATTCTAAATTAGTTTTATCTTTTATAATAAATGGAACGATGTCATTTGGTGCAACACCTAGATCACTTGCTTTAAGTATAGAGAATCCAATTGCAATTAAAGCACAACCTATTACAACTAAAAGTATTTTTATACCAATATTTAAAGATGCAATTGGGAAAAATGAAACAGCCTTTACTCCAAGGTCAATAATGGGTCCTACTCCAACAACGCATATAATTGTTCCTATCTTTATACGACGTCTTTCGACTACAAGTATTATGCAAAACAATACAAATAAAATAATCATATTAGCATTTCCAGGTGTTTTATTTAATAAAAATGCTAATCCTTGAGTGAATAAAGTAAATGGATCTGAACCAATATTAGTTTTTAAAAACAAGGCTACTCCAATCTGTATAATACTCATTCCTACAAAAAATACAATTAGTCTTTTAATTAGATTTATTTTTTTAGTCATATTTTTCAGCCCTTTCTTTATATTTTGTAGTTGCTTAATGTGCAACCTATTTATTCCATGTGAGAATACAAAACATAAAATAAATAGGAACACAAAAGCATCTTAATAATTTAATAATAATATTATTAAGCTTTTTCTTTCTTCAGGAAACATAATTTTAAAGCTTCCTTTTTTATTAGATTTTAAACACAAACGTTTATTTATGCTCGTTTATGTTTGATTTTGTTTCACTTGATTTCGTTTGCTTTCATTTTACTATATTTTAGTAAAAGGTGTCAACAGTTGAACCCTTTAAAATTTATATTAATAAATGTCATTATCACTAAACGGAGCGGTGGTAATGTTTTAGTCTAGCGTAATTGCTAGGTTTTTTATTTGGCGGGGGGGTTATGATGCACAGGATACAACCGATGCGCCGAGTTTTCCAATCACACGGTATGTAATTTAATTCATAGGGTTTATTAAAACTGTTTTAAAATAGGGTTAATAATAAGGTAATAGTTTAATGTAATAGTATATTGGTATATAATATTATATAAATAGTTTGTTGCCTTTTGGGTTGGTGAGAGTATAAACAGTTAGTCTCCCTGTGAAACGGTATAGCCTTAGTAAACTTAGTTCTGTTCATGTCTAAATAGTAACGTTTCATACTTTTAATATTTAATTATAAAGTTTTATGGAATATGATAGTAATTAACTAATAATTTGTTTTTAATTAGAGTCCACTTTTAATTAAATATAGAGCTAATAATAAGTCTAACCCAATTTAGAAGGGATACTGAATAAATATGTATAAAATAAAAAAAACTTTTTTAAAATTTTTTGCTGTAGTTATAGTTATAATGATTGGTTGGTTTACAATTGTTCATTTTAATAATGAGTTAAAAATTAAGAATTATAATAATGAGTTTTATAATATAATATCAAAACCCTTTGTAGCTAATGGTAAAAGTATCAATAAATCATCTGGAAATTTATCTTTAAAATATAATAATGAAAGTATACCTGTTTTGAATTATCACTCCATTGGACCAGCAAAGTTAAACCCATGGGTTGTTAGTCCTAATAGGTTAAATATGGATATGCAGTATCTTAAGGAAAATGGATTTACAACATTAAGTACTGATGAATTTTATAATTTCATGGTTAAAAATAAGTCTGTTCCTAAAAAATCAGTTCTTATCACCTTTGATGACGGCTATGAGGATAACTATACTAATGCATTTCCTATTTTAAAGAAATATAATTTTAAAGCAACCATTTTTGTAATCACAGGTTTTGTGGATAAAGGAAAGCAGTTTTTAACTTCAACGCAGCTAAAAGAAATGCAGAGGAACGGAATAGATATAGAAAGTCATACCAATTTACATGAAAAACTAGGGACATATACTTATGATGCACAATTGAAAATTCTAAAAACATCTAAGGCATATATAGAAAAGACGTTACATAAACCTGTTAGATATCTAGCCTATCCTCATGACAGCTATAATTTATATACATTAAAAGCACTAAATGCTGCAGGTTATAAAATGGCATTTACAACTAATGGACGATGGGCAAATAAATCTAATGGAATTTTAACGCTCAATCGAATATTTATTAGCGCTTTTCATCACAGTAATTCTTTTAAAACAAGAGTAAACCATAGTTGGTATTTATTTAAAAATTTTTATTTATAAAATATAATCTTAAAAGAAATATAAAACAAAATATAACTTCGGGTTCAATAAATATTTCAAATCACAATAGTAATGGGGGATGAAATGAAAAAAGAAAAGAAATTTACATTGTAATGGCATTGGTGAAATTCAAAGAGAGGGAGAAGCTAATAAAAAAATTAAGTCCGGAGGGAAAACCATCAATGCGCCAGGATATGGAGGCGAAGCGCTATAGTGAGGTGGAATTATTTTCAGGTGAAGTATTGGAACTAGGTAAAAAATATGGCGTTCCTACGCCTGTAAATGAAAAGTTATATGATAAAATTAAATTCATAGAAGAGCAATACTAATGGTAACACAAACTTCTAATTTATGTTAGGAACGCGGAGATCATAGCAATGATTGTAAATTATTTTTTTTTAGAATCCTTCTTTTTTGTGTCTTTTGCGTTTTTTTTCTTTAATATACTATTTTTAGGTTTGCGTTTTTTAACCGTATCTTCAACTGTAATGTCCATATCAATTCCAAACATACCAAACACATCCGTTTCTTCAATAACCCTACGACCTTTAGAATTTGATTTTTCTAGCAAGGTCTGAGTTTTTTTATTAATTGCTTCTGAAATAAGGTCATTTATGTTAGCCTGTCTTAATACAAAAAACAATTCTGGTCTATCATCAAGTCTTGCGGAAGCTCCATATAATACAGCTGCTACATGCTTGCACATAATTGCGCAGTCAGGACAGTTACAACACAAAGTTATTTCAGTAGGGGAGGGGAATAGTCCCTTGCCTTTTGCTGTAAAGAAATCAGCTAGCACTTTTGGGAATTTACCCTCTATTAGTTCTTCAATAGATTCGATTTTACCTAAGCATTGATTCACAATATCTTCCCAAACATTTTTAGGAAGTGATTTTATGCTAATATCTACCTTATAGGGTTTTGATCTACTTCCTTGCACGAGGGCATTTATATTCCCTTCTGTTATCTTAAGATCTAATACTGCTCCATTTTTCAAATAACTACGCCCTCTACCGATGCGATTAGAGTAATCTGCATAACTTTCTAAGTTTTTATTCCATGACTTTCCCCACCAAGTGTTTGCTATAGTTCTACCTGTTATTACCACTGGAGAAATATCTTTATTCTTCTTTTTTAAATTTTCAACACTTTTCGCTGCACGCTCTTTTCTCTCTGCCACTGGCACATATGCAGGGAAACCTCCGTAAGAACCCATAATTTTTCCTCCAAAATTATATTTGTAATTTAAATAAATTCATAATCTCATTATTATCCATCTCAGTAATCCATTTTTCTTGAATATCTGGAACGATTTCCTGAGAAAGTTTAATTTTGTCTTCGATCATCATATCAATTTTTTCTTCAATAGTTCCTTTAGTTATAAATTTGTGAACTAAAACATTCTTATTTTGACCTATTCTAAAAGCTCTATCGGTTGCTTGATTTTCAACAGCTGGGTTCCACCATCTATCA
>Ga0209125_1003787_pt1 | contig 10009 bp, 6 predicted proteins | sample BarGraIncub1131A_FD_184503 | JGI IMG/M metagenome (GOLD analysis project Ga0209125, IMG submission 184503) | Arctic peat soil microbial communities from Barrow, Alaska - Barrow Graham LP Incubations 11-31A (SPAdes) (version 2) | ecosystem: Environmental > Terrestrial > Soil > Wetlands > Peat... | reverse complement strand
CCAACTTATATTTTAAAATAATAGATGACTCTAATGTGCTTTTGGTCGTGTTATTAAATCCTCCTTGAACTAAACTATTACCAATAAGATTTCCCCCACCTTGATCTGCAGCAAAACCAACTCCAGGATAATAAATGGGTGGATCTAAACTCGTTTTATAATATAGTTGCTGAATAAACCCCCAACCGCCTTGTATATCATTGTTCACATCTTCAATACGAGCTGCCAGATTTAATGTTGCAGTAAAATTCTTGGTAATATCGATATCCAGATTCGAGCGAAAATTATAACGATCAAATTGATAATTGCTATTGTATTTTTTTACACCTTCATAGTATTGATCAAAATTTTTAAACCAACTCCCCTGTGTGTAATATCCACCGGATATAAAATATCGAACTGATTTGGTACCTCCACTGATATTCAAATTGTATTGTTGTTGTGGTACGTTACTTTGTGTTACTTCTTTCGTCCAATCTAAGTTGGGATAAAGCAATTTTTCATTTTCACTACCACCACCATACACTACCCGTGCAATAGTTGCCAATTGATTTTGAGTATAGAATAAAGTCCCATAGTCATTATAATAGCCATCTTGCTTTAATGATGCAGCTAAATTGGCATCTTTAAAGGGAAGATTACGGGTTGGATTTTGAAATCCGGTATTTGCTGTAAAACTAATTTCGGCTTTACCCTGCATCCCCCTTTTTGTGGTTACTAAAATAACTCCGTTAGCACCACGTACTCCATATACCGCAGTAGCAGATGCATCTTTTAAAATAGTGATAGTTTCCACTTCGTTTGGATCAACTTCTCCAAAAGGACGCTCTATTCCATCTACCAATGTGAGTGGTGTGGAGGCGGCAGCTTCAAATGTTGCTTTACCCCTAATATAGATTTCGGATTGATCATTACCCGGTTGACCCTGACGTTGCATGGCAACAAGCCCGGGTAAGCGTCCATTTAACGCGTTAGTTAAATTGGTTGCCGGTGTTTGTACCACTTCAGTTGCTTTCATAGTTGATATAGAACCAACTACTGTTTCCTTCTTTTGAGTACCATAACCCACAATCACAACTTCATCTAAATTCTTTTGCGATTGATTTAATGAGATTGTAAGTGACGTTTTTCCTTCTATAGAAACAAGTTGAGTTTCGTATCCAATAAAGGATATCTTTAATTGACCATCTTCAGGAGCTTCTATAGTGAATCTCCCATCTACATCGGTTACTGCTCCTTTACTCGTTCCATTTAGCATAATGGCTGCACCAATTACAGATTGATTTTTGTCATCGGTAATGATCCCACTAATTTTAATTGTCTTATTAGCAGGTTTTACTTTTTCTTCTACCTGTTTTTGCTTTTTTGTTATATATATCTGATTTCCGTCTATTTTAAAGGTATTTGAACTGTTTTTGAAAACCTCATCCAAAATTTTTGAAACGGGTTGATTTACCACATTAATATTTAATCTACGATTGAGATCTATATCTTTGTCAGTATAAAAGAATACAACCTTACTGCCTTTTTCAATCAAAGTAAGTGCATCTTTTACCGTGATGTTTTTCTGTTGTATTGTCAGGTTTGATGTTTGCGCAGATGCTCCGCATATTACTACCTGAGCAAATAACAAGACAAGCAGACCTAATGACCTAATGATAGTACTTTTAAATAATTTGCGTTTCGCAGTGTTTTTCATATATTTGTACCGATTTTTAATTGTATTGTTAGTAACAACTCGTACTTTCGTACTTTTTGAATCCAAGTCGGACGGTAGACTAATATTGTCCGACTTTCTATGTTAATTTGTGTTATATTCCATGATCTGTATTTTTTAATGTTTTAGAGTTTATGTATTTTACAATAATTTTTAAATCAATCTCAAAATGGCATAATTATGAACATTCAGGGACAAAATAATCTTTGAAAAAGGTTGATACTACAATAAATGGCTATTCAAATTTAATACTATATTCATTATCCTTAACAGCATAACTCATAGATGTTATATCAGTTAATCCATTTAGCAACTGTTTTAGGTCATCCTTCAGTTCTAATTTTCCTGAACAAGTTATTCCGGAAGCAGAGGAAGGAAGCTTCATAGTCACATTGTAATAGCGGGAAAGCCTTAACAAGATATTTTCTATAGGTTCATTATGAAATATATAATTACCATCATGCCACGATGTGTAGTTGTCCACATCTACATTTCTCAGCGTACTGCCTTGGTCGCTATAGGCAAATAATTGGTTGGGCTTTATAATGGTTGGTTTTCCGTTTTTGGGTTTCACATTTACTAATCCACTTACCAACACAACATCAGTTTGCTTATCCTCTTTGTATGCCGAAACATTAAAAACAGTTCCAAGTACCTGAACATCCAGTTTTTCGGTTTTGATAATAAAGGGACGTTTAGAATCATGAAATACTTCGGCAAAAACCTCACCGTCCACAAATATTTCACGTTTGTCTTTTGCAAATTCAGAAGGATATGTCACCGTAGTACCTGTATTTACCCAAAGTGATGTTCCGTCTGATAATTTCAGGAATGCCCGTTTTCCATAAGGCACCCTTAATTGATTAAATTTTTGATTTTCATTAACCAGAGTTGTAGATTGATTGACAGCTACTGATTGTTTATTAACTTTCAATTTACCATTGGCATCATATTCCACTTTTGCCTGAACCCCATCAACGGCCAACGTATTACTCCCTGAGACTAACTGGATTTGATTAGTGGGTTGTTTGGTATTAATTATATTTTCGTGAGCGAAATCAGCAATCGAAGGTGTCTGATCGTTTTTTTCGTTTTTTAAAACTGCAAAGAGTGAGAATCCAACAATTCCGACAATACTACAAGCAACTGCAGCATAATGTATAAAACGAAACCGTTTTATTTTGAATTCTTTTTTCTGGTTTGTTTCAACAATCCGTCTCCATAATATATCAATCTGTTCATCCGACACATCTGGTTTGTTTTCATGCAAACTTTTCAGCATCATAAAAGCAGATATAAACTCGTCAACATTTATTTTATTTTCATCAATGAGTATTTTCCAGAAAGTTTCACTTTCTGGTGTCGGCTTAATCATCGTATCAATGAAATAATCATCGTTTAAATAGTCTTCAGCTTTATATAAATAATATTGTTTAAACATTGCAATAGTTTGGTTTTGTATATAAGTGCAGCATACGGTGTTTTGGTACTCATTAAAATTGTTATATTTCTTGTATTATCTCAAGCAAAACAAAATAAATAGTAACAAAGTAAAAGCGGCAACTGATTTTAATTTTTTAATTGATCTGTAAATTAGGTTTTTAGCCGATTGGTAATTAATATTCATTAAGGTGGCAATTTCTTCAAGGGACATTTTTTCCACGAAGCGATGATAGAGTGCCTCCCGTTGGTTTTGTGTTAATTCTGATAACAATCGTTTAACCAGAATTTGCTTTTCATTTTCTTCTTCTTTTTCTATCCAGATTTCCTGAAAATTCTTATCCTGTAAATCAACTGTGTCCTTTTCTGTTATTTCAAAAGTGTTTGAATCTTTCTTTAAAAGAAAAAAAAGACGGTTCCTAAACGCAGCTATAAAGTAAAACTTAAGATTATCCACTTTTTCGAGATTTTGTCTATGAGTGTAAATTTCGACAAATATATCATGAATGGCATCTTCAATCAAATCTGTTTTCGCCCTGAGAGATAAACCAAAAGCATATAAATCTTTGGCATATAAATTATATATTTCCGAGTATGCATTATCATCCCCTCCAACAAACTCGTCACGTAAACGATCAATGGGAATTGGTTCGAAAGTTGTGTTTTTAAACTTCATGGATAGATTAAGGTAATCTTGTGATTTCATATAAAAGAGAGGGATTTTTTAGATAGTACTCACTTTAAATGCTAAAAATTCATTTATTTGAAAAATTTGTAATATGGTTAGTGTTATGTTAAGTTGAAAATGTCACACTTAAAATTCGACAATACATTTTACAAACACATCATTAGTTTTTAATACAGGAAATGAAACCGTTACTTCATAACAGCATTTCTAAGAATATCCTAATAATTATGATTCACAAGTATATAAATTAAAATAATGCAAAAAGTATATTTTATAATTTATTAACGTATTAAATAGGAAGTATTTGTGATTTTTCGTAAATAATAAAAAGCATACTAAGTGTAGTATGTTTTTCATGACTTTTAACTGTCAAACGGCAATTACAACTAATTTACCACCAACACTTTCCCGTATTTATAATATTTACTTCCATCAGTTCGCCCCTAAAGCCCACATTATCGAATTCAACCACCATACTGAATTAATACGTTCGTATTATTGGTTAGATCTTCCACTTGCGAAACTGTAATTTCAACTGTCAGGGTCTGTTAAGACAGGATGGTTTAGTTAAAGTCCCATTCAGCGGTTACAGTTTGCTGGTGCCATGAAAAGCTTCCTAAAAGGTTTGTAATCGTTGATAGCAGAATTAAAAACCATATCTGATATTGGTATAACTACAACAATAAACCTGTAAATAGTAGTTTTTGAATATTTAGCAAATCGATCTCTGTATTGATATGATTCGGTCTGCATGAGTTGCTTAGTCTTCCAATAGTGCAGATATAGTTACTTTACACGTGCTTTGTTTTAGAATTTCGATAGCTTTTATGTTCCATTTTTCAAATACACCCAAGTCAGGATGTAATATAACATCCGTGTAAATTAATACCTTACATTTTAATATTGATAATCCGTTCAGATTTCCTGCAGTAACCCAAATCTTGTCTGATACAATGAAGTTGACAATTATAGCAGATTTTTTGTTTTCATCAATTGCAAGAGATTTGTTAGGTTTATTATAAATAAATCAACAAATATTTGGATATTAACAAGTTTCTGTGTAGATTTGCACTAAATAATTGCATGACAAAGCGAAGTCAAAAACAGCCAAAATAAAGCCTGAATATTTGGGACTAAATCATAACAATTAATTTATAAGGAATATAACGTATTGATAAGTAAGGATAAAAGAGAAAAGGTTCACATACCTCTCTCCGCAACAACTATTTCAGGATAGAGTAAAAACCCGCAAAATTAATGATTTCAGTTTTTTTTTGTTATACTTCCCATCACTATTCAAGAAGTTTTTCCCACAATTAGTTTAAATTTAAACAAACTTCCGCACCATTTCAATCAAAACTCTTGAAGACCTGGCGTTATCCTGGCGTAAAAGAAAAAACCTACACAAATGATTGTGTAAGTGTTTGATTTACTTTGTGGGCTCAACTGAGCTTGAACCAGTGATCCTCTGATTATGAGTCAGGTGCCAGAAGAATTTTACAATGATTTTAGAGAAAATCAGTGATAATTCAAATTTGTGTAAATTCGTTATTAAAAAATGAAAAATAATTTATACTTAAATGACGATATTATTAATGACATAGTGAAAATTTAAATCGTTGACTAGAAAAGGTGATTCAGGATAAAATCTGAATCACCTAATTAAATTGATATTGAAAAATAATTTTATATTTGTAATTGATTCTCAAAACAACTTTCAATATAGTCAAAATTCTCAATAAAAATAAATTGGTGATTTTCTGATTATTTCGATTGTTCTTTCTGAGCAGTAATAAATAATTTATTCCTACAATTTTTTATTTAACAAAATAAGATCTACTTATTTGAAAAGGCAAGTTTCTTTATTTTAGTCATAGTATTAATATGAATCCCAACTATCTTTGCAGTCTCGCTCAACTTATAACCCTTCTTGATATACTCAAGAGCTTTTTTGTTTTTAGGTTTATCGAGGAATGTATGAACATCTTCAATTGTTCCTTCTTTCCTGCCTTTATAAACGCCTTTAAGTTTTGCAATTTTAATTCCTTCAAGTTGCCTTTCTCTTATTTGAGATTTTTCCATTTCGCTAACTGTACCTAAAATTGAAATCATCAACTTGGTGATTGTATTTTCTTTTCCATTCTCATCAATTGTCCGCAATCCCTGACTTACAAAAATTATAGGTATATTTCTTTCATTGAAAAAATGAATAGTGTTTAATATATCTCTAAGATTTCTTCCTAAACGATCAATAGTCCATACTGATAAACTTATGACTACTCCTTTGTTAATATAAGTCAAAACCTGTTTTCCACCCTCTCTTTCAAAGAATGGAATCGAACCTGAGCATTTATCTTCAATAACAATTTTAAAATCTTTCTCATTTACTCGTTGCCGATCCGTTTTTTGATCAATACTTGAGATACGACAATATAAAATTTCTTCCATTTTTATCCTATTATTAGGTTAGTGCCATTTAGACATCAAAATTATGAATTTATTTTGAGACGGGCAAGGGAAATAACATAAGGATCTTAAAAACAGAATCACATTTTGGAGTACAGTCTAATTGTGTGATAAAAAAACAGAATTCAAGTATTAGACTTGAATTCTGTTTTTTTAGGAAATTCAATAAATTCGGATAAATATATTATATTTGCACTAGGAATTGTGACTTTTAAGATAACTCAATATAAAACTAAACAAAATCGAAAAATGGAAGAATTAGTAAACAAGATTAAAGCAGAATTTAAAGCATTTACTACTGATGCAGACTTACAAGTTGAAAAAGGAAATAAATCAGCAGGTACTCGAGCTCGTAAAAGTTCTTTGGATTTAGAAAAATTATTGAAAGAATTCAGAAAATTATCAATTGAAGAATCAAAGAAATAACTATCTTTCTCCTTACTACTGCAAAAGCTTTCACTGTTGAGGAAAGCTTTTGCATTTTAATATTTTATCAAAGGGGTAAAATAAATTAGTATGAATATATAATTTATTTGCATATGAATATTTTAACATATTAGAAAGTATTCTAATCCCTAAAGGGGAATAAGAAAACCCGCTTTCTGAGGACATAGCGGGTTTTTATTGTTTAAATTTTCAAAGTAATCGCGTTGTGGTTATTTCTTCACAAGTTTCTGTTCTACCGTATATTCATCTGTGGTTATTTTTACAATATACAATCCACCAGGCAAATCAGAAATATTGATATAACTCTTGCCAATAATTTCTTTCGAAAGAGTCATTGTCCCATTCAAGTTGTAAACCGATACTGTTGTGGTTTTATATCCTGCTTCAATATAAAATCCATTTGTAGCAGGATTGGGATAGACTGAAACATCATTATTGGAGAGTGGTGCTATTAATCCTGTCGTTAAATCTTCCTCCCAAATGCCATCTGCGAGTGTTCCAAGAAACACTTTATTGTTCATATATGTTATACAAATACTAATTACTATTTATGGCTACAACACTATGAAAAACAGCATTATAAGGATATAATAAAGCACATGAATCAAAACAATGTGAAGCTATTAATTAAAGTTGTTAGCATAAATGTATCATAGATGCCTACATCGCTCCCTATTTTTTAAGTCACTACAGTCATAAATGTTGCAGACAAAACCAAGTATAACGAAACATTTAATTTTAGTATACTATACGAATTGATATTATTCTAATCCTCGATGATATAAAGAGGGAAGATTAATACTATCAGACATCTATGACTTTCGTAATCTATAGTGCGACTACTTTCGAATTCAACGGATTATATTACGAACTTTAAATTCAATATTATCTAATTATCAGGACTTTGATTATTCGTAAGGATGCATCGACATGAGTCTTTATTTTGCGGGATGTGATTGCCAAAAAAGTTGATTTTCAGTAAAAGGTATTAGAAATCTGACTATTGAAAATGAAATTTATTTTACAAATATCCAATTTTAATCCCATTTTTTCCAGATAATCTTTTCTCATTTATACAAAAGTCATAAATCTCACAGGGTTCAGGCTTCTTTCCGTATAAGATTTCTTGCATCGTAATTTTTCTCACTATATTGTCGATTTCACCTCCACTAAATTGAAATTCATTTGCAAGTTTTTGAGCAAATTCATCATTAATCCCACTTAATTTGCTTTTCCAGATTTTTGATTTAATTTCATTTGTAGGATTTTCAAATTTTATTTTAAAAAGGAATCGTCGTTCATACGCGGAATCAAGATTTCCCTCCAAATTTGTCGTAGCTATCATAATTCCTGAAAATTTTTCGAGCTCTTCTAATAAAATATTTTGAATAGCATTTTCAGTTTGATCAACATTTGAATGACCGTTCTGATGACGTTTACTCAAAATTGCATCTGCCTCATTGAATAATAAAATTGGAATGTTTTTTTTATTATTACATGTTTTTTTATAAGAATCAAATATCTCTTTTATCAGCTTCTCCGACTCTCCAAACCACATGCTTTTTGACTGGCTAATATCAACGAGAAAAATATCTCTTCCAGTGACTTTTGCAATCTGAAAAACCGATTCAGTTTTTCCTGATCCGTAAGAGCCATAAAAAATTGCAGCAATTCCCTTAGTAATGCCATTATTCTCGAGTTTATCCTGTAATTTTTTGAAGTTATCATTCATCAAACTTTCTTTAAGAAAATCAATCTCTTTTGCCAAATCAGGTTCATAATAAAGCTCTTTATATTTAATATTCTCATGAAATAATACGTTCTTATTTTTTTTGTCCGTCTTGAATAATTCAGCATCAGCTTGCATGAAAATTTCAATAGCATTAGAAGTGAGGTTTAATGTGAAGTCATTTACAAATTTTGATTCACCCAGTGTAATATATTCTAAGTCAAACATTTTATTAGTCTTATCTATAAACTCACGTATTTTTAATAATCGATTTCTTGGATTTTGGTAAATATCACGAAGAGTCTTTTCAAGAAAACAAGGATATCCAACTATTTGCTCATGGATTGTTTCATAGAGCAAAGTTCGTTCGTCAATCTCTAGAATAGATTGAACTTTTAAAATGGGTTCGATTTGTTCATTTTCCGATTCAAGTTCTTCAATCATATGAAATAAATCAAATGTACTAATTAAGTCATTACCCCGTTGCAATATATAATCTGACACGACTCGAACAAATTGGTAAATGTCAATTTTTTCCTTTTCTTTTTTGGAATACATTTGATTTGTGTAAATTGACTCCGAAACATCTTCAGCTATAGTATAACTTCTATTTGAATAATTTGATTTTTTTGATCTGTTTCGATGATCTTTTTCAATTTCTATCAGACTTAATTCCAGGAGTTTATCAATATCATTTTTAAAATTTAAAGCGTCTATATAGCTTATATTTAGAAAGATTATAATGTGACGAAGGTAAACACTTTCATGTTTTATTTGGAGGGCGAATATGATGGCAAATACTATCGCCTGATTTGATTCTGTGGTCACATTTAAATAATTAGACAAATCCAGAAGTGGTTTTATTATCTCTCTTATCAATTTATCATCCAATTGCGAATCTTCTAACTTTCTAGCAATCTGAGAAATTGTCTTAACCACATTGAACTTAGCTTCATTTGAAATTTCCTTTTTCATAAATTTCTATTTTACTGTCAAACTTATATAGCTATTTGCAGACCAAATGTAGCGATATAAAGTGATTTGAAAAAGGATAATCGGACGTCAGATATTTTCAATGAGTGGGGAGAATTCGGAAATGGCGTTAATTAAACTCATGGAGATTTTCAATCATTCGAATATGGGTATTACAAAACGCTATCTGGGACTAAAGGATGAAGAGATTAAATAAGCGTATGATTTGTTGGGGTTTTGAGGACGTCATCTATTTAGCTAATCTATATAAAAATTAGAATATTGAAGGTTAAACATGAATCTTGAATTTCTTTAAATGTTGGAAAGCAGGAAATAAGTTTTCCGTTATTGGTTTCTAAAAAAAGTAAGAATCATTTCTGAAAACTTATTCTTACTTTTCAACATTATCAAACGCGATTACAAAGTATTTTTTTGAGTGGATGCCGGGGCTCGAAGTGTCAGGCGAGAAAAAATGGGTTGTGTCCGATGTCCCGAATAGGAAAACCTGTTACGACTTTTATGCTAACACTAAAAGTAGACACACATAAAA
>Ga0209125_1003786_pt1 | contig 10013 bp, 5 predicted proteins | sample BarGraIncub1131A_FD_184503 | JGI IMG/M metagenome (GOLD analysis project Ga0209125, IMG submission 184503) | Arctic peat soil microbial communities from Barrow, Alaska - Barrow Graham LP Incubations 11-31A (SPAdes) (version 2) | ecosystem: Environmental > Terrestrial > Soil > Wetlands > Peat... | reverse complement strand
TCCTGTCCATTATAGTATGCTTTGGAGGCCTCATTTAACTTGGATACAAGCTCTTCAATTCTCAACTGCTTATCTGCATTCAGGTCATTTAAATTATTCAACTCTTTCAATCTATTTCCTCCTCATATCACAAACTACATAGATTCCATACCAAACATATTTTTAATATAAAGTACATTAATTACATAGTCTATACGAGGTATCTATCCTAATTGTCAGTATTCGTATCTAATAGCTTCCAAAGCCGGAATACCTGTCAGGTTATCAGCCTTACGATTTAATCCTAATATCACATTACGGATTTCCTCATATATCACCACTGATTTCATTATTAGGCACCGCTTATTTTCGCTTTGTATTCACGTCTTCAATCTTCATAATATTGCTGGTAGCATCTTCTCTTTGAGCAATTTTATCACATTAACTTATTCAGTTCTTCGATTTCTCTTTCCGTTACATTGCGGAAATCTCCTGTTTTTAGTCTTCCCAGCAAAATATTCATGATACGTATGCGTCTTAAGTTGATTACCCTGTAACCGAGGGCTTCACACATACGTCTGATCTGTCGATTCAACCCCTGTGTCAAAATAATATTAAAAGAGATTTTATCAATCTGTTTTACCTTGCAATGGTTTGTAACAGTATCTAAAATCGTCACACCGGAAGACATTTTATTAAGGAATTCTAGGGTGATCTCTTTATTGACAGTAACTATATACTCTTTCTCATGCTTATTTTCTGCACGCAGAATTTTATTCACGATATTACCATCATTCGTGAGCAGTATTAATCCTTCTGAATCTTTGTCTAATCTTCCGACCGGGTATATTCGCATGCCATAACTGATATAATCGACGATATTATCCGGTTCGCCATGATCTGTGGTGCATACGATTCCCTCAGGTTTATTAAAAGCAATTAGAACCAGTTTTTCTTCTTTTCTTACTGGTTTATCATTGAAAGTTACTATATTGTCTGGGGATACTTTTGATCCCATCTGAGCTAAGACACCGTCGATTTTAACTTTCCCTGCTTCGACAAACCGATCTGCTTCTCTTCTGGAGCATACTCCCGCTTCACTTAAAAACTTATTAATTCTTATATCACTATTTTCTTCCCCTTGTGAGGTTAATCTTTTTGTTCTTTTTGCCATGTCGTCCTACTTTCTATTACGATATCCATTTACGATTAAATTTAATTATACTAGGTTTCGCATCTTTCGTCCACTTGTTTTTCCCATTGACTGCGAATACTGACGGGGTAAAACCTTGAATATATATGACTATAACTTATCCTACTACGTACAAATCTGATGGATTAATGTGGCTAAAGCCCTCATGTTTCAAGTTAAGAACCTCTATGTTTCAACTAGAACCTCCTTGTTCAAGCTAAGTGTTTCTTTGTTTAAACTAAGAGCTTCCTTGTTCAACTAAGTACTTCCTTGTTCAAGTTAAGAGCTTCCTTGTTTCATCTAAGAACTTTCTTTTTCAAGCTGAGTGTTTCTTTGTTTCCTCTAAGAACCTCCTTTTTCAAGTTAAGAGATTCCTTGTTCAACTATGAACTTCCTTTTCAACTAAGAGCTTCCTTTTTCAAGCTGAGTGTTTCTTTGTTTCCTCTAAGAGCTTCTTTGTTCAACTAAGAACTTCCTTGTTTGAACAATGCTCCATAAAAAAGAACTCATTATACTATAATTGTAGAATATAGCATGCTGAGTTCTTAATAATATTATTCCGTTTCTGCTTCCTTATTGGTCTCTGTTTTAGTATCTGCCTCTGTTTTAGTTTCAGTCTCTGCTTCAGTTTCCGTTTTACCTGCCATCTGATCGATGTTTTGCCAGAAAGTACGTAAATCCTCATCTTTTGCTTTTGCTTTATCGCCCTTTTTATTCGTCATCTGATTTAATGCTATGACATCTTCATCTGTTTCTCTTGCATCTATATAGGCTTTCAGTTCTGCGTCCAGTTCATCGGAGCAGATTTTCAAATCTCCATTTTCATCTGTGATGACATAATATTTAGAAAGTCCGGGAGCTACTGTATTAATACTAATAAATTTAATTTCATGATATACATATACGATATAGGTACCTTCTTCAATTCCTTTTTTTGTATACGGCACTATATTACTATATTTTTCAATATATTCAGTCTTTTCCTGAAGTTTTTCCTGTGATTCTATCTGGGTTGGATCACTTAACAAGCTCTTTAAAGTATCTCTGTCCGCAATTCCTTTTGCCGCAAAATATTTTTCAAAAAGGGTTTTAATCGCAGGATATGCATCTTCTTCAAGTGCATATACCGGAATTTGTGTTGGCGCAGGTGACGGTGTTGGGCTAAGTGTTGGTGTTTCTTCCTCTATTGTTGCAACATCTGTGACCTCATCACTATATATATTGGTAGTCGCAATTGCATCAACCGCTGCTACTTGAACTGCTTTTGTTGAATTTTTACTTAAGACTTCTGTTCTAGGCTGTGCCTGGCTGATTGCAAATGTCAGGATTCCAATTCCCATGGTACTGATTGCAGTCATGAAAATTACTTTTTTATATTTAAGTTTCATTTAATCTCCTCGAATCTATGTTTTAATTCTCTGATTACAATAATATGCTCGACTTATTCTACCAAAAAAGCCAAGAAAAATCAACCATTGAGTCTAATCTTTATGTAATTGTTATTTAATATTTCCGTAACATTTGAATCTAATTTGCATAACTGTAGTAGATGTACTCATTTCTAATAAGAAAATAATTATACAAAATGAATAATAACAAGTATAATAAGAATATCGCATACCTTCATAGAAAGGAAGGACTCTAATGAATAAAGCATTAAACCAGCAACTAAATCAGATTGAGAATCAGGAACGAAAAATATTGTCAGCACCAAAAAGCTCGACCATCAAGTCCAAGCTCTCCCCTATTGTGGCCAATATTCAAGGCGTCATTCCTGACCAATTAAAAACGACACTCGAAACTGCTTTCTATAAGGGCTTTCAATTAGTCTTTGAAAAAGGAACTTCTATTATAGAAAAAACTTATAACAAGGAAAAGATTGAACTTGATTATGATATCAACAGTTACGCTGTCAGTAAAAAACCAAATATAAAATATCTCAGAAAGATCGAGAAGCAGTCAAGACAGTCTAAAATTTTAAACTCCTCCTTCTCAGTTCTCGAAGGCGGCATTCTCGGTTTTCTAGGAATCGGGTTACCGGATATTCCGCTTTTTATCTCTGTTACTCTTAAGACTCTTTATGAGATTGCACTGAGTTATGGATATTCCTATGATACCGATGAAGAAAAAGCTTATCTTCTCCTGTTAATCTGCGGTGCTATCACTGTGGGAGAACCTCAAAAAGCCTTTCATCTTGAGCTGGAACAATTAAGCGATAAAATTGATCATAATATTGCAACCGAAGTCAATTTGGATAAGCAGATTAGAACTACCTCTGATCTCCTCTCAAATTCACTTTTAACCGCAAAATTTATTCAAGGCATCCCGGTTGTGGGTATGATTGGTGGTGTTGCCAACTATAATATTCTTAGTAAAGTAGGTAAATATGCCGGAATTAAATATCACAAGAGATATCTGCTATCAAAAGTTGTTGAATCACATAATTAAATCAATATGGTCTGTTTTCAATTTCAAGAACTGTAGATTTCAATTTCAAAACTGTAATTTTCAATTTCAAGAACTCACTTTAATTTTCAATTTCAAGAACTCACTTTACTTTACATTTTAGATAGTATATAATAGCAGAGTCCGAAATCTACGGATTAAATTTATGTGCACTTGTAGCTCAGTGGATAGAGCGTTCGCCTCCGAAGTGAAAGGTCGCCGGTTCAAATCCAGTCAGGTGCATTAATATTTAGATAGGAACAAAGGATTTTTCTTTGTTCCTATCTTTTTTTACTTATTTTTATTCATGATCGATAGAATATTCTCACTGGCTATTCCATTGCATCGCATACTCTGTTTCACTATCACAATCACTTTTCACTTTTCACTTTTCACTTTTCACTTTTCACTTTTCACTTTTCACTTTTCACTTTTCACTTTTCACTTTTCACTTTTCACTTTTCACTTTTCACTTTTCACTTTTCACTTTTCACTACTGATTATATTTTAAATTTTCTTATTTATACCAGTTTTAGTCTTGTATTTTCATTATTTTATTACTCTTAATTGAAAGAAAAATAGCCCCGACGATGATGTCAGGGCTACTTCTATTTCGATATCATTGCTGATATCTTATTTCATTTCGTTCTCATACATAGAAACCAAATTCTGTAAGTGAATATATTTGTTAGCAGCATTCTTTTCTGCTTTTTCAAATAATTCTGCTGCTCTTTCAGGATTTGAACGGCTGAGTGAGCTGTAACGAACTTCATTCTTGATGAAATCCTGATAGCTTGTGGTTGGTGCCTTGCTGTCTAAGGTGAAAGGATTCTTGCCTTCTGCAACATTACGAGGATCGAAACGGAATGTATTCCAATATCCGGAAGTAACAGCGTTCTTCTCTTCTGTCTGAGCAGTTGACATACCACCCTTAATACCATGACTGATACAAGGAGCATAAGCGATTACAAGGGAAGGTCCGTTGTAACTTTCTGCTTCTACTAATGCTTTGACTGTCTGGTTGTAATCTGCACCCATAGCAATCTGTGCTACATATACATAACCATAACTCATTGCGATTTGTGCTAAATCTTTCTTCTTAACTTCTTTACCAGCTGCTGCGAATTGAGCAATTGCACCGGTTTGAGTAGCTTTTGAAGACTGACCGCCTGTATTAGAGTAAATCTCTGTATCAAATACAAAGATATTTACATCTTGACCTGTAGCAATTACATGATCTAAACCACCGAAGCCGATATCATATGCCCAACCGTCTCCACCGAAGATCCACTGTGATTTCTTAGCTAAGAAGTCCTGTTCTTTAAGAACATCTTTTGCTTCTGCTCCACATGTGCTTAATGCTGCTACTAATTTATCAGTTGCTGCTGCATTCTCGCCGGTGCTTTCGTAAGTTGCAATCCAATTAGCGATTGTTTCTTTCACATCTGCTTTATCAGTGCTTTCTGAAATAGCAACTAACTTTTCTTTTAATCTTGCTCTCATTGTCTGGTTAGCAAGTGACATACCCAAACCAAACTCAGCATTATCTTCAAATAATGAGTTAGCCCATGCAGGACCTTTACCAGCTTTATTTACTGTATATGGTGTTGAAGGCATTGATCCACCCCAGATAGAAGAACATCCGGTAGCTTGTGCAATCATCATTTTATCACCAAATAACTGTGTAATCAATTTAGCATAAGGAGTTTCTCCACAACCTGCGCATGCGCCGGAGAACTCAAGTAAAGGCTGTTTGAACTGACTGCCCTTAACTGTGGTATCCTTAAACTTCTCTGCAACTTCAGGTTTCATATCAATTGTCAAAGCATATGCAGCACTGTCTTTTTCATGCAGTTGTGTTTCAAATGGTGACATTGTAAGTGCTTTAACGCCCTTCTTACCAGGACAAACATTTGCACATGATCCACATCCGGTACAGTCAAGTACTGATACTGTCATAGCAAATTCCATTCCAGCAAGGCCTGTCATTGGAGTCTTTTTCATCGTTGCAGGAGCCTTAGCGGATTCATCAGCGGATAATACAACTGGACGAATTACTGCATGAGGACATACATAAGCACAGAAGTTACACTGAATACAGTTATCAGGATTCCACGAAGGAACATCTACTGCAATACCACGTTTTTCGTAAGCTGAAGTTCCTTGAGGAAGAGTACCATCAACTTTATCAGAGAATACAGATACAGGAAGATTATTTCCCATCTGTGCACTAACAGGGATAAGAATCTTGTTAACAAAGTCAACTACATCTTTTCTTCCTTCTGTAGCTACTCCAAGAATATCTTCATCCTTGCAATCTTTCCAGTTTGCAGGAACTTTAATTTCGTTAATATCTGTAATACCACGATCGATTGCTGCATGATTCATAGCAACAATAGCGTCGCCTTTCTTGCTATATGAATAGGTTGCAGCTGCTTTCATATATTTAACCGCTTCTTCTACCGGAATAATGTTAGCAAGCTTGAAGAAAGCTGCTTGAAGGATCGTATTAATACGTCCGCCTAAACCGATTTCTTTACCAATTGCAATACCATCAATGGTATAGAATTTAATGTTGTTTTCTGCGATGAAGCGTTTTACCTGACCTGGTAAGTTTTGTTCAATTTCATCCATATTCCAACCACAGTTAAGTAAGAATGTGCCGCCTTCTTTTAATTCCTGAACCATGTTGTATTGTCTTACATAGGAAGGATTATGGCAAGCTACAAAGTTAGCTTCCGTGATCAAGTAAGTAGATTTAATTGGTTTTTTACCAAATCTCAAATGGGACATGGTAACACCACCGGATTTCTTGGAGTCATAGTCAAAGTAAGCCTGAGCATACATAGGAGTGTGATCACCAATAATCTTAATGGAGTTCTTATTAGCACCGACAGTACCATCCGCGCCAAGTCCCCAGAATTTACAATTTATTGTTCCTTCAGGAGTAGTCAGTGGGATTTTCTTAGCATCAAGAGATAAATGAGTCACATCATCATTGATACCGATTGTAAATGTCTTCTTAGCTGTATTATTATAAACAGCAGCAATCTGAGATGGTGTAGTATCCTTGGATCCTAAACCGTAACGGCCGTTGAATACAGGAATATCTTTGAACTTACTATCTTTAATTGAAGCTACTACATCCAAGAATAAAGGCTCGCCTAAAGAACCCGGCTCCTTTGTTCTATCTAATACGGAAATCTTCTTAACAGATGCAGGAATGGTATCAAGTAAATGTTTTGCACTGAAAGGACGGTACAGATGACATTTTACAAGTCCAACTTTTTGTCCGTTTGCATTTAAGAAATCGATTGTCTCTTCAATTGTCTCATTTACTGAACCCATAGCAATGATAACATGTTCTGCATCAGGAGCACCATAGTAATTGAAGAGTTTGTAATCGGTACCAATCTTCTTGTTAACTTGATTCATATAGTCTTCAACGATTGCAGGAACTGCATCGTAATATCCATTACAAGCTTCTCTTGCCTGGAAGAATACATCAGGATTCTGTGCTGAACCACGAAGTACTGGATGTTCCGGGTTAATTGCATGACGACGGAAAGAATCAACTGCGTCCATGTCTACCATATCTTTAAGATCATCATAATCCCATGTTTCGATTTTCTGAATTTCATGAGAAGTTCTGAAACCGTCGAAGAAATGCATGAAAGGTATTCTGCTCTTAATTGCTGCTAAATGAGCTACTGCACCTAAATCCATAACTTCTTGAGGACTATCACTACAAAGCATAGCAACACCAGTTTGGCGGCATGCATAGATATCGGAATGATCTCCGAAAATTGATAATGCATGACTTGCTAGAGCACGTGCGGATACGTGGAATACACCCGGAAGTAACTCACCAGCGATTTTATAAAGATTAGGGATCATAAGTAATAAACCTTGAGATGCTGTATAAGTTGTAGTTAAAGCACCTGCTGCCAATGAACCATGTACAGTTCCGGCTGCTCCTGCTTCAGACTGCATCTCAACAACCTTAACCTCTTGACCAAATATGTTTTTTCTGCCATCTGCTGACCATTTATCGGTCACCTCGGCCATTACTGAGCTCGGTGTAATTGGATAGATTGCTGCAAGATCAGTAAACGCATAAGACACGTGAGCTGCTGCATTGTTTCCGTCCATTGTTTTCATTTTCCTTGCCATTGAAATGTCCTCCTTAATTTTATCTTAGTTTGAGTGCAAAAGTGCATGGCGAATTCACGCCGCAACACACTTTTACACTCAAGCTAAATTCACATGGAATAGAATCATTATAAGTTTGATTCGTCGATTAATGATTATACCACATAATGTTTCATTTTGAAACATAAAAAACGAAATAACATTATAAAAAACTATTTAATCTTTTTATCAAATCTGTACATTTTTTATTCAAATTGTAAAAATTGACACTTTATGCTCCTGACAACCTGCCTATATATAGAATTTTATGTGCCCCTTCTTAAAGAAGTAAATTAATTAGGATAATCATTATTTATTTAGATATTCGATGTTGTTTATTATAGGTTGTTTATTATATAGTAATTAAAGCACTAAGAATATACATTAAAAAGAATTCATAATCTTTCTTATTAAAAAAGAGACTGTATCAGGCCGATCATTTGAAATGCTCAGCTTGATACAGTCTCATTTTAAACATTTATAATGACTGGACCAAATTTTTATTTACTTTTGAGTTATAAAACAGAGATGGAATTGTTATTTAGAGAATATAGATATACATGATTTGATAGAATTTCTTCCTCAGGAACCTGTGTTTGATTTACATCGCTGACCATATTCAGCAATGCATCCCTGTCTAGCGACTTGCTTGCTTTCACTAAAATCACTTCATGAATACTGCTGGGTAAGATATAGAGATCCGATTGAATGATGTCAGCGAAATCATGAAGAACATTTTTATATAATAGACATGCAGCACCATTAATTCCTTTTTGATTCGACAAGATATACATTTTATGCTGATTGGCACTCGTTGTATTTAATAACAGCTGATTAAATACTTCATCGTTGACTGCTTCCTCACAATTATTCTTCAGTTCCTCCTCAAACATGCTTCGGATTACTTCATCCATACTGCGTATCGAATCCGGAAAAAGTCTTTTCGTGTTATCAACTGCTAAAATCTGTAATTCTTTCAGGGAAGTTTTCCAAGCCTTCATATGATCATTCGTAATTCGAATCGTTCCAATACCATCTTCATCATCTCTTACCAAGCAATGAAAGGTAATTGCGAGATCCAGATATATAATATGAGGAATTTTATCCAACAGTTTCTGATTACGATCAAAACTTACTAAACGATAAATAATATAAGGCTTCATTTCTTCATATGAATAGGAAAAGTTGTTATCAGCAATCGGAAGTACACAGTTTCGATATATTGCACATAACCTTTCCCCTAATTCCATTACACTTGTTCCTTCCACATATGCTTCATAATAAGGCAGCAGATAAATATTAGGAGCATAATTTTCTCCGTTTTTTAATACGACCAAACTATCAAGTTCAAGTGAATTGTTCTTGGTAACCTTATAAATTTTAACTGAATACTCCTCCCCCATTCTTTTTTGAACTATCTCCGTAATTGTGTCCACAAATGAATAATAATCTGTGATTGATTCTTGTACCATCTGAACCATTTGTATGAATCCTCCTTATAATTAATTGCATATTATATATTCTTTAAATCAGTAAAGCCCTCTAGATTCAGAAATAAATTGATAATTCTATGAAAAGTCCAGACGTACCTGAATTATTAACAATATAAGAGTTGTATGATGAATTAAATTGTCTATCAGTGTTATTAATATTATTGTTGCTGAGATTATTATCTGAATTATTACTAAGATAGCTTCCAAGATTACTATTAAGATTATTACTAAGATTGCTACTAAGATATTTTCTGAGTTTTACAAGGATTACTGCTGCGATTATTAGCGAGATTGCTGTCTGGATTATAGTTAAGATAGTTCTAAGATTGCTACTAAGATATTTTCTGAGTTTTTACTAAGATTACTGCTGCGATTATTAGCGAGATTGCTGTCTGGATTATAGCTAAGATAGCTTCCAAGATTACTGCCAAAATTACGGTGACAAAATTACGGTCAAGAATACTATTAAGATATTTTCTGAATTATTTTCCTGTTTATGCTGGAATCGTTGTTACGAATATACCTATAATTATTTATAATCTTTACTCACATAAGGCACTTGATATAATTCACTTAATTTAGATAATTTCAATATAACTATTTTAACAAATAAAAACATAACTGGCAAGTATTTTGTTGTAATATTTTTACATAGTATTTTTTTGTTTTTTAGTGCATTATAACGAACGTCTACCTGCGCTAAGTGACAACAG
>Ga0209125_1003785_pt1 | contig 10013 bp, 10 predicted proteins | sample BarGraIncub1131A_FD_184503 | JGI IMG/M metagenome (GOLD analysis project Ga0209125, IMG submission 184503) | Arctic peat soil microbial communities from Barrow, Alaska - Barrow Graham LP Incubations 11-31A (SPAdes) (version 2) | ecosystem: Environmental > Terrestrial > Soil > Wetlands > Peat... | reverse complement strand
GAATATTCTTCGCGCTTCCGTCTGTCTGTAAGATCGTTAAAGCTTTGAAATAGTGCAGTAAAGTGGATGTCAATAACTTTTTTGATGCGGGACAGGATGATTTTTCCTTTTTCCGCCGCGGTAGTATTTTTACTGGGTTCTCTCAGTATAAATTGATGCAAATATTTTGTTATACATTTGGATATCAAATAAATAACTCATATAGTTGCATCAATAAATAACGCTATAAGATTTCTTACTCCTTATGGCTTAAAAAAAACAATATGAGAGAACATTATACTGTAAACCAGTAAGGTGGGTTTTAGGTCCCCTTTGTATCCCACAATACAAAATTAGCCGGAAAAATATATTTTCCGACATACTGTAACTATTTAATTTTCAATAATATTTTTTTTACGCTGAATTGCTGTTAATCAAACAAGATGAGATCGAGAAGATAGAATTTTGGAAAGGTAAACCTGCAACAGATTTATATGGCAAAAAGGGAAAGAAGGACGTATATAATGTAATTTCCAAGAAAAAATAATTTTGAACAGGTTATCTTTTTAAAAATATGGAGACAGGTAGAATTCCGAAATCCGAATATATTTAATACCCGCACAACTTTTAAAACTTTCAAATTGAATATCTTAAACTCCTCCCTCTTCGATGAAAAGGGAGGAGTTTTTAATTTCAAAGAACAGTATTGCAAAAACTGTATCAGCCGGAAAAGTAGATGATCAATAGGAAAAGCCATTGACCCATTCTATTGAATACTTCCGCTATTAAAAAATCGGCTTTTGGTGATATATTATTTGAAATCTTACAGATACCATGAATATGATAAGGAAATATTCAGGAAATGATTAGAGTATAATTCGGGTCTTAGATCCATGTTATATCCAAATAATACTCATTTTATACCCATATTATACCCGGCTTATCTCTAAGATTTAGGAGAATATTTCTTTAGAAAATTTTATTTTTTCTGATTAATATAGATGAGGATTCGGATTGAGAGAAGGGTGGATATCAGCGGTAAATGGCACCACACTATTATACGTTTGGGAGATAATTAAAACAAAAAAAGCTGCCCTTAATGAGCAGCTTTTCCTATTTGTAATGTTTTATTAGTACCTGTTTCCTGTACCTGGTTCACGTGGACCAGCACCTGGTTCAAACGGAGTTTGATTTGGTTTAGGGCAGGTTGAGCGTAAGCCGTCGATGTGTTCAAACAATGTGTCATCAATAGGATTCCACATTGGATCTAACACAAAATCTATTCCTTCGCGGCGTGCTAGTTTGGATGCAGACACAAAGTCGGCATCACCGGAAATTAAGACAACTTGTTGCACTTGTTTTTTAAATGCCAGTGCAGCAACATCAAGACCAATCTTAATATCTAAACCTTTTTGATGAAGTTCATAAAAAACATCATTTTCCGTTACGTCATTAATTGACATTCTGCCGTTAAGCAGTTCTTTTGTAACGGTAGGTTTGATAAGCCAGCTTCCTGTGTCGCGTAAAGAACCCATTCTCAGGGCTACTTTCCGTTTCTTCTTTAACTCCTCAAACAATTCCAGACGGAATTTTGCCTGATCGGTAGCTTCAAAATTAATTACCTGACCTGTGATAGGGTGATGTACCCGCTTGGAAATTGGGTAACAATCGTAATAAAAAATCCTGAAAAGGAAGTTGTCGTTGCCTACATGTTTTAAGGCAACAGTGTAAAGATTCTTCGCCACTTCTGCGGCGGTGTGGTCTTTCGAATTCGGAAATACTTTATAGTATCTCTTCAGGAAAAAGCCACCATCGATAAGGACAGCAACTGAAATCGGCAGACTCATAGTGCTTAACAATTTTGGTGTGTATTTAAAACAATTGCTCTTGGGTCGGCATCCTTGCTATAATTTCGATAATTAACGAATTAAGAATGCGGAAACCAAGAGCGCTTTGTTTTGTGTTTAACAAAAATAAGTGTTCGCGCAAGTAAATGCAAACATTTTTCTTAATTTTTTTTTACACTTACATTTAACTGACAAATAGTTGTTTAACACATTTATTTCATTCTGAATGATCAGATATTTTGCTCCTGGACTTGAGAAACTGGATGAATTTTCTCTCCCATTGTATCTGAATAGTACGATTTTACCTTCGTGCGTAGATTATATTGCGACGACATCACCTCCCCATAAGCTCCTGCTGAATGAATTGCAACCAAATCTCCTCTTTGAGACAATGGAAGATTGATATCGGTTCCAAAACAATCAGATGATTCGCAAATAGGCCCGACAACATCATATTTCTGTTCTACAGGGGCTGTTGTTCTTGTAACGTTTTGAATTTGATGATGTGCCTGATACAATGCCGGACGGATTAACTCTGTCATTCCGGCATCCAATATCATGAAGTGTTTCTCGGAACTCTTTTTGGTATACAAGACTTTCGAGATGAGTACTCCACAATTAGCTACCAGTGCACGTCCCAATTCAAAATGTACAGCCTGACCCGGTTTCAGTATCAGATTTTTATGAAATATTTCAAAGTATTCCGCAAGAGGTGGAATAGGATTAGAGAAAGGATCCTCATAATCAACTCCCAGACCTCCACCAACATTGATGAATGAAGGCTTAAACCCATTTTCTGAAAAATAACGCTTTTGAATATGATTTATTGCATCACATAATTCCCTGAATACATCCAGATTAGTAATCTGGCTTCCGACATGAACATGTAACCCGACAAAAGTAAGTGCAGGTAGTCTTTTTAATTCGGCAATCACTTCGGGCAAATCACTCTCAAGGATACCGAATTTACTTATATTGATACCGGTTGTGATATAATGATGCGTTTGAGCGTCAACATTGGGGTTGATTCGAAGAGCAATCCTGGCAGTCTTACCCATTGAAAGCGCTATTTCATTGATTACCTGTAACTCTTGCAATGACTCGCTGTTAAAACAGAAAATATCATTCTCAAGGGCTATCTTAATCTCCTCATCGCTTTTTCCTACGCCTGCCAAAACCACCGATGAAGGTTTAAAACCTGCAGCAATTGCAGATAACACCTCGTTACCACTCACACAATCAGCTCCGAATCCAAAACTATGGATTTCAGAAAGTATTCTATCATTATAGTTGGCCTTAAGGGCATAGTGAACCGAAAATCCGTACCTGGCCGCTTCAGTTTTGGCAATGGATAGCGTTTTACGAAGAAGATCTATATCATAATAGTAGAATGGTGTTTTCTTTCTTTTTAGATTCCTTGTTTCAAGTCCTTGCATTTTATTTAAAAGATATGGGTATTTAACGATTTTAATACAGCAATTTTGTCTGCTGTCGGAACCAACAATGAAATATTATTTGGACTTCCTCCAAAAGATACCATTCTGACTGAATAACCATTCAATGCGGCAGTAATTTTACTCAGCACTTTTGAAGACCCACCAGCTCCGTTTCCGACAACAGCAACAATGCTCATTTTGTCTTCAACCATTACAGTGCCCAAAGTGTTCAGTTCAGCTATCAGTTCTTTTAAATGACACGTGTCGTCAATAGTAAGTGTCACTGCAACCTCTGAGGTCGTAATCATATCGATTGAAGTACGGTACTTTTCAAAAACTTCAAACACCCTTCTTAAGAAACCAAAGGCCAGTAACATACGACCTGATATAATGTTTATTGCAATGATGCCGTCCTTGGCTGCAATAGCTTTAACCTTATCATGTTCTGAAGTAGCTGAGATGAGCGTACCGAAAGCAGCAGGATCAAATGTATTTTTTAATCTCACCGGAATTTCTGCCTCACGGGCAGGCAAAACACTTGCCGGATGTAATATTTTTGCTCCGAAATAAGCCAACTCAGCGGCTTCATCAAAAGAGAGATAATCTATCGGGTAAGTATTTTCAACAACGCGAGGGTCATTATTATGCATCCCATCAATATCAGTCCAAATCTGAACCTCTTCAGCATCCATCGCCTGACCCACGAGCGTAGCAGAGTAATCACTACCACCACGTTTCAGGTTATCAACCTGTCCATGAATATTCCGGCAAATATAGCCCTGCGTAACAATGAGATGCTTGTCTGAAACTTTTTTAAGGAGCGGATTAATCAGTCGTCTGATTTCAGCAATATCGGGCTCGCCATCAGCATCAATACGCATGTAATCCAGCGCAGGAATTATCGAAGCACTCGCACCTGATTCTAACAAGTAGAAATGGAACAAATTAGTCGACATTATTTCACCCTGTGCAAGAATTATTTTCTCATTTTGTTCATTAAACTGATCGCCCTCCTGAGCTAATAAGAGCGCGAGAATACCGTTGATGAAAACTGTAGCCTGGTGTTTAAAGTTATCTGTAGAGAAAAGATTGTTTATAATTCCGCTATATTCTTCACGAAGCACTTCAATTATTTCAACTGCTTCATTATGTTTATGCGTATAAAAAAAGCCGGTCAGTCTGACCAGCTTATTGGTTGTTCCACCAACAGCTGACAGGACGATAATTTTTTGTTTAACATCTCCTATAATGCTGGCCACCTGCTTCATACGGTCAGCGTTACCTACTGATGTACCACCGAATTTATAAATGATCATTGTATGTTTTTTTTATTGAAAACAGGGGTACAATCTGCACCCCTGCTTAAAATTTGTAATCTTTCGGCAAAAAGAACCTTCTAAAAGGTGATGCAAAAATAAAACCAGTATCATTGTAAAAGAAATTATTTGTAATTTTACACTATTCTTAACACCATGTTAAAATTCTAACATGCTTACAATCGGAAAAATAGTCGAAGACGAACTCAAAAAGTATCCCTTTTTGGAAGAAGCCCTCGCGGAAGAATTGGTTAACTTATCTGCTTTTGCCAGAAAATTAAAACCTGTCGTCGAAAAGAGGCTTGGTCGCCCTGTAAACGAGGGAGCCATTATTATGGCTGTCAAGCGTATGCCCTTACCTTTGCATCTGCCGGTAAATCACATCCTGAGAAAGTTTCTTTCTAACATGGGTGAAATGACCGTAAGGTCGGATATTACTGATTTCACATATGCAAATTCTACTACGCTCACTGCCTGTCAGGGTAGGTTACTTGAGTCGCTCAACAAATACAAAGATGCTGTATTCAGCTTTTCAAAGGGGGTCAATGAGACAACCATCGTGATTAGTTCTTCCTTGAATTCAATTGTTGAGGAGATGTTTTTGACTGAGAATCTGATATTAAAACAGAGCAATCTTTCTACTATCACGCTTAAGCTGCACATGCAAAATTCACGCGTAATTGGTCTGTATTATCATATTTTCAAGCAATTGGCCTGGGAAGGAATAAATATTGTAGAGGTAATATCAACAACAAATGAATTTACAATTATAGTAGGCGAAGATTTTGTTGATAAAGCTTTTTCTATCCTCAAAAGACTGAAGGCACCGGGAATGGACTAGCGTTTAGATAAGATATTCCAGGCATAAAGCGTTTAATTCAATTACTCTTAATGACTATTTCTTATCCTTCAACAACGGAATCCTTTTTTCCAGTTGAGGCATGATAAACGGAGCAACAGTTGAAACAGGTTGCCATAGATAACTCTCTTTCCTGCTTTTAGCCGAGATCAATGTTCGGTTAAAATCAACCAAATTAATCAGGTAAATCAATAGGCTTAGTATAAGTGCTGTCTTTAATCCTGCTACCAATCCGCCCGCAATATGATTTAGGGGGCCCATTGCCAGCGATTCTACAACCTTTTCCATTAGCTGACCCAGCAGCTTTATTCCCATCACAACAACAGCAAATGTGATTAACAACGAAGCCAGCCATGCCGATCTACCTGTCCAATGAAAGATATCGGCCAGGAAACCAGCAGCATATCCCGAAAAATTAATAGCAACATATATACCGAGTATAAGCCCGACCAAAGATGCAATTTCATATACAAAACCGCGGCTAAAACCTTTGATGACGGCCCACCCCAATGGAATACCAATCAGAATATCCAGAATATTCATCGTTATTTACGTATTTTTCGGGTAAGTTCGGAGGCAAAAACAAAATCATTTAACTCTTGATTATCTGAATTCAAGATAGTGTTTTTATCACCTTCCCACCACAGCTTTCCCTCGTTAATGAAAGCAATGTTATCACCAATCTCGATCACCGAGTTCATGTCATGGGTATTGATTACAGTTGTCATGTCATATTCATGCGTAATCTCGCTGATAAGATTATCGATAAGATTTGATGTTTTAGGATCAAGGCCGGAATTAGGTTCATCACAGAAAAGATACCTTGGGTTCAAAGAAATGGCCCTTGCAATAGCCACCCTCTTTTTCATACCACCACTAATTTCTGACGGGTACAGTTTATTCGCGTTGAGAATATTAACCCTCGACAGGCAGAAGTTAGCCCGTTCCCGCTTCTCCTCATGGGTTTGATCCGTAAACATCGAAAGAGGAAATATCACATTCTGTTCAACGGTCATAGAATCAAACAAAGCCCCTCCCTGAAAAAGCATCCCGAGCTCCTGCCGGATATGCTTCATCTCGTCCATAGACATCTTCGAAAAGTTACGGCCATCGAAATAAATCTTGCCTCCGTCAACCTCATATAATCCTATAAGGCATTTCATCAAAACAGTTTTTCCGGAACCGCTTTGACCGATAATCAGGTTGGTTTTCCCTTTCTCGAATTTAACCGAAACGTTGTCTAAAACCAGATGGTCTCCGAACTTTTTATATACGTTTTTAGCTTCGATCATACCAGTAGAAGTTTAGTTAAGAGTAGATTAAAGATGATAATGGTCACGCTGCTGACAACTACAGCCTTCGTACTCGATTCACCAACTTCAAGCGCACCACCCTTGGTATAAAAGCCAAAATATCCGGAAACAGAAGTGATAATAAATGCAAAAACTACCGTCTTAATCATGGCGTAGGTGATGTCATAAAACTGGTAGAAAGCCTGGAGACCATATACATAATCATAAGTGGTGATTAATCCTGAACCCAGCCCCGAAACCCAGCCCCCGATCATGGCAAGAACCATACTTATCAGGATAAGAAAAGGATTAAAGATAACAGCAGCAACAATTTTAGGAAAGATAAGATAAGTAGCCGGATTAATTCCCATGATCTCGAGGGCATCAATTTGTTCCGTAACCCGCATGGTTCCAATTTCACCGGCTATCTGCGAACCGACCTTACCGGCCAGGATAAGACTCATAATAGTAGGGGAAAATTCCAGGATGATAGATTTACGCGTTGCATACCCAATTGTATACAAAGGGACAAGAGGGCTATCGATATTAAAAGCCATTTGAATGGTGAGTACTGCACCCACGAAAACAGATAAAAAAGCGACAATCCCAATGGAACCTACACCAAGTTTATCCATCTCATACAAAATCTGCCTAAAATAGATTTTCGCTTTCTCAGGTTTTTTGAAAACCTCTCTCATGAGAAGGATATAACGGCCAAGGTGATAGATAATTTGCATGCTGAAAATATTTGTGTAAAATTAATCAATAAAATGGCAGAATGATTAATCTATTACTGCCTTTCAATTGTTCTATTAAAGAATGTAACAGAAAACGATAAGTTTTATACTTTTGACTATTCTCAAATAAATAATAGTAATATGCGTAAACGCTTCATTTCATTTGTTTTAATTTTATTTACTGCAGCATTTCTAGCATCATGCTCAATTTTTTCAAATATGGGAAATCATGACGGGTATCGTCCACAGCATCATAAGAAGAAGAAGACAAAAGACTGTGGTTGTGAGGTAATAACTAAATTACCTAAAACTTTTTACATTGCATGAGTAGACTGTCGGCATCCCTAACCGGTCGAATACCGGATCCTGCATTGGCTTATGTAACCAATAAACTAGCTGAACACAAGATCAAGCTACTTATTACCAGGAATAGAAAATCTAAATCGGGCGACTATAGGGCGCCATTTCACCATTTGGGACATCGGATTTCTATAAACGAAACGCTTAACCCTTATGCATTCCTGATAGTCTTTCTTCACGAAGTAGCTCATCTTGAGGTATGGAACAAACATCACAACAAAGTATTGCCTCATGGTGTAGAATGGCAAAAAACATTCTCGCAACTGGCATCTCCTTTAATGAATGAAAGCGTTTTTCCCAGAGATCTCTTAACAGAATTAGTCCCTTTCTTCAAATGCCCTCCTGCATCAAGCTCCGGAGCGCATCCACTTGCCCGTGCATTAAGGCGCTATGATTCAAATTCTGAACATGTAAAAACACTCGAAGATATCCCCTTAGGTATGCAGTTTAAACTTTCCGACGGACGAATCTTTGTAAAAGAATTAAAACAAAGGACCCGTTTTAAATGTTTCTGTCTGAATAATAAACGCTACTATCTTGTTTCACCTGTTGTTGAAGTCTTTGCTTTTTAATATCCTGCATAATCATTAAAATATTAATGGTTTTGTTGAATGTTTATGTTGAAATTGATTAATTTAGAGCCATCAAAGACTTTATTATATTCCCTGTCATAATTGACAAGAATTAAAAACTAAAAGATTAAGAAATGAATTCTACTTCAATCAATCCCAATAATTATTGTATTCTAATGGCTGGAGGTATTGGGGCCCGTTTTTGGCCTATGAGCCGGACAAACTGTCCCAAACAGTTCATTGATGTGTTGGGTTCCGGAGAAACGCTCATTCAACAGACCTATCGCCGGTTAAGCAAAGTATGTGAGCCCCGCAATATTTTTATTGTGACCAATGAATTATATCGTGAACTTGTCAAAGAACAAATACCCGGGATTACTGAAAGGCAAATTCTTTGCGAACCATCACGCCGTAACACCGCGCCATGCATTGCATATGCAGCCTACAAAATTAATGCAGAAAACCCCAACGCTAATATAGTCGTATCGCCTGCAGACCATATCATTCTTCATGAAGAAGAGTTTTGTGAAGTATTGTTATCCGCGCTCGAAGCCACATCAAAAAACAACTGGCTCCTCACACTCGGGATAACGCCCAGCCGGCCCGACACCGGATATGGCTATATTCAGTTTTCTGAAGACAGTCAAACAGGCTACAAGCACATCAGTAAAGTAAAAACCTTTACCGAAAAGCCACAGCTCGAAATGGCCCAGCAATTCCTGGCATCCGGCGACTTCTTATGGAACTCCGGGATTTTCATCTGGTCGCTTTCGAGCCTGATGACAGCGATGAAACAACAACTGCCCGACATCGACGCTATCTTTTCAGAAGGAGCAGAGTTTTATTTCACCGATCAGGAAAAAGACTTCGTCCTCAAAGCCTATGCAGAAGTCCGAAACATATCCATCGATTATGGATTGATGGAGAAAGCATCCAATGTATATGTAATGTCAGCCGACTTTGGCTGGTCCGACCTTGGCACCTGGGGCTCTCTATATGATTCACGAACCAAAGACATGAATGGCAATGCCGTCCTCGGCAACAGCGTGATGACCTACGACACCACGAACTGCATCATCAACATGCCCCAAAATAAACTAGCTATCATCCAGGGGCTGGAAGATTATATTATCGTAGAAGATAAAAACATGCTACTCATCATCAAGAAACAAGAAGAGCAGCTCATCCGGAATATCGTAGAAGACGTCAAAGAAAGAAAAGGTGACCACTATATTTAACCGCTAATTACCAACCCAAACCCAATACACTCTATGAGAAAACTCTTCATCTTAATCATCGCCACCCTATTCGTCACTGGAGTCCGGGCCGACGAAGGCATGTGGCTACCCATGTTAATCAATCGACTCAACTATGTCGATATGCAAAAGGCAGGTTTAAAGCTAACTGCCGAAGAAATCTACAGCGTGAACCACTCCAGTCTCAAAGATGCCATCGTCCAGTTTGGCGGAGGATGTACTGCCGAAATCGTATCCGACCAGGGGCTTGTTTTCACCAACCACCATTGTGGTTATAGCTCAATACAGTCACACAGCACCGTCGAACACGACTACCTCACCAATGGCTTCTGGGCCTACAACAAACAGGAAGAACTCCC
>Ga0209125_1003784_pt1 | contig 10014 bp, 8 predicted proteins | sample BarGraIncub1131A_FD_184503 | JGI IMG/M metagenome (GOLD analysis project Ga0209125, IMG submission 184503) | Arctic peat soil microbial communities from Barrow, Alaska - Barrow Graham LP Incubations 11-31A (SPAdes) (version 2) | ecosystem: Environmental > Terrestrial > Soil > Wetlands > Peat... | reverse complement strand
GGGACTTACTTCCAAAGCATACGGATTCTTGAATGTAATCGAATCAGCGGTGACATTGGAACTTACTTTTTGATTGGAGGTCAAGTCATATAATGAAATAGCGGATGGAATCGGTTGCCAGTTTGCATCATATTCAGAAGTATAATAATAGATGCTACGAGCATCTTTCACTATATAATTGCCCACCAATAAGCCGGCAACAGGTGTGACCACGTCAGTCTGCGTGTTGATTGTTTGAACTCCTCCGGCCACACTACCATAAATACCGTATGATTGAAGTAATAGGGTGTTATTATCTAATCTTTGAAATTTGAAAGGATTTGCGATCACCTCTTTTGTCTCAATCAGAGAGAGATCTGATAGATTGAATATGGAGATGGTCTTTTCATAAACAGGAAAGTTCAGGCCACCTGAATTGGCTACATAAATCTTATGATTGGAAATGGCAATTCCTTCCGGATTAGCACCTGTGGCAACTGTATCAATTGCGAAAGTTGCGGTGTCAATTCGTGCCAGATAGCCTGTATATAGTGTGATGTATGCATATCCTCCATCAAATGCGATATGACGTGGCTGCTGAAGAGAGAGCTGTTTGATAGAGACACAAGTGGTAGAATTCACTATTTCAATTGTATTTTCTCCAAACATAATAATCCAGAGTTTGGAACCGTAAAGGCCCATGTCTTGTCCCAGTTCGCCAAGGTTACGTCCGTTGACACTTGAAAAAATATCTTCTTCTGTTACTTTTGAGCTCATATCATAACTTGTCAAAGTGGCATTTCCGCCTCCCATACTTCCTTGGTTCAAGACATAAATCTTGCCATTGGAAGTATAATCCACGATAGACCTTGAGAGATCTTGATCATCTTCCGTACAGGAAGTAAGTAACAAACTGCTTCCTGATAACAGAATCGCCAAACTAAATAATAACTTCTTCTTCATTTTCTTTTTATAGATTGATTAATAATTATAGGTCACTGATAGCCGGTAAGAACGACCCGGCATGGGAAAGTTGCGTACTAGTTCGTAATTGGAGTCGAACATATTGATGCATTCTGCCTGTAGGCTGATCCTGGATTTATGGAGATTGAATGCATGCGACAAACTGACGCTGTGCTCCTGATATCCTTCGAGTTCGTTGCTCTTTTTATTTTGTGGCAGGTAATAGCGTTTACCGGATGCAAACATATTATAGGATACTACAAACCAGGGTGAGGTATAAGACGCATGTCCGTTACAGGAGTGTTGAGGGGTGTATGGGAGCTGATCACGATAAGTCTGTGATGTTTTATCAGTGATATCGACTGCCTTTTGATAGGTATATCCTCCCGAAAGTGCCAGACTATGACCCGTAATAAGGTCGATATCAGCAGCCAAAGTCACTTCTACTCCTCTGATTTCCACTTCTCCGAAGTTGAGCACAGACCAGTTGAACATATTGCCACGGGGTATTGTCACAATCTTATCGTCCACTCGGTTGTAATAGGTATCTGCTGTGAGGGATATGTAGGAAAGCGGTCCGCTAAAACCATCGGCATAAGTGACTCCCAGATTAAATTGTCTGGCTTTTTCCGGTACCAGGTTCCTGTTACCAACCCGTTCGAAATAAAGATCATTGAAGCTTGGCGCACGAAAACTCTCTTTATACATCGCACGAAGGCGCAACGGTGCCCAACCCGGAGAGGCAGAGAAAGAGAGCGTCGGAGAGAGACGAACAAAGTCATGACCTCCTTTGTTGAGGGTCACTTTTTCATCGACGGAGGTGAGTAATGCGCTTCCTGTGGCGTTGATTGCTTTTGTCACATAACTGACTGCCAATACTGACTGCGAGGTGCTTCGTTGGGGTGTACCTGCGGTCATATAGTTGGTATGGAGATACTGATGTGTATAATCTGTGGCAACAGATGCCTGCCAACGAGGGCTGACATCCATCTTTCCTGCCACTGAAAGATAGGCGATGCGCTGTGTGTAACGGTCATCTTCACTGATCTGTGCCGGATCTTCATTGGTATAGCGGGTATAGAGATAGCTGTACTTGCTGTTGACAAGGAGTGCGAAACGTCCGAAAGGTTGCTCATAACGTGCTTGTGCAAATAGGTTACGGTCATTGAGCCGCTGGACATAATTATCGGTATAGTACTTGACGGCTCCCGGCAATCCTCTGTCAGACCAGAAGCCATAACCTTTTGCCTTGAGAAATCCTCCGGATGGGAAGCTGTAATAGATATTCAGTTCGCTGTTGATCTGGCTTATATCTGAGTTACTGCGGTTTCTGTGTACCGTGGAATCTCCGTTAGGCAGTGCATAAGGGTAATCTCCTTCTGCTCTTTGCCACTCTGTATTGGCAGTAAGAGAGAGGCGATCAGAGACTTTTTGTTCGATGCGTAAAGAAGGCATTACATATCCAAAGGATCCGGCTTTGAGAGCTGCCTGCACATGGACAGGCTTGTCAACCTCAAACTGTGGATCGCAGGTGACAATGCTCAGAACTCCTGCCGAAGCAAAGAGTGCGGCAGGCTGAAAGATGGTTTCATTCTGACCAATAGTCAGCGAGAGTAATTTGACATTGGTAAGGGTATAGCGACTGATGTCGATCTGCCCGGTCTGACAGTCGTTGAGGGTGACACCATCGTAGGAAACAGCAGTATGGTTGGCTCCGAGACTACGGATAGAAACAGTCTTCATACCTCCTATTCCACCGTAGTCTTTGACAGTAACACCGGAAAATCGTTTGACGGCATCAGAAAGCTGAGAGGCATTTATTTGTTGCAACTCAACAGCAGTAAGAGACTGTACCGGAAATGAGGAGAGAGAAGAGGAAGGTGAAGTGGTTTCACTTACTTCGATGACCGGAAGTTTGTGCACACGAAGGGTGTCACTCTCCTCTGGGAAAGCTTCAAACAGTGGTAGCAGACAAACTGCCGCGACAAAAAAACTTTTTTTTCTACCAAACATAATTAACCGGACAAATGTTTATTCAACAAATGCCAGTTCGAGGTGATGAAATAATTCTAATTGGGAACAATGACCCATCCAGAAGTAGCATCCAGCTCTTTCCTCGAAAGCTGACAAATACACGAATGCGGCAGGTCTTCTGACTTACTCCCCTCTCTGGATGTCTTCCCATGCGATGAAGCACAGTGACTAAGCAGATTCCATGAGGTATGTGGAGATTACAGCAGCGGGACTGTCCGGGATTTACACCCGGTTCCCTTTTAATCTTTCTCCCAACGAAGGGGAAGAAAGAAACCGAAATCGCAGCAAAGATACTATATTGTTTCGAAAACGAAAACTTTTGCAAGAAAGATATTAATCCTCATAATATTCCATTGGTTCGTCACCATCGAACTCTGATTCGACAGTGGCACATGGATCAAGGTATTGCTCAGACACATCAAACTTTTCATCCTGAGAATAGCCCAATTCCGGGTCTTTGTACACCTTATTCATATAAATAGCCCAAACTGGTAAAGAAAGGTTTGCTCCTTGTCCGTCAACCATGTTATTGAAGTGGATATCACGATCTTCACCTCCTACCCACACTCCGGATACCAGACTTGGGGAAAATCCCATGAACCAAGCATCAGAGTTTCGTTGGGTGGTTCCTGTCTTGCCCCCCATCTGAGCCCTTATATTGTAAATACTACCGCGCACACGCATACCGGTACCTTGGTTGATGACAGCTTGCAACATGGACAACATCTTATAGGAAGTCTCTTCACTGAACACCTCATACACCTGTGGCACGAAATTGGCAATCACATTACCGCGGTTATCTTCTATACGGGTGACGAAGAGTGGTTCGCAACGTACTCCTTTATTGGCAAAAGCAGTGTACGCGCTGACCATCTCACCGACAGAGACCTCGCATGGGCCAAGACATAAAGAGATGACTGCATCAATCTTATTTTTCAGCCCGAAAGAGTGTAGCAAACTAACAAAGCCTTCCGGCGACAGTTTGCTCATCACATAGGCAGAAATCCAGTTATTGGAATTGGCAAGTCCCCATTTCAAGGTAACCATCTCTCCTATCCGTTTCTTAGAAGAGTTTTTTGGTGTCCACGGTGTTCCGTTGGCATCGAAATATGTTTGCTGCGCATTCAACGCCTCATCACAGGGAGTAAAACCATTTTCCATGGCAAATGTGTACAGGTAAGGTTTGATAGTAGAGCCCACCTGACGACGGCCGACCATTGCCATGTCATACTGGAAATAACGAAAATCAGGACCGCCAACGTACGCTTTGACATGTCCTGTGCGTGGATCCATCGACATGAAACCAACACGCAGGAAGGTTTTTTGATAACGGATAGAATCCATTGGGGTCATGACTGTATCCACAACTCCTTCATAGGAAAAGACGCGCATATCTACCGGGGTATTGAAAGCTTTGCGAATCTCCTGCTCACTGCATCCGGCCTTCTTCATTCCTCTGTATCGGTCGGAAAGCTTCATGGAACGATCGAGAATGGTACGGATCTCTTCCGGCGTGAGTTGACTGGAGAAGGGGCGGTAAGACTTGTTTTGTTTCTCTTTTGAAAACTTCGGCTGTATCTTATCACCGATATGAGCACGTATTGCTTCTTCAGCATAGGTCTGCATCCGTGAATCTATGGTGGTGAAGATCTTGAGTCCGTCAGCAGCGATGTTATAATAGTCTCCGTTCGCCTTTTTATTCTTATTGCACCATCCATAGAGTGGATTAGTCTCCCAAGCTAGTGAGTCTTCGTGGTACATTTGCATCTGCCAGGAGGCGTAATTGCGACGGAAGGGCTCTTTGGCTATCATCATCAAACGGAGATATTCACGGAAATAGGGAGCTAGTCCTTCTTTGTGATCCACCCTGCTGTACTTGACAACCAGCGGAAGTACCTTTATTGAGTCACATTCCTCTTGGGTAAGGACACCGGCTTTGCGCATCTGTCCGAGCACTACATCACGTCGCCCCCGGGTAAGATCTTTGCGGCGCACCGGATTGAAATAGGAAGGGTTCTTGCACATACCGATCAGGGTGGCCGCTTCCTGGATGTTCAGCTTCTTGGGTGACTTGTCAAAATAGACCTGTGCGGCAGTCTTGATTCCTACCGCATTATTGAGAAAATCAAACTTATTGAGATACATCGCGATAATCTCTTCTTTGGTATAGAGTCGCTCCAGTTGCACTGCAATAACCCATTCAATTGGCTTCTGAAATACACGTTCCATGACATTGTCTACCGCAGGGGAAAAGAGTTGCTTGGCGAGCTGTTGGGTAATGGTACTGCCTCCTCCGGCATTCTTCTGGCGAAAGAAACCTCTTTTTACTATGGCGCGTACTAATGCGATCGCGTCAATCCCTGAATGGGATTCAAAACGTGCATCTTCAGTAGCAATCAATGCATTAACAATGTTGGGGGATAAGTCTTTATAGTCGACCCAGACACGGTTTCCTTTGTCTGTAGAATATCGTCCGAGCACTTGCATATCGACTGAGTAAACCTCTGTGGCAAACTTATTCTTTGGATTTTCAAGGTCTTCAACAGGTGGCATATAACCGACTTTGCCATTTGCAATCAAAATGAAGAGGATCACAAATGTTACAACAATCGCGGCAAAAAGTCCCCAGATAGATAGAATCAGCCCAAGATAACGGGGCTTATTGCCGGAAATTACTTTTTTCTCTTTTTCCATTGTATGCTTGTTATTCGGATAATCTGAATTTTGGAAACAAAAGTAAGTTATTTATCGGAGATAGAGAAGAAAAAGAAAGAGGTTGTGTCGAAAAAGGAACACAAATAGATACAGGATAGGTAGATTTGTACTATTTTTGTGAAATAAAATGGTTAACTAAAAGAATTATATTCGATACTAATAACCGAACGATATGAATGCCAACAGCTTCGTTTCCATTAATGATATTTCTAAAGAGAAAATCATCGAACTTCTTGAAAGTGCAAAAAGGTTTGAGGAGAATCCGAATCAGGATCTTTTACTAGGGAAGATCGTAGCCACTCTGTTTTTTGAGCCATCTACCCGCACTCGTTTGAGTTTTGAAGCTGCTGTAAATAGGCTTGGCGGACGAATTATCGGTTTTTCTGATGCGTCTACAACCAGTTCGTCGAAGGGAGAGACCTTAAAAGACACGATCACAATGGTGAGTGGATATGCCGATCTGATTATCATGCGCCATTATCTGGACGGGGCTGCCAGATATGCCTCGGAAGTCTCTTCGATTCCTATCATTAATGCAGGGGATGGCTCTAACCAGCATCCATCACAAACGATGTTGGATCTCTATTCCATCTTTAAGACGCAGGGCACATTGGACAATCTCAATATCTGCATGGTCGGCGACCTGAAATATGGGCGTACAGTACACTCTCTGCTTATGGCACTGTCTAAATTCAATCCCACATTTCGCTTTGTGGCTCCTGAGGAACTGAAAATGCCGGTCGAGTATAAGATCTTTTGTGACAATAATGGCATCAATTATTCGGAGCATTCCGATCTGATGGAGGTGATTGATGAAGCTGATATTTTGTATATGACAAGAGTGCAGCGTGAACGATTTGTCGATCTGATGGAATACGAGAAGGTGAAGAATTGCTATATTCTCAAAAATAAGATGCTTGACAATACCAAAGATAATCTCAAAGTGTTACACCCGCTTCCAAGAGTCAATGAGATAGAAATGGATGTAGACTCAAACCCGAAAGCATACTATTTCCAACAGGCTCGCAACGGGGTGTTTGCCAGACAAGCAATCATCTGCGATGTACTTGGTATAAAATAAAAAACAGGAGACTTAGAGAATGAATAAAAAAGAACTTTTAGTGGCAGGACTTCAAAATGGAACTGTCATCGATCACATACCTTCCGATAGGCTATTCAAAGTGGTATCCATGTTAAAACTGGACATTTTGAGCAATCCTATCACCATCGGCAACAATCTCATTAGCAAAAAGAGCGGTACGAAAGGGATCATCAAAGTGACTGACAAATACTTTGAGAAAAATGAGATTGACCGCGTCGCTCTGATTGCTCCTCATGCCAAACTGAACCGGATCGCCAATTACGAAGTCGTGGAAAAGAAAGAGCTGGAGCTCCCGGACGAACTGATTGATATTGTAAAGTGCGCCAATCCAAAATGTATTTGCAACAAAGAACCGATGGCTACGCGCTTTGATGTCATTGACAAAAAGAATGTCGTTGTCAAATGTCATTATTGCGAGAAGGCTCTTCATAAGGATGATATCGTACTTTTATAAAAAGCCTGCAACTCATGAAAGAGAACTGGAAACCTGGCACCATGGTTTATCCGCTTCCTGCTGTATTGATCAGTGTAGGCAGCAAGAAGGAAGAATATAATCTGTTTACTGTGTCGTGGGTGGGGACTATCTGCACGGATCCGCCAATGTGTTATATTTCTGTACGTCCGGAACGTTATTCGTATCCTATTCTGAAAAAGAATATGGAGTTTGTCATCAATCTGACGACGAAAGAGATGGCATTGGCGACAGACTGGTGTGGCGTGCGCTCGGGTGCTAAGTATGATAAGTTTAAAGAGATGAAACTGACCCCGGGGAAGGCTTCCGTAGTACAAGCACCAATTGTCAATGAGTCGCCACTGTGCATTGAATGCCGGGTAAAGGAGATCATTGCGCTGGGTAGTCATGATATGTTTATCTCAGAAGTGGTCAACATACAGGCCGATGAAAAATACATAGACAAAGAGACTGGTAAGTTTGATCTGGCCGGCTCCAATCCGCTGGTGTATCTGCATGGCAACTATTACGAACTGGGTGCTCTTATCGGAAAGTTTGGCTGGTCTGTACAAAAGAAAAAGTAAGGATGAAAAGATGGCTCTTTCTGCTGAATGTGTTGTTTCTTTTATTTCCGACTGCACATGGGCAGAAGAGTGAGATAAGCAAGAGCTCCGGATTCCGGTTTGGGATCAAAACGGGGGTGACTTCATCTATGAATATCATCAATAACTTGTCAGTAAATGGGTCAGAGGTAGATCTGCCTCAAAACAACTACAAACTGGGATTTAAACTGGACCTTTTTGCCCGGTATAATTTTAACAAGAAGCATTTTTTCCAACCTGAACTCTCGTATCAGGACAACCGTTGCCAGATCGAATGTGATTACGACGAATTGACTCAGTCTTCTTTAACCACGGATCAATCGGTGTTGATAGATAGCCGGATCAAGAGCGTGGAACTTCCACTCTTATATGGATACTATTTCATCAATGACGGACCATATACCTGTTCGATACTGTTGGGACCAAAGATCAAGCACCCGATCAAAACAAGATATAATCTGGACATAACCGGTATGGACACTCCGGGCGATGTTGTTGAGGTGCTCTACCCACTTAGTTATAGTGTGCTTGGGGGGCTGAATATCACGGTTGGCAATCTTTTTCTTGATTTCCGGATTGAGAAAGGTCTTACCAATATTTCAAAAAGAGTGGAAATCCCTTCTTCCTTAAGCACTAGTCCTACCATGCTTCAGAATATGATCTTCAGACGGACAAGTGAAGCGATTAGTTTTACAGCAGGATTCATTTTCTGAGTGTAAATAATAAAGCTGCCTTTTCCGAAACAGCCTCGCTTAAATTACCTTTGATCTATTAAAACCGGAAGTAGATGGAAAGAGATAGGCTCTCATTAGACCAATCCAATCCTTCTACATCTATAATATTGGCCAATCCACGTGAATAGTTAAGACCTAACAACAAATTATCCGTCACCTCATAACCTGTACCAATAACAGCACCGTAGTCGTAGCGTATGAAATAATTCGTTTGAAAGACACCCACCTTATATTTGTCCTTTCCGTACAAACCGTATGCCCAATAACCGCCTGCACTCAAATACCATTTGTGTGAATGGAGCGGAAAAGAAAACTTCAGGTGAACAGGTATCTCCAGATAATACGGATCACGGTTGCTATCCCCTTTTAATGCAAACAGTGCTTCAGGTTGAATGGATATCAGATCAGAAATCGCATACTCTGCCGTTGCGCCAATATGAAACCCCGGTTGGGGAATCGTGTTGGCATCTGCCTTGTAATTGGACGCATTGAAACCCGCCTTCACTCCGAAACGGAGAGGTTGAGCGTTTACGCTAAACATGGTAATTGCTATGAAAGCGATGACAAGGAGCTTTCTCACTACAGCTACATATTTGGGAACCTACTCGTAAGCTTTTCGGCATTCGCTATCAGTCGTTTTTTTGCGATTGACAATGCAAATATACTATTAATATTGATATTGATTTGCAATAAAAAAAGAGACCGCCTCGTTGGAGACAGCCTCTTTTCATATTCATTCTTTTCTAGAATTATTAAAACTTGTAACCAACAGACAATGTAACATTATTCTGTTTTATATCTAGTACAGCACCATCCCAAATATTAGCAAGTCCCATTTGATAACCAAGGCTGAATTCCCACTTGTCTCCAAAATCGTAACCGGCTCCAATACCTAAACCGTAGTCTAAACTCTTGTATACATCGAAATAATTGTCAGCACCCATTATTCCATAAGCAACATACGGACCAACGGCCAAATATACTTTGTCTGCATTCAATGGGAAATTAAACTTCACATTAATAGGAACTTCGAGGTAATAAGGATCAGCACCATCACAACCTTTCAGAGAAATCAAGGCTTCCGGTTGAAGAGAAATCATCTCTGTAAGACCAAACTCAGCAGTAACACCTGCATGAAATCCAATTCTGGCATCTCCACTTACATCTCCACCGAGATTTGCCATATTAAGACCAGCTTTAACACCCCAACGAGGAGACTGTGCGCTCACGCCAATAACAAATAATGTCATAACAGCCATCAGAAATAACTTTTTCATAGCACTTATGTATTTACTTACGCCTACTCTTAAGCTTTTCGGCATCCGCTATTGGTTAATTTTAGTCACCAACGCTGCAAATATAGTGCATTTTTGTAAATTGCAACATATTCTCATCTTTTTTTTCACCATTAGCTCTTTTTATACATTCAAATAA
>Ga0209125_1003783_pt1 | contig 10018 bp, 7 predicted proteins | sample BarGraIncub1131A_FD_184503 | JGI IMG/M metagenome (GOLD analysis project Ga0209125, IMG submission 184503) | Arctic peat soil microbial communities from Barrow, Alaska - Barrow Graham LP Incubations 11-31A (SPAdes) (version 2) | ecosystem: Environmental > Terrestrial > Soil > Wetlands > Peat... | reverse complement strand
ACCGGACGTAAGAAAAGGCAACAATTGGTCCAGTCCTGTTCCACCGATGGTGGAAACGACCTTGCCGGAATGCACCTGAACCTGTTCACCGCTTGAATTGACGAAAGTTGTAGTAAAACCTTCGGCAAAAGGTTCCACGGCCACCGAGGAACAACCTGTGTGCAAGTTTTTCCGGCCAATTTTTCCGGCCAGTGCATCGACCAGACTCTGCAAACCACCTTCTACTGAAAACACTTCCTTGGTCACCCGTTTCTGAAAAGCGGTCTTCGGCTCTTTAGCCTTTTGAATGGAGCCCTTGATAAAACTTCCGTGTTCCTGTTCCAGGCGATACAGTTTAGGCAGGGCGAAACGCACCGACAAACGGCTTGGATCACCAGCATATACCCCAGATATAAACGGATCGACCGCGTAGTCGAGAAACGATTTTCCCAACCTTCGTTTCACCATTTCCGAGACCGTCTCGTTCTTATTATCGGTCGGCTTGCGAAAGGGTTCACCAAGGATCCGGATCTTGTCCCAAAAAGAAAACAGAGGCGTAGTGACGGCCGAATACAACCCGGACGGCAAGGCGTTCCAGTTTTTGTTTTTCCAAATCCAACGGGCTTTGGCGGCAGAACCGGCGGTTTCAATCTTGACCGTATCGTTCAAGTCGTCAAAGAGGTCAACCAGTTCCGAACTGGATAACACTCCAGTATTGGGACCTGCCTCGAAGACAAATCCCTGCTCACTATACGTTCTGATCACACCGCCGGTTTCGTTTTTTTGTTCCACCAGGCAAACGCTCACACCCGAACGGCTCAGGTAATAGGCAGTGGTAAGGCCTGTCAGACCTGCTCCCACCACGGTCACATCGGTTTTTAGTATTTCCATAGGAGTTAAATAGAGGTTGAAAATCTGTTGGTTTGCGGCCGATAAGTCGGATCGAAGGCTGCCGCAACGTTACGGATGAAAAGGGAACCCGCAGCGGTCACCGTCAGGTTCAGATCACTGAATTCAATCAGTCCATCTTGCGCGAACTCCGCAAGTTCATCGAAAGAAACTTCGGTCAAAGCAATGAATTCCTCGACGGTCAGTCCGTGTTCCGCTGCAAATTGCCGAAAATCCAACCGACCGCTGCACATCAGGCTGGTGATGGTTTCCTTCAGCAGCCATTCTTCGCGGGAAATCGCCAATCCCTTTTCCACCGGAAACGAGCCTTGTTCCAGCAAACCGATGTAGCGATCGACTTCCTTGACGTTCTGCAGGTAGGCAAACTGAAGCTGGGTGATAGCAGACACTCCGAAAGCGTAGACCTGACCGGTGGTCTTCCGTGTGCAGTACCCTTGAAAATTCCGGTGGAGCTGTCCCTCCTGCAAGGCATGGTGCAATTCGTCACCGGGCCGCACGTAATGGTCCAGTCCAATGGGAATATAACCGCTTTCCGTCAGGATTCCCCTAGAAGCCAGAAACATCTCCGTTTTTTCTTCCGCAGCCGGCAGACCTGCCCGCTCCAGTATCTGCTGGTGTTTCTTGAGCCAGGGAACATGGGCATAGGAAAAGGTCACCAGCCGATCGGGAGCTATTCGGACAGCCTGCCGGATGGTTTCTCTGAAACTTTCCACCGTCTGCCCAGGCAAACCGTACATGAAATCCAGGTTCACCGAAACCTTGGGATTACGCTTCCGAAGATACTCCATCAATGCTTCAACCGGCATTTTAGAAGGCATGCGGTTGACCGTCTTCAGCACTTCTGCATTGAAATCCTGGATACCCAGGCTGAACCGGTTGAAACCGATATCCAGCAATTGGTCGGCATACGGGAAGTCCAACAACCCCGGATGGCATTCGATGGCGATTTCCGGTGCTTCAATCGTCGAAAAACGTTTCCGCAAAGCATCAACGATTTCCCTGATGAAGCCCACCTCCACGGCATTGGGCGTTCCTCCCCCGAAATGGATTTGAGCGATCTTCCTGTCCGGATCGATCAAGGCCGTAACCTGTTCGATTTCCTTCAGCAAGGCGTTCTTATAGGCTACGACGAGTTCCGGGTTTTGTAGCCGGAGGGCATGACAGCCGCAATAATGACAGATTTTGGCACAAAAAGGGATGTGCACGTAAAAAGATAGATGCTTAGGTTCGTGCTGGTTGGAGGTTTTCACCAATTGGGCAAAAGACTCCCCGGTCATTCCTTCCCTGAATTGGTTGGCCGTCGGATAACTGGTGTATCGGGGCACAGGGACATTGTATTTTTGCAGAATCTGTTGGTCAGTTTTCATGATATTTTGCTCTTGTACGATGGAATGGATAATTAAAATTCACCAGCAACCAGGCGAGTATTCCGAAGAGGATTTCGGTGGTGAACAGGCCGGCGTAGCCGAAACGGTCACCCACCTTGCCGCATAAAATGGTCAGCAGCATACTGCTTAAATGTGTGATAACGATCTGCACCGTGAAATCCGTCCCCTCACGACCTTTTCGTACCGCATTCATCGAGGAGGTGTAAATCACGACTGTTGACAGACCATAGGAGCCCCACAACAGACAAATACCCGTGCAGAGCGCTGCAAATCCAGGCTTTGTATTTTCCAGATACAGGAAATAGACCGCCACCAGGATGCTGATGACCGAAAACAAATGGAAGGAGGTCCGAATTCCCAACCGCTTGACCAGATAACCAGCCAAGAGGGTCGCTCCGGCCGCCACGGATGTTCCCATGATACCGGAGAGGAATCCGATCTGCCGCAGATTGTATCCCAGATCGACCATAAAGGGTTTAAGCATGGACAGCATACCAATGATGCCCGAATAAAAGAAAATCAGCAACGGAAGACGTTTCAGGTTACTTTTTTCCCGGAAGAACAGCAGGACATCCTTCAAACCGGCCTTGCCGTGATCAACGGATTCCAGCTGTCCGCCGGCCTTGTAGGTCATCAGCGGCAGGACGGCCACCAGCACGAAGACGGCCAGTAAGGCCATAAGGACTGCCCAGCCCACATACTGGTAGAGCAACAGCAGAACGCCTGTACCCAAAAGACTACCGATAAAGCTCCCGCCGGATTGCATGGTGTTCCCGAAACCCCGCTCGCTTTTCCGAAGGATCCGGATGGCAAAGATGTCCGTCGCGATGTCCTGACTGGCCGAAGCGATGAACGCCAGGATGACCAGGAAGATGATCAGTTTGAAATCCGTCTGAAGATGCAGGAAGCCTATGCCAACGATGATCAGTGCATAAAAGAGCTCCGAAAACAACACCCATTTCCGGATTCCTTTCATGTTCCGTGCCGTGTTGTCCACCAGCGGACCCAACAGGAACTTAAGGATCCAAGGTAACTTGACGAGCTGGAGCAGGCCAATGGATCCGAGCGTATAATGCTCCTGGCGCATAATGATGGGCACCACAGTGGAGAAAAAGCTCATCGGCACCGACTGCGCAATGTACAGGCTGAATAAGACCGGGAACTTGGTCCAGTTTTTATCCATGTTGATCTTCATGCTACCACTCCAGTGAAAGGTTCATGCCGGCTTGAAAAGGTTTACCGACCTGGGCGTAGGTTTTGTTCGACGCCTCGAAGAGGAAAGACTTGTACGACGTGTTGAACAGGTTCTTCCCCCAGAATTCCACCTTCACGTTCTTTCGGATGAAAGATACTTTGGCATTCACCAAACCATAGGCTTTTTCCCTGTAAGCATTCACCAGATCCCAGTACTGCTGGCCAGTCCGCTGATAGAGCAGGTTCAGGCGGATTTTGTCCAAATACGGAAGTCCCTTCACCGGAACGGTTTGGTTCAGCTGGACAGACAGGGTCGATGCGGGAATATACGGGGTGAACTTTCCGTTGTAGTTGGTCAGCGTGTCCTTGACGTATCGCATGATACGGGAATCCGTAAAACCGTAAGCCACCGAGGCCTCCATCCCTTTCCAGGGCTGACTGCTTAGGCTGCACTCGAAACCTTTGTTCACCGAGAGGCCGGCGTTATCCAGGTATGATCCTTTTCCACTGGGAGCTGTGCGGTAAATCTGCTGATTCAGCAGTTGGGTGTAAAACAGGGATACGTCCATGAAAAGTCTGTCCCCAAAAAAATTCCCCTTAGCTCCGGCCTCAAAGTTATGGCTGGTTTCGCTTCGGAACTGCAGTTGCTCGGGTTTCTCAAACGTCGAATTGAAGCCACCCGGCTTGTATCCGGTAGCATAGGAGGCATACAGCAGGTGTTTGTCTAGCTTGTAACTCAGGGCGAGTTTGGGTAAAAGATTCACTTCCCTCAACCCGGGATACACCGTATCGATGGCTGTCAGCGGCTTCCCTTTGCGTGTGCCTTCATAGCTATAATGCAGGTTTGAGGACTCTTCGTCGAATCGGAGGCCAGCCGTGACAGCAAACTGCTTAGTGACATTAAAAGTCGCTTGGCCGAAAATCGCCAGACCGCTGATGTTCTGTTGATATCCTTTCAGATAATTCAATTGGGATTGGTACGTATCGACATCCACGTCGCTGCCCAGACGATGGGTGAACACAAACGTGCCGGCCAACCAGTTCAGTCGCCGATTGCCTTTCGAACGGACGGTACATTCGTCCGCCAGCATGTGCTGCAACTGCATTTGATTAACGAAATAGAGGGAATCGGGCGTAAAGTCTTGGTCGATACGCTGGGCATCATCGAGGTACTGACCGGAAACGGTATTGAGCAGCTCCCAGTTTTTTCCTTCGTAGGTTAGCTTCAAGGCATTGGAAAACAGCGTTCTGTCGTACGAACTGGCTTGGTTGTAGTTAATGCTTGCCGTCTTCTGGAGTGTAGGGTCATACAAGGCGTATGGATAACCTCCCTGTCGGCTGATATTGAGTCCGGCCGAGTATTCCAGCGAAAGCTGCCGCGAAACAGCATAAATCAACCTGGAGTTCAAGTCGTAGGAGTTCGAATGGTCAATTCGGCTTCCGTCAAAGGCATTCTCAAAAAAACCATCGGTATGCCGATAATTTGCCGAGAGCGACCATGCAAACGACTCCGTCGGCTTGGCATAATGACCGGCTTTCACCTGCATGGTGCCGTAACCGGCAGCGGAACAAAACAACTGGGTGCCCTGATACTGCATCGGAGAGCGAGTAATGACATTGATCACGCCACCCATGCTGTTCCGACCGTACAAGGTTCCTTGCGGTCCCCGCAATACCTCCACCTTTTCGATATCGATGAAATCAAAATCGAAGGCTGACTTTTCGAAATAAGGAACGTTGTCCACATACAGACCCACCGACGGAGCATTGATGCGAGAACCGACTCCCCGGATATAGATGGGCGAGGTCAATCTGGATCCGTAATCCGGCATGACCATATTGGGTATCAGGGAAGCCGCTTCTTTCAGACTACGAATACCACTTTTTTCGATCTGATTGGTTTGTAGGACAGTCACCGACGAGGGCAGGTCGATCAGTCTGGATTGGTTCCTGGACGCTTGGACGGTCACTTCGGTCAAATCAACGGGTGACAACGCCATACTGTCAGCGGATTCCATCATTTCATCGGCTTTTGCCGGTAGGTTCAGTTTCAAACTATCGGAAGGAAGAGTCGTTTCGTGGGCGGTCGCATGATGAAAACATGCCAAAAGTGCCAGCCCGATTAGAAATTTAAAATTCATGCTTTGCAGACTTATTTGAAGCTGCAAAGGTCAGAAAGGATTCAGTACCGGTCAATCCTCATTAGTGAGGATAAAATCGTCCAGAAATCCGTGCGTGTAGGCATAAACCGTCAGACCAGCCAGGGAATGGATGCCCAGTTTCCCAACCAGGTGTTTTCGGTGGGAAATAACCGTGGTAAGCGAAATATGCAGCCGCTCGGCTATTTCCTTGTTCATCAGCCCCTGAGCCACCAGTCCCAACACTTCCTGCTCCCGTTTGCTGAGCAACTCAAGCAGAGGTTCCGCTTCGGGCAAAGATAGGAACGCCAACCGCATCGGCTTTGATTTCTTCTTTTGAAACGTCGTGATGATGTCTTCCTCCATTCGAAGTACCACCGGTTTGAGCAGGCGTTCTTCTACTCGTTCCAGGGCAAGCATCAGCACGAGGATTTGGTGAAAATCCCATAAAGACTGCCAATTACTAAAGGTTTCAACGCTATTTTCCCATGCAAAAAGTGGTGCATGCGGCAATGCTTTTTGGGGGAAGAACTCGATGCTGTATCGTAGTAGATTGCTTTTCCCAGACGTATATTCAGGACTGTAATACAATTCATAGATACCGGTGATGTGCGGTATGACCCACAGATCAAGCTCCTCACTGTGCATTTTTAGTCCGTCAATCGCCGCCCTTACCGTATGTTCGAAGGCAGCTTGTTCGGGCATTTCCAGTTTGTTGTAGAACGCCCTATAATGGCTGAACCAATCCATAAGGCGCGTCCGGATCTCATCCGTCAGCGTTTTAGTAAGTTCCGACAACTGCAAAAGGCCATAAGAAGGCAGCGTTTCCTTCCATTTGAAGTCATCGCATAGTCCGGCCTGAAGCAAGGCGAGCAGCACCGGTTCGAGGACGTTCTGCTCTTTACAGACCTGCCGCAAGGAAGCCTCACCATACGGACCACGCAATCCGAGCGCATGGATCATGGGCATCAGATGCGGATGAAGGAAAAGCAATTCCCTCAAAGGTTGATCCGGGTGAACCTGCATAGAACAAGGTAATTTCTTCATGTTTAGGGAGCTGTTGCTACAAAGATAGCTGATTTAAACGTATATTTGCCTCTACAGTCCCAAATCCGTAGCCCCATGAAACCCTGTTTGATCCTGACTATACTGGCGTTGGTAACGACAACGATCTTGCCGACAGCAGCCCAAACCCCAGTCGGTTCAGGAGATGCTTTCAATTATTACTTGCATCGGAATCCAACCCGACCGTTGACGGCCGATCCTCATAAATGGGCGCAACAACCGCAGGTCAATTCCTGGGAGTCCATGGAGCTAGCCACCAATACAGCCATGCAAAATCTGGATGGTTACGGTCTCTACCAACTGGCCTACCTGGAATATGTCCACAATTTCACCATTTCAAAACTGAATCCCAAAACCATGCTGTACCAGGCTTTCGAAATCGGCAAAGCCAATGGTGATCCCTATCTGATGTACTGGGTCACCGAATTTGAGGGAACAGCGTATTTTCGTTTTGAATACCTGCAACGGCGTCGAAATCATGCCGAATGGACCGATTCCGTAGCAACCGAAAAACAGGAAGTACCCGTTCTGCTTTTGCTGGCAGACCTGAACGACAAATGCTTCCTGCAAATGAAAGCGCTGGCCGATCAATACCTCCAATGTGCTTATCTGAAGGAAGAAACGTATGGTTTACTCAACTATGATGTACGTCGGAAAGCGCAGGAAATGGACCTGACCGGGCATGCCGCCGGTTATGTTCGGTAAAGCCCCTTGAACTTCTCCGATTTTTAAGTACTTTTACCGCTTCATTCAACCTCAAAAAAACGATTACCAATGAGCGGATTTTTCGGCTGCATTACGAAGAGTGATGCCGTTTGCGATGTCTTTTACGGGACCGATTACCATTCCCACCTGGGAACAAAAAGAGCCGGCATGGCTTTCTTCTCCAAGGAAAAAGGGTTCCAACGCGCCATTCACAGTCTCGAAGATGGCTATTTCAGAAACAAGTTTGAAAACGATATCAAGGGTTTCTCCGGAAACAGCGGCATCGGCGTCATCAGCGATACCGAAGCCCAACCCATCGTCGTGAATTCGCACATGGGACGATTTGCCGTCGTTACCGTGAGTAAAATCGTCAACATCGACGAACTCGAATCTTATTTTCTGGCAAAGCACTACATGTTTTCCGAAACCAGTCTTGGATCGGTCAATCCGACCGAACTCATTGCCATGCTCATCACCGAAGGAAAAACCTTCCTGGAAGGCATCCAGAATGTGTTCGACCGCGTGAAAGGTTCCTGCTCCATGCTGATCCTGACCGAAGATGGCCTGCTGGCCGCCCGCGACAAATTGGGCCGCACACCTGTGATTATTGGCAAAAAGGAAAACGCTTACAGCGCCACCTTCGAAACCGCCGCCTTCCCCAATCTGGACTATGAAATCGAGAAATACCTAGGACCTGGTGAAGTAGTCCGCATCACCGCCGACGGGTACGAACAACTGCGCCAACCCAACGAAAAAATGCAGGTTTGTTCCTTCTTATGGGTTTACTACGGCTATCCACCCTCTTTCTATGAGGGCGTCAACGTGGATGAGTGCCGTTACCGCTGTGGTGCCGCCCTGGCAAAAAGAGACAACGTGGAAGCCGATTTCGTGGCCGGCATTCCAGACTCAGGTGTAGGACATGCCATGGGTTACAGCCACCATACAGGAATTCCCCTGAAACGCCCTTATGCTAAATACACACCCACCTGGCCCCGTAGTTTTATGCCCCAAAATCAGAACATGCGCGACCTGGTGGCCAAGATGAAACTCATCCCCAACAAAGCCATCATCAACGGAAAAAGCGGTATCTTTCTGGACGACTCCATCGTCCGCGGAACGCAATTAAAAGACAATGTTCGTGACCTGCACCACGCTGGAATCAAGGATGTGCACATGCGCATTGCCTGTCCGCCGCTCACACACGCTTGCGAATTCCTGAATTTCAGCCGTTCCCGCTCCAGTCTTGATCTGGCCACACACCAGGCCATCAAAAAACTCGAAAACTACGAAACAGCCAATTTTGAGGAATACTCCGACTGCAAAAGTGAAAAATATCAGGCCATGGTCGAAAGCATCCGCCAGGAGCTCGACCTGACAACCCTGACGTTCCAAAAACTGGAAGACCTGGTGGAGGCCATTGGCCTACCCAAAGAAAAGCTCTGCACCCATTGTTGGGACGGCTCGAGCTACTTCTGACACTGACGTTCCGTACAAAAATGGAACATGTCTTATAAGATGCGCCTCGAACATGATGCACTTTTAATACAACTTACCACACCACTTAAAAAGGGACTGTTTAAGTGTTTTTGATACAGACCCCTTTAAAATTCATTAAGAAAGTCCCAACTGTTCGAATCTACTCTTCAGAACTTGCTTGTACGCGTTCATCATTTTTTCCGACAAAAAGGATTTGTCAATCCATTCATGGGCACTGGGTCTAAATTTTATCATACGATTGAAAACACCTCGTATTTGCTTGTCCGTCAAACCCATACTTTTCCCTAGTTGTTCGAAATGTTCCCTCCTGATTTTCCTTCTCTTTCCGCACAACGTTAGTGCAAATTCCTCTGTATCATCTGGATTTAAAATGGACACATTCAGCAAATCGTACGCTGGGGCTAAAGCCCAACCTGAAGGGCCTTCTATCATGGAGAAATTCTTCAGGTGCATATCGTTGTTGCCGGTCAAAAAGGAAAATACAGACAATTCAAAAAAGAAAATCTTATCCAGCAACGTATTACCAGAATACTGATGAAGTGCTTTTCCAACTTTTGCCAAGGAACTCTTGTATTTGTCAAAAGCTTCTGTAATCTGAAACATATCCAACATGTGAATTTTCTCACCCGAATTTGTGCGATCTATTCGCCGAGTCAAATAGGAGATTTCTCCTGAAGCCAATCGAATCAAACTACTGGGTACGACACGAATACCAAATGATTCAGCAATTCTCATGGTTACATGCTCATTTTCAGGCATTTCAGGAAATACTTCCGTAGGGGGTTTTAAGATGAAATTTCCTCCGAGAGCTCCAACAACCGTTAGACGGCAGTCCGAGTTTTCCATAGACTCCTTGACGATGGACATGGACAACTTAGCCTGAACCCCGGGGATAGCAACACTGCGTTCCACCACATCCTTGGCCAAATCGGCCATCTGATTGAACGTATAAGCAATACTGGGTGGATTTGTCGTTCCGAAAAACTCCAAACTACATTTGGCATGAAAATCGCCCCCTCCGTCCAAGGGTTCATAACAGTACAAACACTTATTCGCCATCTTCATCAGGAATTGGTACGACGCTCACAGCACCGATACAGTTTTGACAACAAGCCAACAACAAACCCATTCGATCATTTGGGT
>Ga0209125_1003780_pt1 | contig 10021 bp, 15 predicted proteins | sample BarGraIncub1131A_FD_184503 | JGI IMG/M metagenome (GOLD analysis project Ga0209125, IMG submission 184503) | Arctic peat soil microbial communities from Barrow, Alaska - Barrow Graham LP Incubations 11-31A (SPAdes) (version 2) | ecosystem: Environmental > Terrestrial > Soil > Wetlands > Peat... | reverse complement strand
CCCCACACCCCGAGACTCTCTCTCGTCACTGGCCGAAATCACCGGAACGCTGGCCGTATTCACAGCGGAACGGTGGCCGCCATCACGTCAGTTCGACTGGCCGCTTTCACCGGAATACGCAAGCCTAAAAAATTCCTTGGACCTCCCGTTTGATGATGCTGCTACCTTGTAGCTCCACGCCCCCTCGAAATATGTGAGGAGCATGCAGAAGGCAGCCGGATTCCCATGTTTTTGGCCTAAGAGCGTTGCGGCGGGGTTGAGTAGCCAGTTAAGAATCCGATCCTCATGGACATCGATAACGTCATCGACAGTCGGATTCTCTAACTTCTCAGTCGTGAAATTTGGGCTGATGAAAACTGCCATTACTTCTCCATATGGTACAACGGGTCGGGAGAACAGCGGCGGTTTTAGGCCGCTGCTTCTGCCTGGTTGGACATTGTTATTTCTCGCTTCAGTACTTGCCAACGACCACTCCGGTCTTCTGAAAAAACGCCGTGAAGTCTTGGAGTAAAAGGCTTAACGGCGTTTTTGTTAGTTTGAATTGTCTCGTGTCAAGGGCTGACCCCTCTGGGGTCCGTGATTGAAGGCCTGACGGAGAGGTAGCTACTGCTGCTTTTTGAGTTCTTTTAGTTTTTCAGGATTTGCCGGGATATCAGGTATCAGCGTTTTAGGAGGTTCCTCTACTTGCGGAACAGTCTTGCCACTTTTGCGACGATCCATCGTTTTCTCGCCGTGGAGGTATTTCTTCAGGCATTTGTCATACCTGGCATCGCAATCGGGAAGATTTCCTTCCTTGCAGGTTCCATACACCTCTTTGCAGCAAGCTCGACAGGTGTCCTTGTCTTGAGACTGGGCCAGCGACGACGCCATGATAATCAGGGCTATGATGCAACCGCTAATAAATCTGCTCATGAATAGTCTCCATTTTTTCATATTCATAAAGGAACTCAACAATACTTCGAGTATAAAGCGGGAACAGATGTTGTCAATGGCCTGACAGCGTCCCAGATACAACATCTACACCCTATAATCATTCTTTTGCTGTCCATGGATCTCCAGTCTTTTCATATTTTTTCTTCACTGCTGACCATGCCACTTTATGCGCCGTTTCTTCCCGAGAAGCATCGCCCCGGCGTTCTTCAGGGCTCGCATATTCCTGCCATGCGTGATTAAATGCTTCTCGGTAAATATCCTGTGCATGGGCAGGAAGTACATGGGTTACATTTTTTGGTAAATCTTTATTGGTTTTATAGGGCATAGCATGACTCCTTGGTATTTATAGAAAGATGAAAAAAATAATGGTGTCGCGTCTAAACATTGACACCTTTTATTCTCTTATTTTTTGTCAATGTTTAGACCTGACACCCATTCTTCGTGGGGAAACACGGGGTCTGGTCAGAACCTCACAGGATTCAGCCAGACAGTCTTCAACGCGACATCGTGTCGCGACAACGCCAAAAGCCTGACCGGCCAGTTTTTTGGGCCGGTCTTGGCGCTTGTTGAACCACGTTTTGTTTATTCAGTGTCGAGCAGATACAGGTTTTCGCATCTAACGCAAACACGAACCTTTCCGTAATCGGGATGCGGATACAGCTCAATTCCTTCTTGTTGCCGCTTTCGCATGTCGGCTAATTGCGACTCAATACGTTCTACTTCTTTCTGAGCGTCTTCGGGTTTAATAGTGACAAATTTTTGAATTTTCACCAAGAATCCGCCGCTCGGTTTATTCGCTAATTCGACCGCCTTCACTAAAGTTTTATGCGCTGAATCACTTTCGTTTTGTAGCTCCCGAATTCTGATATCAAAAAAAGCTTCGGCAGTCTTCCAAACATATGAATTACAAAATGGACATTTTCTTTGTGCTCCATCGAATGTATATTCAGGAATTGCAATTTTCCTCTCACTAGCCAACTTGTCGTTGGCTGCTACAAAAGCTTCTCCACATCGATTGCAGACTCGCGTTTTGTCCCACAGCGCCATGTTAACTTCGTAAAGTCTAAACGTTTCGAGAATTGCTACATTTTTATCATAAGCATTTCTCCAGTCTTCAAAGTTACTGTCTTTAAAAAAATCAAAAAAACCTGGCTTCACTGCTAACCGGTTTGAGGCGTAAGCATCAGCCTTTAAGATTCCACCACGAGCTTCTGATATCTGTTTATGACAATCCTGAAGAATAGAAAGCTTTTCGTTATAATTAGGGGGCATTTGCGGAGCTGAATACTTATCAACATCAGCAGTTTTGAGAGTCCCCTTTGTATCCAGGTTCATGCCTTGGTAATTCAGTCCAAGTCCACCTCTTCCGGCGCTAACTCCAAAACCACCACCATCAGACTCTGTGTCAACGATAGTCGTACCTGACGAGACAATCACCTTGGCTAGTTTCCAATCATCGCTTGCGCAAGATGTACAACGCCCATCATTTGAGACATTCGGTATTATCATGTGCTTCTCCAATCGGTATATAATTGATTTAACAAATTAAATTAATAAAAAAAGTCGTACAACTCCACCCATGATATCTGGATAATGCCTGAACTTCCAAAAGTAAATACTGTGTCAATGGGGATGAGTTTACCAAATCCTATAAATTTCTCTCGATTAATACTCTGAAATAGTCGGCTGTAGAACTTCTTGGAATTTTCCGGAATGAGCACAGCGTGTTTGAAACAATTTCGCGAGGTGCGACCGGTTTCTTTCAGTAATTCCCCAAATATTTTGTGGACAGTATTGTGCGCATCGCTTGAAACATTGCTTTTTGCCTCTATAACCCAGTGAACGCCAGACCTCGACTTGTATTCGATATCTGCGTAGGTTTTCGACTTGCAGTTTTTGTTGTAGAGCGTATCTAGGCAAATTTCAAGGTCGGTGCTCAACCGTAAGGCGTCAACAAATAAATCAATAAGGTCTTGTTCTGGTTTTAGATTTGCCACTATCAACTCCGGGCTAGTGATTTTTTGTTCAACGGCTATGAGCGTGACCGGCGCGGGTTTATCGCGTCCGAGTCCACGCGAGAGTTGGAACCTCTCTTTTTATCAGCTTTTCTCTTTTCAAGGGTTGCCCGCTTTAGCTGGTCCTTCTCCTGTGCTGGAGGGCTTTCTTCTGCAACTGACTGCAATTGTTCTTTAAGAACAAAATTATGAATCCAGAGGAATTGTTTAAGAAGTTGCAGGTTTCTGTCCTTGTCATCAAATCTAGGATAATCTTCTGGTACTGGCGGGAGTTCTCCGACTTCTTGAGCCATTGCTGAAATAAGAATATCAGGGTTAACAACCGCAATTATGGAGTTATACTGACTCCTCTCAAAGTCAGATTTATGTGATATTCCAGATTCCATACCCCAAGACGTTGGTGTATATAAGTCAAGCAACCTAAAAACTGATTTCTTAGACGATTGAAATAATTGCTTTAGGTAATTTAACACCTCAGTTTCACTGTCGTATTTCTTAGCCTGATATAAAATAGATCCGCATATTTTAGGGTATTCAATAGTTATATCTACGCCACTGCTTAATATCGTATTTATACGACCGCCTAAAGCTAAACCGATAATGTTGATCTCTTCTTCTTTAAACGCATCTGCTTCAGGTTTATCTTTATCTTCTCTTCTTAGCCACCTGAAGATCTCGATAGAGAATGCCAAGTCTGATGCGCTTTCAACATATATTTTTGATAACGATACTCTGTCAGCCTTGTCAGTAATATTTTGGATTAGATCGCTTACTAGCATTGCAGCTTGGGCAAATGGGTTGTTCCAGTCAAACAGATTTTCTGGGTTAGGATAGCGATCTGAATGTGCCAAAATAGCTCCAGCCAATGTAGCTGATGCTTTTTCATTAATAGAGTTAGCCAGAGTTCTAAGCTTACGAATTAATCTGTCTGCATTTTGGCTTGTTAGCAGTTCCGCAAACTTTTCGGTAGTCTCGCTAACCGAGCCGCCTGAGGATGTTTCTATGATGGCTGCAATTGTTCTATCTGGTATATCGTCATCAGGAACCGCATAAGTGAAATATCGCTGGAAGTACGACTTTGAGCATATCCTCTGTGCTTCTGCCCAGCTTTTTTCCCAATCACTGCCGTAGTTAGTATTCCCATATACAGACTCAAGCTTTGGAAACATAGATTTAAGTAAACATTTAATTCCGTCAATTTCTTCAGGATCTGAAGATTCAATAGATCTTTCGATAGTGGTGATAATCTGAGACTTATCTTTGTCAGAATTACCGTATGACCTATCTCGGGCTGTGCCGTAAAACATGTCCCCGTTATTTTTTATAGTTTCATAAAGTTTTGGATAAAAAACTCTGACTCCCTCTATAAGCATTAGATCAACCGGGTTTGTTTCGCCTTTTAAGATTGGCAAAGAAAACATGAGAATATTTCCGTATTGTTTCGCCTTTCTTGGCGTTTTTATTTTTTTGTCAAAAGCTATTGAAAAATCTCTTGCGAATTCTTGGCACTGTTGATCAGTTAGCTTGATATCAGATAACCCCAGTGCTCGATCAACTCCCTCAAAGCAAAAATTTCTAATTACCTTCTTGTCCACGGAGGGCAGATTTAGCGGGACTTGAATAATCTTTTCAAGGAATGCCTTCCCTGCGTTTTCTGTTCCGGCTCCATACCTATCTTGTAAAGCAGAAGAAACCACTTGTTCGTCAAATGCCAGTACATAAGAAGTGTATTTAAAGTCTGCAGTCAACTTAACCAATCTAAAAGTCGCATGTATCTCTTCTTTCTCTAATCGGTCAATATCGTCGGCTAAAATAACTACTCTTTTTTTAGCATCCTCCAGAGCACTTTCTATTCTAGATCTTAGTTCACTTAATGTGGGACCGCTCATGAATTGAGCTACGCTATCACCAATGTCCTTCTGCCCTAATGCGCCTGCCGCCGCTGGTACAACTTTTTTAAATATATCTTTTATCTTGTCTCCGGTTGTTATCAGTTTTGTATCTAATGCTTCTGCGATGTCGAGAAAGAACCCCTCTAACAACTGGTCCTCTGTCCCATATCGCCAAGGATTAAATCTTATGCATATAACGTTTGGGTTTACTTTAAGTGATTCTTCAATAAAATTTAAAACGGTCGTTTTTCCATCACCCCATGCGCCAAACAAACCAATAACGATACTGCTTGGATCATTTCTTTTTGCTATGACGTCAGAAACTCTCTTGGCAAATGGCCACCTTGAGAACCTGTCACCTTCGGGGTTAGATAAGGGCGAGTCAGACGAATATATGGCTTGCTCAGTCATTTATATTTTCTCCCTCTATTTAGTTCAACGGGGTCGGAAAACAGCGGCCTGACCGCTGCTTTTACGTGGTTATACCTTTTTAGGTGCAGCCGCCGACTCCTTGACCTCCCTCCGGGGAAAGAAAAGGAGATAAAATGATAGACGAATACACCGGCAAAAAGATCGTCAGTCCGCTTGATTTGCCGCTCCCGATGCAACCACTAGATTCCTCTGACGTTGTTACTATGGGACAAATTCTGAAAATGGCACAGGAAAGTCTCTGCCCGCCAAAGTATGCAAAGTTTTGCAGTGTTTACAATGAGTTGATTAAAATTAGACGGTTGCCGTTGAAAAAACTGTAAATCATCGTTCTTTGTCAAATTTCATGCCTTTGTGGTGATTTACGTATGCTTGCAGTCCGCTTCCGCGCTCTGCAAGTTGTTTCATTGCTTCAACGTGTTGCTGTCCAGTTTTTATATTTGAGTAAACATAGATTATGGAGGACGTTTTGAACTTGATTTTTATGAAGTCTGATCCAATTTCGTATGTAGAAACTCCAGAGGTTCCACCAAGATTTTTATAGCGTTCCATTTAGGTTTTCCTTTCACAGTTTAGCGAGGTAATAGATGGATATACTTAAATTTTTAGTTTTATGTTTTCTGATAGGTTTGTTGGCTGGTTGTTTTATTGGCCCGTTTATCGCCATGCGTCAAACATCTAAATCTTTCCCAGACAAAGGCATTAATTGAGCACCAATTTTGCCTATTCTAGTGTTAAGTGTGTCTCTAAGTTTCTGAATTGTATCAATCGTTTCGGTGTGAATTTCTTTTCTAAGTGCCGTGTCAGCGTCGGCCTGTTTACTCAGAAAATCAAGCTGTTGATTAAGGAGTTTTTGTTGAAATTCGTAAGTGAGTTTCGCTGATATATATGCGCCAATAAGTGCACCGAGAGCAGTCCCGCCAACTCCTGCGAAAAATATTTCGTGGGTCATCTATTTCGCCTCCTTTTCTTGGGGGGTTGTTTATAACGGTTCGCGCAGTTGACCCGTTCGGGCAGCCTTTCCGCCCGACCGGTGTCCAACTGCCTGGTTGGGACTTCGCCTTTTTAGCCGTTGGTTTATCTGGTTTTGTCAAATGCGTAGGTCTGACCCTCGAAGGTTCTCCCTATTTATCAGCATACAGCCAAATTATCGCCATAGCAGTGGCTACCAAATTTGAGAGAGTCCCTTTTTATATAAAATGTTTGACTGAAATATTTACTAAAACCAGTAAACGAATCTGTTGCAATAACTTTGAGTACTATATAACTACTTTGATCCTCGTTCCAATTATCCTCAATCTCATCTTTAGTCGCTATTCTCCATGCATACTTTGCGTCGTTGTCTTTTTTGTCATATTTATCGAGCATGTATCTTTCGCTACTTATCAGATTCAAACTGTTATTGTAAAGTGCTACTCCACCTGGAACAACTTTGTGTGTAACTAAAGACGCATGGCAACGTACATTGATAATAGGTCTCTTTGTTTTATTTATCATTTTAAATACATACGACGTTCCATTGGCATCTTCATGCTTTGCGATATAAGGCGATATTTCAATTTTTGGTCGGAACCTAGAAATGAAAAAAAGAAATACTATTGAGGCAACAATACTTGACGCAACGCCAGTCAATATAGATAGTAAATAAGTCATTGATTAACCTCCTGCCGTGAGTTTGATAGTCAAGTATAGCCATTTCTTTGTGGTGAGCTAAACGCCCCTTGTCCCCTTATGGTTGCACATAGTGGAGAAAAAGGCCGGAACTCGTCCCACAACAGGTTCCGGCCTTGGCTTAATCAGCTTTGCGCTTGCCTACTGGATCACCCTTTTCCCGCAAACGCCAATAACGGTCTCCAGATTCCCACATAAGCAGATTTTCAGTAAGCTTCCGGAATTCTTTTAAAACTTTCTTATCAATCACCGTATTGCCACTGTCGTTTTCACAGACAAAATCTTTACCAAATTTCTTCTCAATTTGGTAAACAGCATCTTCTTGATATAGTTCGTTTCTTTTCTTAAATTCCGCAAGCATCCATTCTGCGACTTCTGTATGTGTCATAAATCACCCCACCTATTTTTCAGCAGCAACTTTAACGAGGGATTCAGCTGGGAAATAGCCTTGTTCAAGCTTTTTGCCGCCAAACCATTGACAAGAAACACGTCCCAAGTAACTCGGAATGACATGCTGAGCTTTGACTTCTGCAACAGTCATTTCAGGGCCACCAGATACCAACTGCACAATGTCACCAACCTTCAATTCCTGCATCTTGTAATCCTCCTTTTTGTTTTTGCCAACGGGGTGCCCTGTTGACCTGCCGTGCGAGTTTTTTCCGCACGGTCAGCGTCCGACAGGCTGGTTAGGCCATTTCTGGCATCTCTGGCTAAACTGGTGCATCCCCTATTTTGGGGGGAGATAATGGAACTTTATAGGGTTTTTGTTCGGGGAGAGTTCCCGAAGTCGTATTTTTGGTACGGAGTTCAATTTGTTGTTGTGTTTCAGTTTTTGTCGTTTGTTGCTGTAGTGGCCTTGTTAGCATGTATGTTACAAGAGAACCCGCTATCGCTGCTGTCAAGGTTGATATTGCAGTTAGTACCGCAGAAAATTTGATCCATCTACCTTGTTTTTCAACAAGTTCGGTATTTCGTTTATGTTGGAGTTCGATTTGTTGTTTGTTGTATTCGTCTTGTCTTTCAATGGTCTTTTGTTCATATACGAGCCGCATTAATTTATCGTTTGGGTCATTAATTGTAGTTCTGGATATAGCTTGCGCCAATTCTTCAATGCTCTTTTGGTAAAACTGGTCATACTGTGCGGTGTGCGGGTTTGACATATTGATGTCTCCGGCTTATATCAAGATTTTGCGCCCCTCAAGGGCGCTCGGTTCTCGGTTTTAATTCGGTTTCACGTCTGTTTGTTTTTGATGTATATGAACCCAACAGCAATCCATGAAAAAGCGAATGCGAGAGTTAACAAGAACAGTGATTGCAAGGATTGGAAGAAGAATGTTTTTATTTTGTCTGTCATGTCATAGGCCATTTGGAAGTCTTCTTTGACGACTGAAAAAATGTCTCCGATAGTCATTCCAATGGCTAAAAGACCTCCGACGACATACAGTGCAACTAGCATTTTCGCCTCCTCTTCTTGGGGGTGCATAACGGGGCCGGCCATGACCCGCCCGCCCAGTCTTTTCGGGCGGTCGGCGTCTATGGACGTGGTTGGACGTCGCTTTTCTCTGGTTTCCTGACTTTCCGCTTACTTGTACTTACAGTCAAAGTGACTCTTATCCCATCTGCCGCCGGAGTCCAAACATTTGTCGATCAGTAGAAGCTCTCTCACCTTTGGCCCGCCCAGGCAATACAGAAGAAATGGCACCCAGATGTAAAACAAAAGTGACTTTTTCCAGTTGAATTCTTTTCTGAGGCCTTTGAAGCCCATAAAGCCCGTTGCGATAAATGCTCCGCTGTATCCAAAATTTACGTAAGATTGATGCAGCCATGCTTTCGGATAATCATTGGGTGGACCACCTGATACCCAAGCACAAAAAAAGGCGCTGTTTAGAAAAAAGAGCCCAGCCGCCAGAGACAGAATTAGGAATGTCCATCTGATAAGTTTTCTGTCTTCCTTTTTCTCTTGTCTTTTGTCTGCCGCTTCTTCGTCGCTTATGCCGTCAAGTCTGTAACCGCATGCGCACTGAATTGAGGATTCTCCGTTATCATCTGCGCCACAAGCAGGGCATTTCCAGTTCATATTTTCCTCGTTCAACGGGGCCGGCCATGACCCGCCCGCCCAGTCTTTATCGGGCGCTCGGCGTCCATGGGCCTTGTTGGAATATTTGCTGTTTGTTCACTTTTTGAAATTTGGAAACCCTTCAGCTTTCCGCATTGCTGTCTAAATGCTCTTTTAATTTCTTTACTGTTAGGGCTGGCCGTGTCCTATGAATTATTGCATGGCAATTTGGGCAAACAGGAACAAGATCTTTTATTGGGTCTAATTCATATTCTTTTTTTATTTCTGCTAAAGGAACAACATGATGAACATGAATGTAGTTTTGTCCTATTGCGCCATAGAACTTTTCAAAATCGAAAGTACATACGACACACCTATAACCATGATGCTCAATGGATTTTGCCCTCGCCTCTGAATTTCGCTCATAGGCATTTACTGAAACAGTTTTTGACGCACCTTCAATATATTTGTTGGGCGTCTCTACTTCTTCAGGAAAAATATTGTTTATTGCGCCATCAGACGCATACCAATTGTCAGCAACTCTCTTTAATGATTTTACTATTAGTTCATGTTCAAAACTTTTTATTTTTGCCGGACCAATTCCGTTCTCGTCTTGGTTTGCATCGGAGTAGACCATCTGAAACGTTTTTAATTGATAGCCTTCCTCCTCAATCAACCTAATGTCTTCTCTAGACTGCTCATAAGCCGGTTGTTTTTTGCCTCTTCGACTTATCTGCCAATCTTCACTCAAAATTAGCGATGTGTTTCCAGTAGTGCGTCGATCCCATGCACCAAATATAACTACCTTATCTTTCTCATTTACGAACGACCAGCTCCATGTCCAGTTACGGCATGTGGCACCATGAGATTCGATAAATTGTTTTCGGTTCATTGTCTCTTGTCCTCCTATTTATTGCGACAACGATTAAGAGTTTATGCGGTAGCGTAGCGAAGCGGAGCCGCCGTATAAACTTGTGTTGAACTAAACCGTTTCGGCCCCGCCAGCTATATGGATTTTTATCCCG
>Ga0209125_1003777_pt1 | contig 10030 bp, 9 predicted proteins | sample BarGraIncub1131A_FD_184503 | JGI IMG/M metagenome (GOLD analysis project Ga0209125, IMG submission 184503) | Arctic peat soil microbial communities from Barrow, Alaska - Barrow Graham LP Incubations 11-31A (SPAdes) (version 2) | ecosystem: Environmental > Terrestrial > Soil > Wetlands > Peat... | reverse complement strand
CAATAATAACATTAGGTACATATACAATTGTTCAAATGGCACAAGCTAGTAATATTTATTTCAAGAGTAGAGCAAATGCAACATTGACAGATACCACGATTCTACCAGTAACACAAAATAATGTGAATATCACAGCAAATTATGTTCAAGCAGATGGCTCTGATATTTCATATTATAATATCAATGTTTATGATTCTGCTATGAATATTATCAAAGCAAGTGGTGATACCTATTCTCAAATAATCACTATGAATGTCGATGGGTTGATAAGTGGCAATACATATTACAAAGACTTCACAGCAGTCACCGAGGATGGCGTTACAGTAAGCATAGCACCCACTGCATTTACCGTAGTGTATTACACTCCTGCAATATCTGCACTGGTTACAGCGACACCCATATATGATCAAGATGCTATTTATATTGATTGGTCAGGAGTTAGTGATATTCAAGGCATTGCGAGTCCAGCAGATTATTATGAATTTATAACTAATTTTGTTGATACTGGATTAAACGGATTAAGGATATTTGATACTCAAAAAACAGTTGGAGATTTAAGTTCAGGAGTATACAGTGGTTATTTAGTAAGTCAATTTGCTACTTATAATTATAATAATTTAGAGATGGCTTATTTTGCAATATATAGATAATAAATAAAAAAGGAGAAAATTATGGCTAATACAACAAATTTAAATTTAGCACAAAATGCTACAACTACAACTTTCTTGGATAGTGTAACTACAAATCCAAATGCAAATAATATTCTTATTGATAATGCTTTTGGTGCGAATCCAAGTACGTTGAACGGAGTTAATAAAAAAATTGTTCCTAATCTTAATGAAAGAGTTATAAGCAATTATGGTGGTATTTGTAGGAGTGATACATTTAATTATACTCTTACAGCAGATGTTTGGACAGCATTACTTTGTGGAAGTTATAATACTGAATCTTTAAAAGGTTTTACATATCAAAATAATGGGCAATTAAAATGCTTACAATTAGGTATATATTTAATTTCTTATAGTATAGGTTTATATGCAATGTCAGATTATGGAATTATAGATACTGGAATTATGCTAAATAATATAATACAAAATATAGCTCAAAGCACAATTGGTACTACGATTTCTGGTAATAATATACGTTCCACAACAAATGCATCAGGTATTTTAACTTTAAATGTGAATGATACAATATCTATTGGACTTAGACAAGAGGGTTCTGGATATGCTCCAAATTTCTTTTGTCCGAATTTTACAGTAATACGTGTGGGTTAATATTATGGAAGAACAAATACAACAATTATATGGTGTACTACCATCTCCAATAGACAATCGTGATTATCAAATAGTAAAGTCAAAAGAACCATTTCCTGAAGAATTTCGACTCTCATATATTCCACCTGTAAAAAATCAAGGCTCAATAAATTCTTGTGTTAGTCACTCTTTATCATATATAAATGAATATTACTATAAAAATGAAACCAACGATTATATTCCGTTTAGTGTAGGATTTATATATGGATATAGACCAAATGGATATAATCAAACTTCTGGTATGTACCCAAGAGAAGCATTAAAAACCGAATGTGATAAAGGTAATGTTCTATTTAATAATTTCCCATATAATGAAGAAGTTCCAGAAATACAAAAATTGGTTAATGCAAATATAAACAGTCTTGATAAAATAGCAACACAATATCGAATATCTTCATATTGCCGTCTTAATAGTATTGATGATATTAAGACGGCTTTACTTAATAATATGCCTGTAACTATATCATATACCATTTATAAAAAAGCTTTTAAACCTGATTGGAATGGAAATATAAGTATTCCAGATAAATTAGATGTTGAAGATGGTAGTCATATGGTAACAATATTTGGTTGGACAAAAGACAATCGATGGATCGTGGAAAATAGTTGGGGTAAATTTTGGGGGAAAAGTGGTATTTGCTATATATCATTTGATTATCCCTTTAATGAAGCGTGGAGTGTTAGTGATAATATAAAATCTCCAGTTGTTAAAAAGCCAAGTTTGTATTGGTTTTGGAATTTGATTTATAAGATACGTAATTTATTTTAATTATGATATATCATTATAAAACAACAATTTTATTCAAATATCTGTTGTTAATATAACCAATTAATCAATATATTATTACATATTTTTGTCTATATTAACAACAATTTTAAACAGTAAAAACACAAAATAAAAATAAAATTAAATATGGTTCTTTAATAAATTTGCAAGTTTATTAAAGGTAATTAAGAGAAGTGTATGTTCCGATATACTTCTCTTTTCCATTTTTATTCTACGGAAGGGATGAAAATTATGGGAAAATATAAAAAATATACATATGAAATTATCAAAAATGAAACAGAAAATTTAGGTTACAAATTAATCAATAAAGAATACATAGGAATAGATAAAAAATACATAGTTATTGATAAATATGGATATATTTATCAGCCTTTTATAAGAGATTTACTAGAAGGGCAAATACCTGAAAGATTTTATTTGACAAACCCATATACAATTCAAAATATAAAACTATGGTTAAAACTAAATAATAAGCCATTTGAATTATTAAGTGAAGAATATAATGGAAACAATAAAAAGTTAAAATGGAAATGTTTAAAAGAAGATTGCGAAGAAGTATTTGAAAGCACTTGGAATAAAATCGTAGTTGGACATAGTTGCCATTATTGTTCTGGTAAAAAAGTGGGTTTATCTAATTGTCTTGCAATAAAAAGACCAGATATTGCTAAAGAATGGCATCCTACTTTAAATGGAGATTTAACACCATTTAAAGTTTCAGAAAATAGTGGTAAAAAAGTTTTGTGGAAATGTTCATTAAATCATTTACATGAATGGGCAGCAACTATTTGTGATAGGAATTGTAAAAATAGTGGTTGCCCATATTGTGCTGTATTAAATAACGAAAGTAAAATAGCAACAAGAGTGAGAGATTTTTGTAATAATTATTTTGGGGAAAATAATATTATCGAAGAATATAGGATTTTTACAAATCCTAAAACCAATAGATATTTACCATACGATATTTATTTGAAACATTATAATATATTTATTGAAATATCTGGAAGTCAACATTATAAAGTTCAGGGTTATCATGTAAAAGAAGCAAAACGTAAAGGAATAACTCCACAAGAAGAATTTGAGTATTCTCAATATAAAGACAAAATAAAAAAAGAATATGCAGAGCAACATGGAATATTTTTAGAATATGATATTTCCAAATGGACTTATGAAATGATAGTTGAAGATATAAAAAATATTATAAATATTCAAACCAAAATTGTCTCATAAAAATATAGAAATTTTAAATAAAAGGCGGTGGTTTTAAATAATGGCAGGACAATTATTATTCCAATATCCAATTGCAATCGATACGACATCCCATATTCGGTTTCAATTATGTACAAATTTTTCGGGAAATATCATTTCGCTAACCAACTCAACAACTGGAGATTTAATCAAAGTATCTTGTATTGATAATGGTACAAATTTAGCGTTTACATATACAAAATCAAAGGTATTACAGACAACCTATACTCATTCTCCTGCTCCATTTCTTGCAACAACTTATAAGTATTTTCATCTAATTATTTTACCCACGACAGCTTACTTATATGGGGAGAATGGGACTACTGTAACATTGATTACTGCTTTTGCACCTGCTCCAATTAGTGCTTTGCAGACAAATTATGATGGAGTTTATTTATCTAATACAAGTAATGCCGTGGGTGACATGAAGGTTTCATATTTTACTACAACAAATCATACACAAACCGCAGGTGAAATTACAAGCACGTTACCATTCAATTTTAAGCCAATTTGGACATTAGATACACTATCCCTCGCAAGGTTCGACAGTACCTTAGGTGCTGGAGCAATTCAAATATTATCAAGCTGGAGAGTTTATCGCAGAAAAGAAAATGACACAGCTTATACATTTGTTGGAGAAACTTTGGCAAGTCAAAAAAATATAGTTGATATGGCAGTACCTACAAATACCAATCTTCACTACCAAATCTTGCCCACCAGTCCAACACAGACTGGTACTTCCATTGAAATGACACCTGATACTTATGTAAAAATAGACAGTTGGAACTACTCTTTGACATCGACCATCTCTAAACAAGTTGTACTATTTTCACTTGACATAGAAAATTCTGAGACAATTGTGAATGAGGACAGATTCCTCTACCTTGGCTTCGACCGACATGGTAAAGTGGCTTTAGGTAAAAGGCAATATGAATCTGGTTCACTTTCTGCAACATTTGGCATGATTGATAATTCAGGAAATTATATAGATACAGCCGACAATTTTAAAGCACTGGAAGATTTCTTCGCATTGGGTGGTTCATACTTATACAAAACCAGAAAAGGAGAAATAAAATTAGTCAGTGTATATGGTCTGAAGAAAAAGATTGATGATAAATCTATTGAACAAGTTACTAAGGTTTCATTTTCTTGGGATGAGATTGATGATGCAAATGGTTTTGTTTTATACGATTATATTGCGGTATGGGATGACAGTAAATATTGGCAAGATCTATAATTCTTTAAGAACAAAGGAGGCGAAAGCCCAAAATGTCAACATTAAAAACCTTAAACAATGGAGAACAATATTTAACTATCAGAAATGATATAAATGATAATTTTACAAATTTAAATAATGATAAGGCTGAAAAAAGTGCATTATCAACCATTGCAACGACTGGGAGTTATGGTGACTTAATAAATTTGCCTGATATAAATGCAGTGGCAGACGCAAGAATCACAGCAAAAACGAATATCGCAGGTGGAATTGCCTCCCTATCAGAAGCAGACGACAACAAACACGCATTACAAAAAACAATCACTCAGTCAGCACCAGTCAGTTTAACAGGCACATCAGACACAAATTTGATACCTATTAATTTCAAGGATGGTAGTTTGGCTGAGGTATATTTCAAAAACTTAAATGCAAGTAGTATTGTCAATCCACAGTTGCGAGGTTGTGGAAAGAATTTGTTTAATGGTGTGTTTATACCTAATATGTTGCTACCCAGTACAAATGGAACTATAGTTTATAACGCAAGTGCAAATGTTATTTGTGCAGTATTCCCTTGTATCCCAAACATGACTTATGCTATTAGTGCAAATGGAAATAACAGATTCTATGTTGGAACAACTTTTGAATACCCCGCAGTTGGAGTTAATGCTACTATTTTAGCCGCAGCAGTTAATGATTCAAAAGCACCTATTTTTGGGATTTTTACTGCATCATCAACCGCACACTATTTTGTCATATACGCCTCAAACTTGGGTTCTGTGGGAATAACTCTGCAAGGGGAACAATCTCTTATAGTAACAACTTATGAAGCCTACAAAGAATCCAAACTAAACATCACAGCTACATTCGCACAAAATGATATTTGCACGGTAGTTAATGGTATAGCCTATAAAAATGGTGTTGCTGTACCGTCAACAGGCAGTTTGATAGCTTATAAAGGCGGTTCAACATATTTTGAGAATACAGCAATTATACCTAGTGTGAATTATAGTTATCTGCTTGATGCTACTATTATTCAGCCTTGGCAACTGCCTAATAATCTCTTGTCAGATACAACCTATGAATCAGCTTGGCTCACAAGTGCAATTAGTGTCGCTGGTTCGGTATTCACAATGATTGCACATCCATTTGCAAGTGGTGACCCAATTGAGTTTAGACCAAATACAGGTATTTTGCCAACAGGAGTAATAACATATAACAATGATAATATTGGTGGTACTTATTATAATATTGGTAAGCTAACCAATGATACTTTTGAGATTTATTCCGATGTTGCAAGAACTGTAAAGGTAACACCAACAGATGCAGGAACAGCAGGTTATCAAGTGAGATTGGCAGGTATATATAGCTTTTCAATTGATAATCTCGACCTAGCTAAAGACCAATCATATAGAATATCATTTGCTAATTTTGGACAAGCAAAGAAAGTAGCATCAAGCTTAGGTGCAGGTATGAAGCCAAATGGTGTACCGACATACGATGTTATTGGTTCGTCAAGCTACTATTCAAACACTAACTTTGTAATTGAAACGCTCACCGCTAAAAAATATTCGATGTCGGCAATACTGATCGATTTAATGTTTATGTCAGCAGATACAGCGACTATTATTTGCACACAGAGGGGTTCGAGTTCTGATGATAGATCATTGCCTATAACAAATTTAATAGCTAGTACTGGTGCTTTGATAAAAAACATCACAGCCAATATCACATCAATTTCAATTCAATCAACAGCTAGTGCAAGCTATCTTATTCGCAATGGTGTACAAGTTAAAGTTTGGAGGTTGAACTAAATGCTTATTACAAACAATATCACAGGTGAAGTCACAGAGGTTGAGGACATTATATCCGAACCAATCATACCAACACCAGAACAGATTCAACAGCAAATAAAATCTCAACTTGATGAACTTGATGCTGTTTTACCTCGTTGCGTTGAAGATGTATTGAAGTTGATTAATGAAAATCAAGCCTTGCCACAAATTATGCAAGACAGAATAGCAGAAAAAGAGGCGTTAAGGCAACAATTGAGGGATTTGGGATAGGTAAACAACTAAAATAAAAATATATCAGAAACTAGACAATTAAATATGGTTAGTATTTGAGGATCGATACTTAAATACTGTAATAGATAGACAGGTGTGCAATCCTTAGCATGCTTGTCTATTTCCATTTATTCTGAAGGAGGAAGTTAAATAAAAAAGTTTACATATGAAGATGTTGAAAAAAGAATAGAGGATTTTGGATATCAATTAATTAGTTCAGAATATACTGGTTTTCACAATAAAGTTATTATAAAAGATTTATTAGGATATTATTATTTTACAAGTGTATGTACTTTATTACATAACGAAATACCATCTAAATTTCATAAGCGTAATCCGTATGTAATTCAAAATATCAAAATATGGTTAAAAGCAAATAATAAAGAATTTGAGTTATTAAGTGAAGAATATGAAGATGTAAAAAAAAATTTAAAATGGAGATGTTTAAAAGAATGTTGCGGAGAAGTTTTTGAAATGCCATTATCTTGGATAATTCATTTAAAATGTAATTGTCCTTATTGTCGTGGGAGAAGAACTGGTCTTTCTAATTGTCTTGCGACAAAAAATCCTGAACTTGCTAAAGAATGGCATCCAACTCTGAATGGTGATTTAACACCATATAATTTTACTTGTGGAACAAATACTAAAATATGGTGGATATGTAATGAAAATCATATATGGGAATCAGCCATTTTAAGTCGAAATAGTGGAGTTGGATGTCCTGAATGTAATGCATCAAAAGGTGAAAAAAAGATAATTGAATTATTATCTAAAAATGATATTTATAACATACCACAAAAAACATTTGACGGATTATATGGTATGGGAAATGGAAATTTATCTTATGATTTTTATTTACCAGACCATAATCTACTTATAGAATATCAGGGACAATATCATGATGGAACAGCAAATAATCAAAAACAAGAAGATTTTATAAAACAACAAGAACATGATAAACGCAAACGTGAATACGCCAAAACTCATAATATTAAATTATTAGAAATATGGTATTGTGATTTTAATAATGTAGAAATAATATTACATAATGAATTAAATATTATCAAAAAGAAGGTGTTTTAAATTAAGACTATAAACGATTATTTAATTGAGATTGATGCCCCTACAATTAAACCAATAGTAAAATTAGAATTATTAAATTCAGAGGATGAACTTCCTTTTGCAAATATTATATCTGATATCAATAGTGGTAATTATACGGACAACTTTATATCAGGAGTGAGAAAATCCATGACGGTTTCTTTGAATAATATTCAATCTCGATATACAATTTCAAATGATTCAATATTTGTTGGTCAAAAATTTGCACTTTATTTAGGACTTCGTTTTCCTCAAGATAATGAAGAATTTTACATAAAAAAAGGCATCTTCGTCATTACAAATGCCAACATCACAAGTAATATGTCACAATGTCTGTTTGATCTTAACGCAAATGATAAATTTTCATTATATAATAGCGACTTAGGTTCGAGTTTGCAAGGTTTATCATATGTATTTGCATCAACGCGAACAGTAAGGTCAGTTCTTGAAGATATAATGCTATTTAATAATGAACCAAAGAAATTAATCTTAAGCAACGCATACGAAGGTGTAACATTGGGCATTGATGTTGTTTTAGATATTGGCAGTTTTTGGGGAGATGCTTTGATTGCTCTTGCAAAGAATTTAAGTGCTTCTGTATATTTCGATGAAAATGGGAATTTATGTTTCTTACCTACCATGTCTTTAATTTCCGATGCAAATCAGGGTTCAAGTTATGACTATGGTTTTAACAAAAATACGTATTTAGGTGGGGTTTTACAAACTGACTTTACAAAATATTTTAATTCTATACAAATTTATGCTACCAACGCAAGTGGAAACATAAGTATTACAAGCACAGCGAAGAATACCAATTTACTTTCTCCAACCAATATTTACAAAATAAAAGAACGTTTTTCAAAAGCTATATTAAACGATTTATGCAGTTCTCAGAAAGATTGCGATGATCAAGCTGTATTAGAATTAGCATTGATTACAATTGGACAACTTTCTGTTAGTTTAAAATCAACGCCAATTTATCACTATCAAGCTGGTGATATTGTGACAAATAATGATCCAAAATTAGGCTTAGATATAAGTACACGTTTATTTATTCAAACACTTACCCATGATATGAAGATAGGCGGTCAAAGTACTTGCACAGCAGTAAACATAACTGAATTACCAATATAATTAGCATAGGAGAATAACATATGAATGACGAAACACATGATGTAGACATAGCGAATTTCATTCAAGACACAATACATAAAATCATTGATAATAAAGGCAAAATAAAAGAATATGATATTACACGCCTTGCAAAAGTAGTATCATATAATTCCACAACAATGATAGCAGTAGTAAATCTACAAGGAGATACTACAAACCAGTCTTTTAAAAACTGCACTCAAACATATCTCAAACCAAATGACACAGTATTAATCAACAAAATTGCAGGTAGTCTATCTAATGCCTACATAGACAAAAATATATCTGTCACACAATCTAATACTGATTTAACTCAATTAGGTATAGGAAAAGAATATTATGGAAGTTCTTTGCCAAATGGAGGTTATTTATGGGGTGATGGAAGTGCTATTTCTCGTATTACTTATGCTGATTTATTCGCAGTAATAGGAACAACATATGGAGTTGGAAACGGTTCAACAACTTTTAATTTACCAAATCGCAAAGGTAAAGTTAATGTTGGTTTAGATTCTTCTCAAACTGAATTTAATATACTTGGTAAAACTGGTGGAGAAAAAGCACATACTTTAAATGTTAATGAAATACCTTCTCACTCGCATACAGAGTATTTATCTAGTTCTACAGTAAATGGTTCTACGGGTAGTGAATCTAATACACATATTGATGGTAATATTATATGGTCTACTAATGCTGTAAAAGCAATAACAGAGTTGCAAACAGATAATACAGGTGGTGGACTATCGCATAATAATTTATCACCGTATATCGTTTGTAATTATATTATCAAAGCTTATTACTAACTCTGTTCAAAATCTACAATTTATAATAATTTACAAGGACATTTAGAGGGACATTTCTTAATTGAGATGTCCCTCTATTTTTTACGTTTTGCTGATGTCGGCATCTCGTCACATATTCTATACACTACTTATAACAAAACAACATAAACAAAAATTGCCACGCAATTAAGCATGACAATTCTTGCAAGTTGTATTGTTTCACTACCGATCAAAATAAAGAGTAAAGATAATAGATTCACAATACACACATCACAAGGCTATTATAGACTGTTTAATTGGCATTGTCAAGGGTTATATACTATTTAATTTCAACTATAAACCGTTCACTTATGTGACATCTTTATGTACAG
>Ga0209125_1003775_pt1 | contig 10034 bp, 8 predicted proteins | sample BarGraIncub1131A_FD_184503 | JGI IMG/M metagenome (GOLD analysis project Ga0209125, IMG submission 184503) | Arctic peat soil microbial communities from Barrow, Alaska - Barrow Graham LP Incubations 11-31A (SPAdes) (version 2) | ecosystem: Environmental > Terrestrial > Soil > Wetlands > Peat... | reverse complement strand
ATAAATATGTTATTATAGTTCAAGACAAGTATATTGAAAAGGAAATAGAAAAGAAATTTGATATACTAGATAGTATACGCGAAATAAGTAATGGTAATAAACTTGCAGTTACTTTAAGTATAGGTGTTGGTAGGGGAGAAGATACACCGCTAAAAAATTATGAATTTGCGACGTCCGCTAAAGAACTTGCTTTAGGTAGGGGTGGTGACCAAGTAGTAGTAAAAAAAGGTGAAAAATTATCTTTCTTTGGAGGAAAAACAAAAGAGGTAGAGAAAAGAACTAAAGTGCGTGCAAGAGTTATAGCACACGCATTAATGGATTTAGTAAATGAGAGTAATACAATATTCATTATGGGTCACAAAAATGCTGATCCTGATTGCCTTGGTGCTGCCATTGGTTTATATAGTATTATTAAAAGACTAGATAAGGAATGTTATATTATTCTTGAAGGAGTTAATGGTGGTATAAAAAGTATGATGGAAATTATTCTTGAAGATGAAGAATATAAGAATACTTTTATAACAAGTGAAAAATTTAGAGGTCTTAAAACCCCCAATAGCTTGATTATATTAGTAGATGTACACAATGAGAGCCATGTGCAAAATTTAGAAATAGTTAAAGAGGTAGAAAAAGTAGTCATAATTGATCATCATAGAAAATCACAAGATTTTATACAAGGGGCGGTGCTAAGTTATATGGAAACCTACGCATCATCTACGTCAGAGTTAGTTACTGAGATGATTCAATATATGGTAGATAAGCCGAAGCTTAAACATATTGAGGCAGTAAGTCTTTTGGCAGGGATATGTGTGGATACAAAAAATTTCTGTTTTAAAACAGGTGTTAGGACATTTGAAGCAGCAGCGTTTTTGAGGCGTCATGGTGCAGATACTATGGATGTTAAAAAAATGTTTTCTGATGATTTAAATATTTTCTTAAAAAGAGCTGATATTATAAGATCAGCAAAAATTAAAAAAGGGATCGCAATAGCAGTTTGTCCAGAAGAAATAGAAGATACTGTAGTTGCTGCTCAAGCAGCAGATGAGCTTCTAAATATTACAGGTATAGAGGCATCATTTGTTATTGTTAAAATAGAAGATGAAGTATTTATTAGTGGAAGGTCTCTTGGAAAAATAAATGTACAGTTAATACTTGAAACGTTAGGCGGGGGTGGACACATGACTATGGCTGGTACAAAATTCACTTCAATGAAACTTGAAGAAGTAGTTGATAAATTGAATGAAGCAATCGACGAATACTTAAGGGAGGATGAAAAATAATGAAAGTTATATTATTAAAGGATATTAAAAGTATGGGAAAAAAGGGTGATGTGGTGAACGCTGCAGATGGATATGCTAGGAATTATTTATTGCCTAGGAAATTAGCGGAGGAAGCTACAGACACAAGTATGCACATATTAAATAAAAAGAATGAAATAGAAAGAAAAAAGAAAACATCTGAAATTGAGGATGCACAACAATCAGCAAATGAACTTAAAGATAAAACAGTGAAAATAATTGGAAAAGCTGGAGAAAATGGTAAATTATTCGGTGCAATTACAAGTAAAGATATAGCAGTAGCGTTAAATGAGCAATGCAATTTAGATATCGATAAAAAGAAAATTGTAACAGACACAATAAAATTATTAGGAACTTACGAAGTAGAAATTAAGATATATCCAGAAATATCTACTAAGATAAAAGTTCTTGTTTGTGAGAAATAATCATATAAAACGAAGGGAGGAAACGCTTTAGTAAATAAGCGATAATTTTGTTTATTAAAGCGGATTGACTTTGAAGACATTATTTGTAAATCAAATTGGAGAACCAGTTGAAAAAGATGCATTACCACTAGATACACAAATCGACGTTTTATATGAAATAATGAGGAACGTAATAGATGAAGGCAGTATAAAGGCTAAAACTATAAAGTTCAAACTTCAAAAGTATATTAAAAGCGAAGATATATATAAAAGGATATATGCATTAAATAAAATTGTAAGCAATGGTAAGGGTATTGAAATAGTACCAAATGAAAAAAATATACAAGAGGTATTAGACAACACTAATGAGTGGTTGACTGATGAAATAGCTAAAAGATATGTGCAAAATAAGATTGAAGCTGATGTAGAAAAAAACCTTATGGAAAAGCAAGATAAGTATATTGATGAAATAAGACTTGGCATAATTAAGAAACAAAAGGGTCCTGAAAATGCTAAGACACTTAAAAAGTATGATGATCTTGAAGCACTTGATAGTAGAAAACTTACTAAAAACATACAAGCTATTTTGAGACCAGAAAGCTTTAGCGAGATAGTTGGTCAAGAAAGGGCTATAAAATCATTGTTATCAAAAATGGCATCACCATATCCTCAACATATTATCCTTTATGGACCACCAGGAGTTGGTAAGACTACAGCTGCCAGGCTTGCTCTTGAGGAAGCTAAAAAACTAAGTTACACTATCTACGATAAAGAGGCTAAGTTTGTAGAAGTGGATGGTACAACGCTAAGGTGGGACCCTAGAGAAATAACAAATCCCCTTTTAGGATCTGTTCACGACCCAATATATCAGGGAAGTAAAAGAGATTTAGCTGAAGGTGGAATTCCAGAACCAAAACCAGGTCTTGTGACAGAGGCTCACGGTGGGGTATTGTTTATCGACGAAATAGGGGAACTTGATAGCATACTTCAAAATAAATTGCTTAAAGTATTAGAAGATAAAAGAGTGGAGTTTTCATCATCTTATTATGACCCTGAAGATGAAAACACACCTAAATATATAAAATATTTATTTGATAAAGGTGCTCCGGCAGATTTTGTTTTAATAGGGGCTACTACCAAGGAACCGTCACAGATAAACCCAGCATTAAGGTCAAGATGTACTGAAGTTTATTTTGAACCATTAACTGCGAAGGATATAGAAGATATCGTAGTTAATGCTGCAGGAAAATTAAAAGTTGAAATTGCAGATGGAGTTGCGCAGATGATCGGTAGGTATACTATCGAAGGAAGAAAAGCTATAAATATTTTGGCGGATGCCTATGGATATGTATTGCATAATGGGAAGCATGTTGATGCGTCAAAGGTCAAAATTGAAATTAAAGATTTATTAGATATTATATCTATAAGTAGATTATCTCCTTATGAGGAATTAGATAAAGCGGTTAAATTTGAAGTTGGGCACATATATGGACTTGGAGTCTCGGGATATATAGGATCAACTATAGAAATAGAAACATCAGTGTTTGAGGCCAAGGAAAAGGGTAAAGGCCAAGTAAGATTTAATGATACTGCTGGGAGTATGGCTAAGGACTCAGTATTCAACGCTGCATCCGTAATAAGAAAAACAACCAATAAGGATGTTAAGGATTACGATATACATGTAAATATAGTAGGTGGAGGTAAAATAGATGGACCATCTGCGGGAGCAGCAATAACTGTATGTATAATTAGCTCCCTTTTGGACAAACCAATAAGACAGGATATTGCAGTAACTGGGGAAATTTCTTTGAGAGGTATTATAAAACCAGTAGGAGGCATATTTGAAAAAATTTATGGTGCAAGAAGACAAGGAATTAAGATTGTTATACTGCCTATTGATAATGAAAAAGAGGTGCCTAAAGGTCTTAAAGATATTGAAACAAAAGCCGTATCAAACATTGAAGAATTAATGAAATTAGTTTTTGTATAAAAATAAAATTATTGATCACATAAAATAAAATAATTATAACTAATGGCCCTGTTAAGATAGTTTTTAGCAGGGCATAAAATATTACTCTAGGAGAGATAAAATAATGGATACACCGCTTAGAAGCCTGCCTTATAACTTAGAAGCAGAACAATCAGTAATTGGATCAATGCTAATAGATAAAACTGCCATATCAAGGGTAGTGGAGGTTTTAAAAGGCGACGATTTTTACAGGGATTCTCATAAAGTTATTTTTAACGCTATTTTTGATTTATATCAAAAGGATACACCTATTGACATGATTACATTACTGGAGCATTTACGTTCTGCCGAAAAGTTAGATGCCTCAGGGGGAATTACATATATTTCAGAGATAAGTAATTCAGTACCCTCAACAGCTAATTTAAGTTCATACATAAAAATTGTGGATGATAAATCTATTTTAAGGAAACTAATTAGAGCTTCTACGGAAATTATGGAAAACTGTTATAATAAGCAAGATGATGTAGAAGCAGTAATGGATCTTGCAGAGCAAAAGGTATTTAATATATCACAGAAAAAAAATGCAGGTGACTTTGAACCAATGAACACGGTTCTAGAGAGAGGCTTCTTAGAAATAGAAAGAATTTTTAATAATAAAGGTGAAACAACAGGAATATCAAGTGGTTTCCCAGAACTTGATGATAAAACAGCTGGATTTCAAAAGGGTGACATGATTCTTATAGCGGCAAGGCCATCAATGGGTAAAACTACATTTGCACTTAATCTTGCTGAGTACGCGGCTCTTCGGCAAGGAAAAAGTGTAGCTGTATTCTCCCTTGAAATGTCTAAGGAGCAACTTTCTTATAAACTGCTCTGCTCTGAAGCAAATGTTGATATGTCAAAGCTTAGACATGGTGATTTAGAAGATAGGGACTGGGAGAACATAGCAAAAGCATCCGGGCCACTTGCTGCTGCTAAAATATACATTGATGATACAGCGGGAACTTCTGTTATGGATATGCGTTCAAAATGTAGAAAATTAAAAATGGAGCACGGCATTGATATGATAGTTATAGATTACCTTCAACTTATGACTGGTAGCAATAAAGAAAGCAGACAGCAGGAAGTATCAGAAATATCAAGATCTATTAAAGCCTTAGCAAAAGAGATGCAATGCCCGGTTATAGCGCTGTCACAGCTATCACGTGCGCCAGAGCAAAGAACTGACCATAGGCCTATGTTATCTGACCTTAGAGAATCAGGGTCTATTGAGCAGGATGCTGACCTTGTTATGTTCTTATATAGAGATGAGTATTATAATGAGGAAACGGAAGATAAAAATGTAGCAGAGCTTATAATAGCGAAACAGAGAAATGGTCCTGTAGGCACAGTAAAACTTGCATGGATAGGTCAATTCAGTAAATTTGCGAGACTTGACGTAATTCATAGAGACTAATAATACACAAAGAATCTTATCAACTAAAGTTGCTTAATCGAGTTTAGTTTTAATAAAAATAGGATGACAAAACTTATAAAGTTTTGTTATCCTATTTTTATTTATGTAATGATGAAAGGGAAGAGTTTATTAGCACAAGTGTAATATTATGAAGTTTTCTAAAATATATCTACATATGTTTACATTTGTAGATATATATATATATGTTTACAAGTAGATTTATAAATATCTATAAATAAATATTTATAAATTTATTTATTTACAGAAGAAGGATATCGATACATAATATAGAATATAAACTAAAGGGGAAAGATTAGAAATATTTAGGAGGAAAAATATATGAACTTAACAGAAATATCAAAAAAATACCCTTTATTAAAGAAAGTGTTGGACTCTGTGCTAACTGTGGACATAGGGAATACATTTACAAAGACAAGTACCAATGTAACTTTCGCGAGTAGAGTATCATCTGTAAGTAAGCATGGTTCAAGAGCTACTGGAATAAGTAATATCATTTGGAACGGTAAGTTATTTACAGTAGGAAACAGAGACGGTAAGCTTAATATGGAAGCTAACAAATACATGTCTGATCATTATAAATTAAATCTGCTTAATGCTATTGCACTAAGTTTTAAAGGTGAAACCAAGATAAAGGTAAGACTTGCAGTGGGACTTCCTGCTGAGTATTATATAGATCATAGCATTCCACTTAAAAATGAAATCAAGAAGATGGAAAAGCAATCTATAACAATTAACAATGTAACATATGATATAGAAATCATAGATGTACAAGTATTTAAACAAGGTGGCACATTAAGTGCTGAGACAATGGAAATATTTACTTACCCAATGTTGTTACTTGATTTTGGGGGTGGTACGTTGGATGTATCTCATTGGAAATATGAAAAAGATGAATTTGGTAGCAAGGTACTCGGTATGACTAAGGCTAGTAGTTTTGCTCAACATGGGTTTGAACCAACAATTGAAGCATTACTTACTAAGTTCAATTCTGCTGAAGGATCTGACGGTAATTATGATATATCAGACGCTATTGAATATTTAGAAGATGGTGAACTACCCTTTGGAGAGGCAAATATATTACAAGATATCAAAGACTTAGTATTAAGACCTTATGTAGAGAAAGCAATAAGTTCGATTAATAGTTCTTTTAAACCAAATACATGTAAAGATATAAGAATAATAGGTGGGCCTGCTGAGTTATTACTAGAATACTTACAAAATGAGTTCCCTAAAACTGAGCCAAAACTTATAGAAAACAAAAATCCTCAATGTGCTAATGCTGTACTTTTTGCTGAAAGATATAAAGAGTTGTTAGTGATTGAATACTTGGATGGGAATAAAGAAGTTGCTGCAACAACAGTTGCGGGGGAATAATTATGGGAGCACTCCGTAAAACTGTATCATCAAATTTAGGAGAGGAAACAGATAAGGACTTAATTAATTACGTAATAAGTATGGAAAAGAAAGGTATAAATAACTCTAAACTTATAAAGCAAGCTATGAGGTTTTACAGGGACTATGGGGATAAGATTAAAAAGCTAGATACAGTAGATATTGCAAATATTTTAGATAACCCTGAGGTTAAAGAGTATATAGGTAATATAGTTGGAGACCTTTTTAGAAGTGCTATGCCAAATTCAATGCCGCAAATTAATGATGGAATTGACGATAATAATATAAATGCAAAAGATCAAGACAAAGATATAGACTCTGTAGAATGTGAATATATGAAAAAACTCAATTGCGTAAAAGATATGTCTTTATAAAAATAAGTAGCACATTAAACTAGTATTTATGAAAAGAACATACTTATATAGTATACTTTATTAATAATGGAAAGGTACTATTACACCATATTGATGTAATAGTACCTTTCTATTATAATTAGGTCACTTGGAGTATATTTATATCATTTTTATATAAGTCAAAACAGTTATAATAGTTTTATGAGAACACTTGCTATCAGAAAGATAGTAAAATTAAGTAACTTATGATAAAATGTAAATAAAGCATTCAAAATAATTTTAAAAGGGTGATTCGATGTATTGTCCTAGGTGTGGATCTCAAAATGATGATGGATGTAATTTTTGTAAAGTATGTGGCATTAATTTATTGATTAAATCTACTAATATGAATGAGATACGAATTGTTAGTGAAAAAAACTGGTTTGTAGCCTTGTTACTGTGTATTTTTCTTGGAGCGATTGGCATACATAGATTTTATGTGGGGAAAATAGGTACAGCAATTTTAATGATTTTAACTTTTGGTGGTTTTGGAATATGGTGGGCAATTGATTTGATTTTTATTGTTACTAATTTATTTACAGATAGAAATGGATTAAAACTAAATAAAAATATAAATAAAAGTTTAAATAGATATTAAATAGATATAAAGTTTATAATACATTTATTCATGCTGAAATAGCTCAGTTGGTAGAGTAACGCACTCGTAACGCGTAGGTCGAGGGTTCGATCCCCTTTTTCAGCTCCAAACTTATAGCATAAAAAAAGGACTATTTTAAAGTAGAAATTACTTTAAAATAGTCCTTTTTTTATCGACAAAGAACAAGAAATTAATTTGGGTATACAAATGACCATCATGAAGGTGTGTAGAAAATATCTCACAAAAAAATATAAGTACAAGCAGTGATTAATAATATAAAAATTGGTTAATAATACTAAAATGTAGAATTTATAAAAGAAGAAGTACAGTTTATTAGTACTAGAAGTGCAATTATATATAAAGTGAGGTTGAATGTATATGAAAAAAATAAAGGTTAAAGTTGGTATAGATAAAAGTAAGTTAATAAAAAGTGAGAAAAAGTTGGTTGCTTGTGGTAAGAATTTTTAAAAAAAGTAGTTGAGAGTTATATCTCAACTACTTTTTTAATATAACATTTATTTTAGAATACTCTATTACAATTAATATATATAATTACATATATTAATATTTAATTTGAGTATAGTGATTTATTTAAAACATTATATAAATTAATCATGTTAGCAAATCTAAAAAAATGGAACCGTGCTTTTTTGTAATTGCAAGTATATGAAAAATTAATATTTTCTGTTACAATAGTAATGTATAAGAAAAAGGAAAAATTTATGATATTAATGGTGTTGATGTTGCTGTTAAAAAAAGGATGTGGTTTGTGTAAATATTAAAATAGTATTATATACAATAAGTGGACAAGTTAAATCTACAAGATATTGCATAGAATTTTCCAAATAAAATGTTGTAGAGAATAAATATTAAGAAGGTATTAAAGTTTTGAAAATTGAAGACTTTATTGATTTTTACTTTAAAATATTAAATTATATAGCATTTTTTGTTTTTTAATCTACGAAATTATATTTATTTAGAATATTGATTGGGGGTAATCATATGAAAAAAAGGACAGTTTTTATAGCTATGTTATTAACTATGGCAAGTTCATCTATTGCATTTGCTGATAGTGGAACAATAAGTGCAAGTTCATTACGTATTAGGCAGAGTCCATCACTTTCATCTTCTGTTATGTCATCACTTACTAGAAACACAAAAGTAGAAACGCTTGGCAGAGTAGGGAACTTCTATAAAATAAACTATAAGGGTAAAACAGGGTATATATATAGTTCATATGTAAAAATAGAGCAAAAGACCGCTAGCTCTGTAAGTACAACAAATATAACATCAACCTCCACACCGAATTACGGAACAATAACAACAGAGTATTTAAACGTGAGGTCGGGTTACGGAGTAAATTATCCTGTGACTAGTGTTATTAGATTAGGAAATAAAGTGACAATGTATGAAAAATCAAATGGATTTTATAAAATAAGCTATGGTGGCAAAATAGGTTATATAAGTGAGTTATATGTGAAAGTCACAGGATCAAATGATACAAATATAGATACAAATACAACTACAAATAGTACAAGCACTGTAACTACACCAGTGCTGCAATCTACGGGAGTAGGTACTGTTACGTCATCGAGTTTAAATGTACGAGAATCAGCTTCTATGAGTAGTAGTATTATGGGTGTATTTAAAATAAGTGATAGAGTTAATTTATATGGAACACAAGGAGAGTTTTATAGGATTAAGTACAATGGACAGGTGGGGTATATAGCTAAATCATATGTAAGTTTATCTAATTCTGCAGTAATTAATTCTCAAAATACTGAAGTGAAAAGTATTGATAGCTTTATGTCATATTTAAATACATTTTTAGGTATGCCTTATGTATGGGGTGGAACAACACCAGCCAAATATAACGCTGCTGGTAAATATGTATGTGGTGGTTTTGATTGTTCCGGATTAATACAATATGCTTATAAAAGTATAGGCATAAATTTACCTAGAACAACTATGGATCAATTTAATGTAGGTGTATCAATTAATATAAGTAGCCTTCAAAAAGGAGATATAATCTTTTTTAAGACAAATGATGCAGTACCTAATCAAGCATCTCATGCGGGAATATATCTTGGAAATAATAATTTTATACAATCGCCTAAGACTGGTGATGTTGTAAAAATATCACAATTAACTGGATATTATAAAGATAGATTTATAACAGGTAAAAGGGTAATAAAATAAGTAATCTAAGCTTGTTTTGTTATTATTTTATCAAACGTAATTTATTAATTTTACATAGCAATAATTATAGCACAAAAAATTTTAATATATTATCAAAAAACGATATGAATAACATAAGTTATTAATGAATGTATGATTTTATAAAAATCATACATTCATTTTTTATATTAATCTATATTAGTTCCGGCTATAAACAATAAAATATGTAAAATTTTAAATAAAATAAATATCTTGTAAGAATATACAAAATGGTATACCATTATATATATTTGTTTGTTATAAAAGATATCTATTTTAATTTTATA
>Ga0209125_1003773_pt1 | contig 10037 bp, 10 predicted proteins | sample BarGraIncub1131A_FD_184503 | JGI IMG/M metagenome (GOLD analysis project Ga0209125, IMG submission 184503) | Arctic peat soil microbial communities from Barrow, Alaska - Barrow Graham LP Incubations 11-31A (SPAdes) (version 2) | ecosystem: Environmental > Terrestrial > Soil > Wetlands > Peat... | reverse complement strand
CTGGCGGTTCAGACCTTGAATCAGAATCACCCGAAAACGGTTGGGGGCTTCCTGCACGATCTTGCATTTCCGCGTGTTGATGCCCAACATCGGAACGCCGCCACTCATGCCTTTGAGGACTTCGTCGGTCAACGGTTTGTCTACCGTCACGACGTATTCCTTTTCGTGATTGTTGCCTGCCCGTAGAATCTTATTGACGAGATCTCCGTTGTTGGTGAGAAAGATAAGTCCTTGAGAATCTTTATCTAATCGGCCTATTGGGAAAATGCGTTTGCCATAATTGACGTAATCGACGATGTTGTTTCGTACGTCTTCTTCCGTGGTCGAAGTGACTCCGACCGGCTTGTTGAGTGCGATGAAAATGTCATGAACCGCCTCGCGGGGTTCAATCTCTTGCCCGCTCACACGCACACGGTCACCCGTTTTGACCTGGTTGCCAACGATAGCTCGGCGACCGTTGATAAAGACATGACCGTCAGCGATGTATTTATCGGCCTCTCTGCGGGAACATAAGCCACTTTCACTGATGTATTTATTGAGGCGTATGGGTGCGGCTTTCAGCATATTCGGGGTTTTTAAAATAGAGCGATTAAACCATGTTCTTTAAAATCACGCATGGGTTTTGAATGCCAGAACAGCTCAAATTCCTCAAACTGTTTTTCGAAATCTTCTCTTAACTGAGAAAAGTGTAACGATGACTTTTCATTCGTACTCAGTTTTTTGAGAAGTTCCAACACCCATGCACCTTTTTCCGGGTCTAATCGGATTTGAAGGATTTCTGTCCGATCGTGGAAGGTCATTTGAAGCATCTCCTTGGCTTGCCCCTTTTTCGTTACGGTAATTCGTTTGACAATGGGTGTTCCTCCCAACCAAAATAGTTGAGAAGTGGGTTTCAGTTGCACAATATCTTGGGAACGAAGGCATTGTTGAACAAAGTTTTTGGCAACACTGGTCTTGGGAATCCGAAAATCAAACCACTTCTGCAAAGGTAAATCAAATCCCATCCCATTCATAAAATTGAGCAGCGACTTTTTCAAACCGAAACTAAAGATGTTGTGATCAATTCCTGTTTCATCGGTAAATGGAACATCGTTTTTTGCAAATGGTGTGTCTGTATATTCTGGTACGATACCATATTTCGAAGGGTTCAGCCCAATCGGACTATGTGTAGTCAGCGAAAAATGGTGCCAAAAACCTGACTGAATGACTTCATTTTCAAACAGTTGTCTGACCATTTCCAGACTGTCTACCGTTTCCTGCACGGTTTGTGAGGGGAAGCCATACATCAAATAGGCATGCACCAACATCCCTTCCTGCGTGAAGTTGTTGGCTACGACAGCGACTTGCTCGACGGTCGTCCCTTTATTGATCAAAGCCAGCAAGCGGTCCGATGCAACTTCCAGCCCACCCGAAACAGCGATGCAACCGGAGGCTTTCAGCAAACGGCAAAGGTCTCGCGTGAAGCTTTTTTCAAAACGAACATTGGTCCACCAGGTTACAACTAATTTCCTACGGATGATTTCCAACGCAAGCGCAGCCATCAAGGTTGGAGGAGCCGCTTCGTCCACAAAATGAAAGCCCCGTTCACCCGTCTGTGCGATGATTTGCTCCATTCTGTCCACCAGGATAGATGCGGCAAGAGGCTCAAAGCGCTTGATGTAGTCCAGCGAACCATCGCAAAACGTACATTTGCCCCAATAACAGCCGTGTGCCATCGTCAGCTTATTCCATCGTCCATCGCTCCAAAGGCTGTGCATGGGATTGGTGACTTCGATAACGGAAATGTACTGATCCAACGGGAGATCCGAATAATCTGGTGTCCCAAGTTCGCTTTGCTTATAGTCGGTTCCAGGCGAAAGGTTGTTATAAACCACCTGCCTATTTTCCAGAAGCAACGTCCGCTTCAAAAGCCTTTTATCCTGATTGCCAATATTCAATACATTCGAGACCAGAATTTCCAATGGTAACTCACCGTCATCCAGCGTGATATAATCAAAAAAATCAAACACCCGAACGTCTGAAAGGTCACGAAGTTCTGTATTCGGAAAACCACCACCCATCACGATCTTAAGGTCGGGATAGTTCCGTTTAATGTATTGCGCAACTCTGAAAGCACTGTACAGATTGCCCGGAAAAGGCACCGAAATGCCTACTAATTGTGGTTGAATGCTTTTTAACCGAGCGTCCAGGATTTCCAACGTGACGGTATCCAAGTGCGTACAAGGTTGATTCAGTTTCTCATACAAGGCATCGAAGCTGTTGGCACTCATCCCAAGCCGATCTGCGTATCGGCTGAATCCAAAATCCTCATCGATGCATTCCATAATGAAGTCCGACAAATCTTCCAAATAGAGCGTTGCCAGGTGTTTGGCTTTATCTTGCACACCCATCACACCAAAACTCCAATCCAAATCGTCCGCCGTGTCAAATCGAGCGGCTTGCGGAAGGAAATTTCCGCTGCAGATCCTCCTGGCAATTAGTTGATTCTTGCCTTGAAGAAAGGCAATGACCTCGTCTATGGTTTGGCAATACACGTCTTTCAGCGCGTAGATCCGCTCCGCATTCGCAGAGTGAATGGAATTCTTGCTAGAAGCAATATCGAATAATTCCCCAAGTCCTTTTGAGGAAAATACCGTATTAATGACCTCAATGCCCAAATCCATCTGAAAACTGCTGATGTTTTTGGTATTCAGAAAACCTTTCAAATAAACGGTTGCAGGGTAGGGCGTGTTCAGCTGCGTGAAAGGCGGTGTGAGCAGGAGGAGGTCTTTCAAAATAGGCTGGGATTTTTTATGGAGCAAGGTTCTATAAACAAAGGAATAGTTTTTTTCACGTAAAAAGCAAGCGAAACGTAAAGGTTAAAGGACTAATTAGTACATTTATAGGCGATATTGGATACGAACGCCGTAATGGTTACAGCTGGTACAATTCGTCGCCTTTGAAAGCCATCGAAAAGTACGCAAAGTGGAAAAAGAAAACCAATTAATCCTTGGGAAGATCTGCTTCTCCAAAAAAATCTGATTTGTCTGTGGCGTATTTGCCGGCTTTGAGGTTTTCCCGAACGGCAATCAATGCATCGATGGTGTAGTCGATGTCCTCTTTAGTATGTTTCACCGTTGGCAGGAAACGCAGCAGCAATTCATCCTTTCTGACAAAGGGATAGACCAGGATGGGGCAGAAGATGTTGTAATTCTCGCGCAGATCGATCACGAGATTCAGTGCTTCGTAAATGGAGCAGGGCAGGTAAATGGGAATAATACAGGCATTGGAGTTTCCCGTGTTGAAGTCATTCTTTTTCAGTTTTTTGCGGAAATGGTCGGCCTTTTTGTGCAGGTCCTTGATTAGTTTCAGGTGGTTCTGCAGAAAGTCCAACCGCTTGATCATCGCATCCGCATAAATGGCCGGAAGCGCCTTGGAATGAATCTGAGAGCGGGTATGGTACCTGAGATAATTCATAATGACTTCAGGCCCAGCCACGAAACCCCCGATCGAGGCAAAAGCCTTCGAAAAAGACCCCATGTAAATGTCAATATCCTTATTGACTCCGAAATGTTCACCCGTACCGGCGCCGGTGTCTCCTTCCATACCGAAGCCGTCTGCATCGTTTACCAACAAACGGAAATCGTATTTTTTCTTAAGCTTGACAATCTTATCGAGTTTGGCATATTCACCGCTGGTACCAAAGACACCGTGCGTCACCACAAGAACACCACCCTGCGTTTCATTGGCTGAAGTCCGGGCTTTGACCAATTGCTTTTCCAGATTGTCTATGTCGTTGTGTTGGAACACGAAATGCTTGCCCATGTGGAGCCTGATGCCGTCCACTAGGGAAGCATGAACCTCCGCATCGTAGACAATGACGTCGTTCCTGTTACATAGCGTATCAACGACCGATAGGAAACCCTGATAGCCAAAATTGAGTACGAACGCATCCTGCTTTCCGGTGAATTCAGCCAGCAACGATTCCAGTTTCTCATGCAGACTGGTATGACCAGACATCATGCGGTTGCCGACAGGGTAGGACAGGCCGTATTTATGAACGGATTCTTCGTCCGATAACCGTATCTCTTCATTACTGGCGAAACCCAGGTAATCGCTGATGTTCCAATTGAGCACTTCACGCCCGCGGAATTTCATGCGGGGACCGAGTGGGCCTTCCAGTTTGGGGTAGGTGAAGTAACCATGCATTTGGCGGGCCAGTTTGGAAACAGGTTCTTCGGAAGTACGTATGCGTTCAAAAAGGTCCACGGCATTGTTTTAATATGGAATACAAAAATACAATAAATTTCGGACCGTGTTCGACTTTAAGGTTTATTAAGGATTCAAAATTCTATCTTTGTAGGTACGTAATTGACAGTAAAAGCCTTATGACCGAATTTCAGAGATTATCGAAGAATCACCGTATTTTATTTATTACCTATTTCCAATTTCTGATATTGGGAATTTTATGCCTGTCTTTTCGCAGTAATCTGGAAATCAGTTTGTTTGTTAATCGGCTGAACGCTCCGTTCCTGGATTTCTTTTTCAAATACTGGACTTTTTTTGGAACCTTCACCCTCATCGGCCCCATCATTCTATATCAGTGCTTTCTGAAATACCGATATGCGCTGATTACGGCCGTTTCTACCTTGATGGGATTTTTATTGGTGCAAATGGCGAAACGTTTAATCTGGTACGATGCGCCACGACCAAAAGTGTTTTTTGAAAACCTGCAGGACATCCATTATGTAGCCGGTGAACACCTGCACAGCGCCCACAGTTTTCCGTCCGGACATACCACCGGTGCCTTCGCCTTGTTTATGGCTCTGGCACTCCTCAACAAACGTCCGATTTATCAGATGCTGTTCCTGTTTTCAGCCATTTTGGTGGGGTACTCCAGAATGTACCTTTCCCAGCATTTTATGGTGGATGTCTTGGTGGGGTCTGCTATTGGAATCTTTTCTGCTGCGTTGAGCTACTATTGGTTCAAAGACAAAAAAGGGCTGGATGGATCGCTTAAAACCTTGTTCAGCCGTTCGAGTGAATTGCCAGGTCAGGAACCCAGCTGAGAACAGCAATAATCATTGAAGCTCATCGCTAGCGAGGACCTTCAATAGCCTTGATTACCGATTCTATGTAATCCAACACCTCTTCCTTGCCTCTTTTTTTCTCGGCCGAAGTCTGAAAGAGGGGCGGCAGTTCCTCCCAGGTTTCCAGCATCTTTTCCTTGAATTTCCGAACGTTACTGCCGACTTCAGCCTGCGAAATCTTGTCTGTTTTGGTAAAGATGACAGCGAATGGCACGCCGCTTTCACCCAGGAATTCCAGAAAATCCATATCGATTTCCTGCGGTTCGTGTCTGGAATCGAGCAATACAAACAGACAGGCCAGCTGTTCCCGCTTGGTTACATAATCCGTAATCATTTTGTGCACGGTTTCCCGCATGGACTTACTGATTTTGGCGTAACCATAGCCCGGCAAATCCACGATGTACCAGGCCTCATTGATCAGAAAGTGGTTAATCAACAGCGTTTTACCCGGTTTGGAAGAAGTTTTTGCCAAATCCTTGACGCTGGTCAGCATGTTGATAAGCGAGGATTTCCCCACATTGGACCTGCCGATAAAGGCGTATTCCTGCAAACCGTCCTCAGGACAAGCGGTGCGTTTGGAGTTGCTGATGACAAAAGTGGCGGAATGAATGTGCATGCTTTAATTTTTATGGGAAGTGAACCAAAGTCCGGCAAAGGTAACCAGACCGTTCAACATAAGCAATTCGTAGCTGAAATGATAGTCGAAGCAAGCAGCAGTAAAATACCAACACCACCTGCAAAATACTTAGTGGCAAGTACAGGCAAGACCGAATCCGGGGAACTTGGCAAGGCTATGCCCTTTTGCGCAGCAAATGCGCACATCAGCAGCCCAAAATAACCCAGCAGAATGAGTAGAATTTCCACGTTTCCCATCGTGCCGCAAAGGTAACATTAATTCTCCGAACGTTTGACAAAGCGAGTTTTTGGCTCTATATTTGCAGGGTAGTAAACCTTCCTAAAGAATGATCCCCAACTATCCTTCCGCCCTGCTTGAAGAAGCTGTCCACGAGTTTTCCCGATTGCCGGGAATCGGGAAGAAAACGGCTCTGCGGCTGGTCCTGCACTTGCTTCGTCAACCGGAGGAGCAGGCCAGTGCTTTCGGCAACGCCGTCATACGCCTGCGGAAGGAAGTCAAGCATTGCATCCACTGCCACAATATCTCCGATTCCGATGTCTGCCCGGTCTGTTCCGATTTCAGAAGGGATCATCTGCTCATCTGCGTCGTCGAAAACGTACGCGAAGTCATGGCTGTGGAAGGTACCGCTCAATATCAGGGTGTCTATCACGTTCTTGGCGGGCTTATTTCACCCATGGACGGCGTCGGCCCTTCCGCCCTGGAAATAGAGAGCCTGGTCGAGCGCGTCCGCACCGAAAAACCGGAGGAAGTGCTGCTTGCCCTTTCCGCCACCATGGAAGGCGATACCACCGCTTTCTACCTGTATCGAAAACTGGCCGGCCTCGATGTGAAAATCACCACCATCGCCCGTGGCATCGCCGTTGGCGACGAACTGGAATACGCGGATGAAATCACCCTGGGCCGCTCCATCGTCAACCGTATTGAATTTAAAAGCTAATAAACACAAGTATGGACATCTACGAAAAGCAAATACTAGCGATTGTCAAATCCCTGAAAATCGAATGCTGGATTTGGTTTGCCTCCCTAGCCGTTTTGGCTGTCATGAGCGTATTCTTCGCTCCGGACATGAAGAAACTGGAACCTAGTCTCACCATCACCCTGCAATCTATTTTGCTGCTGCTCATGCTGTTAGGCCTTCCAGGCATTTTTATGTGGTTCAGGAATAAAATGGCTTCATTAAGCAAAGAAATGGATATTCCGAAACGTCTGAACCGGTACGAAACCTATTCTCGTATTCGTCAGGCGTTGTTCTTTATTTTTGGCCTTCTCGTCCTGTTCATGAATGTCTTTACCAACATGAAAGGGGCTCCCATGCTGTTCATGGTCGTCATCCTGCTAACCATGTTCATCCTGCCTTCCAGAGGCCGTCTCCTCATGGAAGCCAGTTTGGCCAAGCCTGATGAAGAAGAAGCGAAAAACGAAGAAGAGCTGGGTTCTGAATAAGTTCTAAAAACCTCCAAGGAATGGACAGCTTGCTTTCAACGGAACGGATTCGTCTACGGGCATTGGAACCGGAAGACCTGGATTGCCTCTATCGGTGGGAAAACGACGACCGGTTGTGGGCTTATGGCAGTACGCTGACTCCCTTTTCCCGGTTTGTGCTCCGCCAATACATAGAAAACTCAGGTCAGGATTTGTACGAAGCCAAGCAACTCCGCCTCGTGATTGTGGAAAACGCGACCGAAACGCCCATCGGAACCATCGACCTGTACGACTTCGATCCTTTCCACTTACGTGCCGGCATCGGCATTCTCATCGATGCTGAACACCAAAAACAAGGTTTTGCGGGTGAAGCTTTGGAACTGATGAAAGGTTATGCTTTCAACTTTTTGAAGATGAATCAGTTGTATGCTTTTATTCCGGCCATGAACATAGCCAGTCAGCATTTGTTCCGTCGCTGCAGTTTCACAGAATCCGGTTTGCTCCGGAAATGGAACAAGGCTTCAGAAGGGATGGAGGATGTCTATGTGTATCAGTGCTTTCCGGGTTAACGCTTTAGATCCAAAACCGCTTTCAGCACCCAGCGCAAACAACGAGGGTATTTGTTTTTGTAATGCTTATCGTAATATTGCAACATGGTGTCGTAGAACCATTTACGAGTATTATTCTTGATTTTATCGTCCTTATTGGCCAGCCCAGACCTGTATTTATGGTGTACAATCGTGACACCTGGATGGAATACTACCCGATAACCGGCTTCGCGAAACCGCTTGCACCAATCGACGTCTTCGGCATACATGAAAAACTGTTCGTCCAGCAAACCAACTTTTGACAATGCTTCATTCCTCACAAGTAGGGCAGCGCCTGTACAGGCATCAATGTCGTGAATGGTATCCAGCGGTTTGTAGGTTTGGTGATACTGCCCGAACCAGCGGCTTTTTGGAAACAACCGTTCCAAACCTGAAAAATACGTGAAAGCAGCCCAAGGAGTCGGCTCACCCCGATGACAAGCAGGATCGAGTTTACCATTGTCAAGTAACAGCAACGGAGTGATGATACCCGCAGAAGGCATTTCATTCATATATTCCACCAAAACATCCAAATTGGATACTGAAGGCAAAAATTCCGTATCACTGTTGAGCAACATCAGATACTTGGCTGGATTGTTCCTGATGGCCAGATTGTTACCAAAAGAAAATCCGCCATTTCGATCCGAGCAAATCAATCGGATACCAGTCTGTTTTTCAACAAACGCCACCGAATCATCCGTACTGGCATTGTCCACCACCACCACTTCCGCCTGAAGTGAAGTCTGGTTCAGCCAATTCGACTGAAGCGAGGGCAGGAGTTTTTCCAGCCAAGCTTTGCCGTTGAAGTTCAGGATGATGATGCTCAGGTCCATGTCTAACTCTATGCCCCTTCCGAATCAAAGTCAAAGTCAAAGTCAAATCCATCATCGCCGTTTTCGGCATACTCATCGATATCCCTTCTGTCCTTTTTAGTGGGACGTCCGGTGCCGTGTGCACGGCCTGTAAAGCCGTTTAGTTTACTGATTTCCAACAGTTCCAGTTGGTCAGGCGTAGTCACATTTTGCAAAACCTCAGGCACCATTTTAGCGCCGACGCGGTTTCCCGTAGCCATCAAAACCTTAAACGACCAAACGATCGGTGCCTTCCGAACCTGCACCACATCGCCAACCTTAACCGTTCGCGATGCCTTCATCGTATTGCCATTCATGCTGATACGACCTTTTTTACAGGCTTCGGCAGCAATGGTCCTGGTCTTGAACACTCTTGCGGCCCACAGCCATTTGTCGATACGAACTTCCCCGGCCATCAGCGTTTATTATAATCGTTCATAGTACGGTGTAACCCGCTCAGACAAAAACTCTTGACAATTTCCCCGGCCATCGTCATCCGTTCTGGCAGCGTATCCAGCTGCTCCGGCGACCAGCCGCTCAAAACGTAGTCAATCTGATAACCTTTCGGAAAATCGTTCCCGATGCCAAAACGTAACCGAGCATATTTTTTGGTGCCCAACGTTTCCTGAATGTGATTCAGCCCATTATGACCCGCATCACCTCCGTCACCACGTAAACGCAAACTACCAAAGGGCAGTGCCAGATCATCCGAGATGACCAGCACATTTTCCAGGGGTATCTTCTTGGCCTGCATCCAATAGCGCACGGCATTCCCGCTCAAATTCATATAGGTGGAAGGCTTGAGCAAGATCATCACATGGTTTTTCACCTTCACCTCCGCAATCGCACCGTACCGTTCCGTCGTGAACTTCACTCCGGCATCTATTGCCAGATCATCCACCACATCGAACCCGATGTTATGCCTCGTATGCGCATATTCTTCGCCAATATTCCCCAGCCCCACAATCAAAAAATTCATCTATTCAAATTTTTACACAAATCTACAAAAAAAGGGACTGAATTTCTTTCGAATTCAATCCCCTTAATTACTTGCAAGGTAATATTTTAAAATAGTACGAAATACAAGGCGCAATTTATGAGTTTCCCGGAGCGTACTTAAAGTACGTGAGGACAAACGAATGAATTGCAACGCAGTAGTTCGAGCTAGTTTAAGATATTACTTTTTTACGTCTTTTGCTGCTGCCGCTGCCAGACCTCTCGCCACACGAGTCAGTTTCACCGCACAAACCACAGACTGCTTATTTGTAACGATTTCCAGCTTGTCGAAGCTCAGCGCACCCACCTGCATGGTTTTGCCCAAGCTCAAGTTGGTAACATCGATATTCAATGCTTCAGGTATATCGGTGTAAATCGCTTTAATTCTAAGTTTGCGGAGTTCCTGGCTTAGTTTACCGCCTTCTTTAACGCCATCGGCCAGACCGTTCAAACGAACAGGAACATCCATCAGGAT
>Ga0209125_1003772_pt1 | contig 10038 bp, 7 predicted proteins | sample BarGraIncub1131A_FD_184503 | JGI IMG/M metagenome (GOLD analysis project Ga0209125, IMG submission 184503) | Arctic peat soil microbial communities from Barrow, Alaska - Barrow Graham LP Incubations 11-31A (SPAdes) (version 2) | ecosystem: Environmental > Terrestrial > Soil > Wetlands > Peat... | reverse complement strand
GTAAAAACTCTTTCTATTTTTTAGGTAAATCAGTGTTATTTTTTTATCTTTCCTATTGAAATTAGCTATAAATACCCCCATAATTATAAGTGAACTGCATTATAATTAAAAGTTAAACTAATTATTTATTTATATATATATTAATATACAAGGAGGAATCTTATGGATTTCAAACAGATTGAAGCGTTCATTAGTGTAGCCAGATTTAAAAGTTTCTCGAAAGCTGCTAATACAATTTTTTTATCCCAGCCTACAATAAGTTCTCATATAGCTAGCTTAGAAAGAGAATTAAACATTCAACTTTTTGACAGAACCTCTAAAGAAGTATACTTAACACCTGCTGGCCATTCTTTTTTGGAATATGCAATTAATATAATAAATACTCGTAATAATGCTGTTTCTAATCTTTCTAATTTTAATACTGCAATTTCTGGTAAATTAAATTTATCAGCTAGCACAACTCCCTGTAATTCACTGGTGCCTGAGCTTATAAAAGAATTTAGCAAGATGTACCCTGATGTTTGCTTTAATATTACGGAACAAAGTTCTGGAAATATAATAAAAGATATAATAGATCTTCAGTGTGAAATTGCTATAGTTGGAACTACAATTAAAAACGCAAAAATTAAAAGTTATAAGCTAATGGAAGATAATCTTGTTCTAATCTCTAGTACTGACCTGAATATTCCTGATGAAATAACTTTAAAGGATTTGCTAAAATATAAATTTATAATTAGAGAGAAGAATTCAGCAACTAGGACTACCCTTGACACAGCACTTGAATTAAAGGGTATAAATCCTAATTTGTTAAATGTATTTTGTGAAGTAAATACTTTGGACAACCTTCTTCAATTTGTAAAGTTAGGAACAGGTGTATCAATTATTTCAGAAAAAATATCTCTTGATTATATTGATAGTAGTAAAATAAAGATAAGTAAAATTAAAGATTTGCTTTTAAAAAGAAATCTATATTTAATTGTTAACTCAAAGCGAACCTTAACTCCTATTGCTAATGCTTTTTTTAACATGTGTAGCGAGATGTTTTCGCTTATAGAATATACAGACTAAAAAGTATATATTACTAAATTTATTTAGTAATATATACTTTTATTTTTTTATTAACATATTATCAAAATTTGCATATACTATAATAATGTAACAATACATTAGGAGGCATACATGTTTTCCTTCAAACATAAATTAGATCCTACCTTAAGCCACGCTTTGTTAAGTAACCTATATGAAAACTATAGGGTAATAATATACTGCAAATCTCTTGAAATTAAAACAATTGATAAAATTAAATCCTTAAAATGCGATATTCTACGTCATATTGCCGGAGTAAACTGTATTTGTGCTATTTTAACCAAAAGTGCTATAGACAGATTACTAGAATATCCACAAGTATCATATATAACTTTTGATTCTTATGCCCATTTATGTGGAAATAGTATACTCTCATCTAATGGTGTATCCTTTCAAAGTAACTATGAACTTACTGGTAAGGGCATTGGCGTTGGACTAGTTGATAGTGGAGTGTATCCACATGGAGACTTATTAAATCCTAGCAGTAGAATTAAAAAATTCGTAGATGTTGTTAATAATTTAAATTATCCTTATGATGACAATGGTCACGGCACCTTTATGAGCGGATTAATTTGTGGTAGTGGCTATGGGTCAAAGGGTATGTACAAAGGTGTTGCAGCTGGTAGCCATCTTTATATGATTAAGGCCTTTGATAAGCTTGGGAAGGGTTTTATATCTGATATTTTATTTTCATTAGAAACCTTAATTAATGAGAGTAGTGACTTTAATATTAAAATCATATGCCTTCCTTTTGAAATCCTGGAAACCAATGAATTTGTACTTTCACTTTTTTCTAGATTCTTTGACCTTGCAATATCAAAGGGCCTCGTAGTAATAGTTCCTAGCGGAAGTAATAAAAGTATTAAGAGTTCAATACGCGGCATAGCTACCCTTGGTAATTGTATAACTGTAGGTGGGTATGATAGCACTGGAAGCCCAAGAATATATGAATATTCTTCCTGTGGTCCTTTTGAAAAACATGATAAACCTAATTTGATTTCTGCCTGTGTTGATATTTGTTCCTTGATTTCAGATACAAAATTTCTCTCTGAAAAGAATGGTGTGAAGCTTTATCCTCCTCGTATCACTAATTTATATACCACCTACACAGGGACATCCTGCTCGGCTGCTTTTATAAGTGGTATATGCGCTCTCCTCTATGAAAACAATAAAAATTTATGTTTCAAAGATACATTGGCATTACTAAAGGTATCTTCAAGCTTAATAAATTTTCCGAAATATATGCAAGGGTCAGGAATTATAAATTTAGAAAAATTATTACCTTAAATCTCGACTTTAAAAGTCTTATATTAATAATTCTTGAACATTAGTTAATAATATATACAGTACAATTGTTTAGGTGTATAATAAAGATATTCTTTAATATTAATAACTATATAAAAACAATTATCCGTATCTTAACAATAGTATATAATATTATAAACAAAAGTTTTAAAGGGTATAATTACAGTTTTACGCCCAGAGAAACACGAGGAGGATTATTATGATAAGCGAAAAATTACTTAGTGAACTAAACAAACAAATAAACTTTGAGTTTTATTCTGCACACATTTATTTAGCTATGGCAGCTTATTGCGCCGCAGAAGATTTTAATGGTTTTTCTAATTGGTTTAAAGTTCAAGCAGAGGAAGAGAAATTCCATGCTATGAAATTTTATAACTATGTAAATGACATGAATTTAAGAGTACTTTTAGAAGGGATGCCAGATCCTAAAAATGATTTTAAATCACTTCTTGAGGCTTTTCAAATATCATATAATCATGAGAAAATTGTAACTAGCAAAATCTACAATCTCACTGACATTGCTACAGAAGAAAGAGAACATGCTACTATAAGCTTACTTAAGTGGTTTATTGATGAGCAGGTTGAGGAAGAATCTAACTTTAGTGGCCTAATAAAAAGACTTGAAAGAATTAATGATGACCCAACAAGTCTTTATCTGCTAGATACTGAACTTGCGGCAAGAGTTTTTGTTCCACCTGTTACTGTTAGATAAAATCTATAAATTCAAAAGTAACATATATGTTTTTTAAGGCACATATCTATATTGATATGTGCCTTTCTAATTATAAATTTTTTATAAGAGTAAGTAAATCACTATATATACCATATGCCGTTTGCTGAATTTCAGGATTCTTTTCTATTATTTGAAGTTCTCCCATTAGGTCTGTGGTTAAAGCTAATATAGAGGATGTGGCATCTATATTACTGAATGTATCTGAATAATTTATGTAAACTGGATGCACTCTTCCCTTTGCTTTATTATCTTCAATATATCCTTCACATAGCAGCTTAATTTTACAATGTTCTCCCTTAGCCTTTTCTATGTCTTCTAAAGTAATATGTTCTATCCCTTGCCTATTTATTTCTGTAGGATTTATATCCGTATCCATTAACACATTTAGTAAGGTTGCAGTTTTTGCAGCAGCATCCCAGCCTTCAATATCCATAGAAGGGTCCTCTTCAGCAAAGCCTCTTCTTTTAGCCTCTTTAATAGCATCTTCATAAGTATTTCCACTTTCCATTTGTTCTAATACAAAATTCGTAGTCGAATTCAGTATTCCTTTAAAGGATACAACCCTACATCCTGGAAGAGTGTATTTAACTAAATTAAAAATAGGACAACCATCCATTACAGTAGTTTCATATAAAAATTGAAGACTCTTTTCTTTTGACTTTTCCTTAAGCTTTTGATATTTAAAGGCTATAGGACCCTTGTTTCCTGTTATAACATGCATACCTAAATCAAAAGCAGTTTCTATATGAGTTATGGCTGGCTGCCCATCATAAATAGATAAAGTGCTTAGTTCAACTAATACATTAGCATTACAGTGCCTAATAACCTGTAGTGTTTCCATAGTCACAGTGTCTTCTGCCCTAGAATCAAAACTCCCAGTGCTCTTTACATCACTAAGGACTTTTTCTAGGTCGATACCCTTAGCATTAATAATTGACCCTTTCGATCTACCTGCAATAGCTGTAACCTTTATATCGTATCCCGTACTCTCTTTAAGTTCTATGCTCTTAGTTATTAACATTCTGCAAAATTCCCGCGCCGCATTTCCAAAGCCAACTAAACATATATTTATTACTTTATTATTCATCTATACACCACCTTATTTCTGTTTTCAATTACGAGTTATAGTAACTCTCTCCTAACTAAATCTAGCAGTTGCATAGTTGCTCTTTCTCTTATTTTCTGCCTATCTCCGGATAATTTAAGCATCTTAGTCTTAACTTCACCATTGATATATAAACCTACATATACAAGTCCTACTGGTTTTTCCACGCTTCCACCATCTGGACCTGCAATTCCAGTGGTGGAAATTCCAATCTTAGTACCTGCAGTTTTTGCTATACCTTGTGCCATCTCCGCAGCTACTTCACTACTTACTGCACCATATTTATCTAAGGTTTCCACCTTAACTCCTAATCTATTGATTTTAGCCTCATTGCTATAAGTCACTACGCCTTCAAGAAACACAGAAGATATGCCGGGGTAGTTTATAAGCTTGCTTGCTACCATCCCCCCCGTACAGGACTCAGCAGTGGCTATAGTTAGCTTTTTATTTATAAGCATTTCTCCAAGTACATCCTCTAAGGTTGTATTTCCTTCTCCATAAATATTATCACCAAGTCTGCCACGTATTGCAGCTTCCATAGGCTCCATAAGCTTTATGCCTTGCTCCTGTGTATTTGCCTTTGCTGTAATTCTAAAAAGCATTTCTCCATCTTTAGCATAAGGTGCCACAGTTGGATTTGTTTGATTGTCTAATATATCCTCTATCATTTTTTCAGCTGAGCTCTCCCCTACGCCTATAACTCTAAGCACCTTTGAAACTAATACACCCTGCTGAAACTTTTTAAGATAAGGCACTATTGACTCCTCAAACATAGGTTTCATTTCTCTGGGTGGTCCAGGTAAAAGTGCAACTATTTTCCCATTTTCCTCTATTATACATCCTGGTGCTGTGCCATTATTATTGGGAAGTATCACTGCATCTACTGGGAAATATGCCTGTTTTCTATTGCTTTCTACCATTGGTCTATTCATATCTTTAAAATATCCCTCAATAATTTTCATAGAAGCTTCATGAACTACACTCTGTTTTCCAAAATACTCAAAAGCTACTTCCTTAGTTAAATCATCCTTTGTAGGTCCAAGGCCTCCAGTAGTTATAACTAAATCAGCTCTACTAAAAGCTAATCTATATGCCTCGAGTAATCTTTCCGGGTTATCTCCAACTACTGATTGATGATAAACCGCTATTCCTAAATCTGCAAGTCTCTTTGCGAGATATTGTGCATTCGTATTTACTATATCCCCTAATAATATTTCCGTACCTACTGCTAATATTTCTGCGTTCATAATTTCCTCCTCTTAGTGCCACCCACGTGGCAAGTGGCATCTATATATTTACATTAATACCCCTTTTTTAAATCGACAACATTTACTAACTCTTCTCCTTGTACATACCTTTTCATGTTCTTATAGATAAGGTCAAACCTTCTCTCATTCCTCATCTCCGAAATCCATGAATTATGGGAAGTTAATATTACATTATCTAATTCCCAAAATGGACTATCTTCTTTTAAAGGCTCTTCTTCATATACGTCTATTGCCGCCCCTGCGAGTTTTCCACTTCTTAAATTTTTAATTAAAGAAACTTCATCCACAATACTGCCTCTAGCTACATTTATAAAATAAACTCCATTCTTCATTTCACTAAATCTCTCTTCATTAATTAAATGATGAGTAGATTTAGTGTATGGTATTGTACCCACAACCACATCACATGATTTAAGCATTTCATTTAGCTCAGTCATAGCATAACATCTATCAAAATATTGAATATCTCTACCATTTGTATTCACACCTACTATGTTCACTCCAAAGCCTTGAAATCTTTTAGCTGCCTCCACTGCTATAGTACCTGTTCCTATAAAACCTATAGTTTTTCCATATAACTCATAAATACTTGTATCCATCTTCCATTTCCTATTTGTTTGGTTATCATATAACCCCTTACTATTTTTAAACAGCTCTAGAGTTTTCAATACAATCCATTCCCCCATAGGAATACTGTAGCCACCTTTATTATTAGTAATTATAATGGAAGTGTTTTTAACATACTCTACTGGTAATTGGTCAATGCCTATGCTGGATAATTGAATCCATTTTAGCTTTTTCATTTTCTCTATGTCTAGAGATTTAAAAGGGTCATAGCAAACTAAAACTTCTACCTCTTCTAGTTCTTCGCTATAAATTATACCTAACTCTTTCATTACTTTTATATCATACCCAAAAGCCTCTATACCTTTCATCTTATCTCCGCCATAGTTGTATGTGAAAAGTGCTTTAATAGCCATGAATTCCTCCTTTAAAATTGATTTTTAATTTACCTATATAGTTTAATATACTATAAATGCTTCAAGTTCCCTTCTATATTTAGGAAAATTCATATAAATTTCTTTCTTTTCTCAAAAAAAAAGATGCCACTTGCCACGTGGGTGGCACCAGGCATCTTTTCATTATTTAAATACATTTACTAAACTCGTGAATATATCTTTATTATCTTTAAGTTTATTTTCATTTCCCAGTACGCAAAAACAGTTTTCTTTTATAATATCATCTAATAGTGTTTTAAAAGACTTAATGTCTGCAGACTTTGTACTTAACACTTCATCTCTTTCCGTTTGTCTTTGCGCCTCAGTAATACCTCTTATATAGAATGCTGTAGCTCTTTCACCCTTCATAGAAGGTGTTAATGGTGAATCAAGCTCACTAATTGTTCCAATAATATATTTGGTCATTTCTCTTTCAGAGGCCTCAAAGCTTCCTATATAGTCACATATTCCATCATAAGCTTTTAATGTCTCCTGAACGTTAGGATCTCTGTAAGACACAAAAACTATGTTACCACTTCTAGCTAAGTTTGCAAAGCCTCCATAGGCACCACCTTGCACACGTACTCTATTCCATAAGTAGTCCAGACTTGCTATAGTTTTAAGTACTAGCATCTTCCCTGAATAAGAGTAACCTTGTTTAATGAAGTTATAGCCTTTAGCTACATACTGAACATCTGATGAAGATAATAATCCTTCATTATTTTTCTTAAGCACAAAATCATATTTTGCATCTGGCAAATTTTCTTGTGCTAAGATGCTTATGAGCTTAGGTAGTTCTGTAGCAAAAGCAGTATAAACCTCCTCTTCTCCTGTAACACTTATTATAAGATTGTTCTTGTTAAATATAAGCTTTGATACCTTTATTAAGTTTTCAATAATTTCTTCTACTTTATTATCAAAATTCCTTTCGATATCATTGATAAATTCATAAAAAGATATTCCAGTAGTTTTTTCTATATAAGCTGAAGCTGGTGAAAAATAGGAGGTAAGTCTTCCAGCCGCTGCCATATGTCCCCTATCAAGGATTTTCATTTCCTGTCTTGATTTTAATTGTTGAATTAGCTCCTTCAAACGCTTCTTATCATCAAATTTAGTAGTATTAATTATTTCTACCATAATATCGAATAATTTAGGAAGCTTTGGAACTAGTGCTTTTGTTTTTACTACTAACTTAGGACTATATCTTTCAAAATTTTCACTTTCTCCATATACCTCTGTTGTAAAATGAATCCCGCCTGTATGGATATTAATTTCATTAGATAAATCTGAATAATTAGTATTCTGAGTACTTACCCTTCCTAAAAGAGTTGACAGTAATGTTATATAAGGTAGTAACTGAGTATCTACCTTTTTAGCATCAAACAAAATGTTTATATAGGCGATTTTATTAGTAAAAATATTATGAGATAATACCTTTACTCCCTTTTCATCCTTCTCTTTTAAAGGTAAATGTTCTACTGTAGTTTCAATATCTGAACGTTCAAGTAGAGGTATAGTTTCAAGCACTTCCACAGGGTCTGGTGTCATTTGTCTTTCTTTAAGCGCTTTTGTTCCTTGTAAAATTTTCTCTATTTCATTTTCTGGAAGACTTTCCTTATACTTAGCTAATTTTTGTTCTACCGCCTTGGACTTTTGTTCTGCTAATCCCTTTTTCCCATTCAAAATAACTATAGAACTATGGGTATTATTTATTAAGTACTGCTCTATAAGTTTCTCAAAATAATTAGTAGTTAATGCAGCTTTTATTTTGCCTAAATAACTTTCATACTCTAAATGCATAGTTGGATCTTTATCGTAAAGCCAACTGTCCATACTAGTTATATAATAGAATAATCCTTTTGGAAAACCTCCTAAATCAGCTTCTCTCAATTTAAATTCAGTAATGTTTATACAAGCCTCTATTAGCTTTTTATCTATGCCCTCTTTAACTAAATTCTTTAATGTTGTAAATACAACTTCCTTAAATTCTTCTTTTTTAGCTTCATTAGAATTCTTTACTACTATACTGAACACTGGTTGCAATATACTATTATCAAAGCTTCCAAATACATCTTTGCCAAGGTCCGCTTCTACAAGAGCTCTCTTTAGTGGTGCTGCAGCACTTTCTAGTAATAAATATTCTAAAATTTCAAAAGCTAAATGTAATTCTGGCTGGCTAATATTATCCCCTGTTACAAAGTTCATACTTAAGAAGGTTTTATCCTTCTCATCATCATCTGAGGAAATAGGGTAATCTATCTTAAGTTCTTTCATACTACTAAAAGGCTTCTGAAGTTGTATAGCTGATTCTACTACAATTTTATCAAAATCGTTTAAATATTTTTCGCTAATAAATTCTAACTCTTTATCGATATTTCCATCCCCATATAGGAATATATAGCTATTTGAAGGATGATAATATTTTTTATGAAACTCTATAAATTCTTCTTGGGTTAAATCTGGTATAAATTCTGGATCTCCCCCAGATTCTACGCCATAAGAAGTGTCTGGAAATAAGGATTCTTGAATCTTTCGCATAAGAGAGCCTTCCGGCGACGAAAATGCACCCTTCATTTCATTATAAACTACACCTTTATAAGTTAGTTTATCTTCCTTGTTTTCTAATTCGTAATGCCAACCCTCTTGCATTAATATTTCTGGCTTAGAGTATAAATTCGGATAAAAAACTGCATCCAAATACACATCCATAAGGTTAAAAAAGTCTTTTTCATTTTTACTAGCTAGAGGGTATATTGTTTTATCAGAAAAGGTCATAGCATTTAAAAATGTATTTAAAGATCCCTTTATGAGTTCAACAAATGGCTCCTTCGTTGGAAACTTTCTAGAGCCACAAAGCACTGAATGTTCTAGTATATGTGGAAGTCCATTACTACTTTTGGGAGGTGTTCTAAATCCTATTGAAAACACCTTATTATCATCCTCGTTTTCTATATGCAATAGTCTAGCTCCACTTTTAACGTGTTCAAACAATCTTGTCAATGAATTTAACTCTTCTATATTTTTCTCTTCAATTAACTTAAAGCCATGATATGTAGTTCCAATTGTAAACTTCATTTCTCTCCTCCTCATACTTTCTTCGAAAATTTAAAATACTTATTGTGCGTTTCAGCTCTCGCTAACTTGCCACGTGAGTGGCACCTAACTTTTAATATATTCATTATACACCATTTTATTCCACACTGCTAACAACATAAATGGTTTTATACATCTATGTTCCCTCATTTTTATTTTGTCTATACTATAGTTAGATAATAAAATAATTTTATAGTATTGGAACTATTATTTTACCTAAAGTATTTACAAAGTTAAAATCCTCAAAGCCAAATTCTTTTGTCATCGTTGATTCCGTTAAGTATAATACTCCTTTTACTATGTCACCTTGAATCAATGGAATTGCCATAACAGATTGCCAATTTGGAACACCAGTAACTGTATCATACTCAGTTATTATGTCCCAATCTATCTTACATACTCCCTGTTTACTATAAATCACAGATTTTATTATCTTCTCATTATAGGTAT
>Ga0209125_1003771_pt1 | contig 10039 bp, 11 predicted proteins | sample BarGraIncub1131A_FD_184503 | JGI IMG/M metagenome (GOLD analysis project Ga0209125, IMG submission 184503) | Arctic peat soil microbial communities from Barrow, Alaska - Barrow Graham LP Incubations 11-31A (SPAdes) (version 2) | ecosystem: Environmental > Terrestrial > Soil > Wetlands > Peat... | reverse complement strand
TACATATGCGGGAAAATGAATAGTTGTTTCACATCGAACTATGCACAGCGACATGAAATGCGTTCTTCGCATCCGTAGAGCAACAGGCAAATCCTGACCTTCGTGGAAAGCCCATAGCTGTGATTGGTAGTCATGGTCGCACTGTGATCACTATGGGAGCGTTACAGGACACCGAAATCGACTGTCGTTCACCGTCCACACAAAACTCAACATACTTGCAAAATAATTAGCGACCGCTTACAGTCATCCCGTTTTGTGTTTGCGGCTTCGACAGAGTCGAAAATGGCTAACTCTGGTCTATCCTCACTAGATTTCTGTCGGCATAGGTGTTTGTTCGATTGATGCATGTCTACAGGGAGCGGAATGAAAACAAAAAATCGAACACTGAAGCTATTCCATCACTGGCTGAAAACAGATCACATGAGACTCAGCCAGTCGATCAGGATTAATCGAGTTACTAAGGACACTGTTAAATTTAATTTTGTCGGGGTTTCTCCTGCCATTCATGGCGAGTTTATTTGCGGTCGTAAACTTTTCTCAGCCATCAGCATCTGGGTTCATTGGAAAAAATATCACTGTGATTTGTTGCTTCGTATCCGAGTAGACATCAAAAAAACATCACAAGGATATTATTGTGGATGTTGTTATCCTGACGACACCGTATTTTACCAAACAAAGGACGAGATTCTTATTAATCATACATTTAAAATATTTACAGACTGGTGCGACTCCAATCTTTCCCAGTCTGAATGGATGAATATTCTGGGAGTCGACGGGCATGAAGCAATAATCCTGAAGGATCAGGATATTTTTCACAAGCAGACCAACTATGAAAACAGGGGATGCATGTACAAATTGATTAACAATATTCACTAATTGGTGCTGTGACCGGTAATATCATATGAAGTATCATTTCCGCATTGTGATATTACTGCACACCTGAGCAGTCTGTGTATATAGGGCATAGCAGGTGTAACACGATAAAACGTTCGACAGGACAAATATAGGCGTCGAGATCGAGTGCCAGATTTGATTACCGCCGTACCGTACTCAACACGTGGCAGCGGAAGTGCTGATCAGGCTTCCCGATGGTATGCAGTGATTCATCTGCGATTAGTCTCGATACCGGATCAGATATTCACAGGAGGAACATCGTTATGGTCAAATTTATTTCAATTAGGCTAATATTATAAATAGACAGAGTCAAAGTACGCGTGTTATCTTCATACACATAGGAAACACGTTGTTGCTAAATAGATTGACTAGTAATTTTGACGATTAATTTGGACCGAATATTCATTTCTTCTCTCCCCAGTAATTCTCAGTAATAACCCAGCCAATTCCAGTTACAATCCAATGTAGTTCTGAACAATATCATGTGTACAAGGTATATCTGGACAGCATGCGCTATCCTCATACTCTGCACACCTATAGTATTACATTTTGCATTGCCAACGGTAATACATCCCGCGCTATAGCTGCAGCCATAATCGGAATTTGTGTAACTGAAATAACTATGCAAAGTCGCAAAGCATAGATACATGGCAACCATCACTGTAATATTAACCATTAACTAGCGGGAAAACGCCGCACAACAATAACCACTACAAGGAGAAACAACTATGTACAAAGAAGGAAAAGGAATGATTTCGATTTCGGATTTGAGAAAAAACGGGTGGAAGGACAATCTGATAAAAACCTTACTAGGAGAACCCGATTTAAAGTTTACCAACCCGTACTGCCCCACTGGTCCAAAAGCTCGTATGTATAAAAGGAAAAGTGTCGAGATCGCAGAAAAAACAGTGCTGTTCCAAAATCATCGCACTCGGAGCAACCCCATCACCGAAAGCTCAGATTTATCCGACTTTTTTTCATAATTATTGTCGATGTCACGGGTTGCTGGTGTCGGTGAGAGCAATTTCAGTCAGCACCACGCTGTCCTGAGTTTTATAACTTGAAAGTCATATTTTCTTGTCAGTTAATTTTATGTACTCCAATAGATTTCGCCTGATCGGCAATATTTTGACGATTAGGTGATGGTTCAAGTCGCCATGTTGTATCGAACGCGATGACGTTCGATCACCGGATCGTGTCAATTCCCTATGGCCCACGGAGACAGAATGCGACCATGATGATTGGATTGCAGACCAGTGGATGATGCAAACACAGCCAAACTTGTCGTGGCAGTACCGCCATAATCCATAGGGATAGCTGTGGGCAACCACTGCCAATTATAGGTCAACCATGGACGTAGTGACCAACCGTCGGTCCAGTGACAGCGTACCATCCCTCAATACGTTACACCAGCAACACCTGACACGCCGTAGAATCATCTCGTTGCCCCAGTTCCACTAGCACTATCGCACACCATCGATCGTCCACCATTTGGCATCTGCGTTCAGTTTGGAACAACATGGTCCGACGTCTTAGCATCCTGATGGTGTAACACCAATCACTACAATATCATTGAGTTAGATACTGAATAATAATTTTTTATAAATAATAACAAACAACAATAAAAAGGAGTCCCAATGGTAAAAATATTTGACAAGAAGTTCCTCACTATCCTAGATGTCGCGAAAGAATTCAACCGTTCTGTCCCAACTATCTACAAGTGGTTGAAGGCGGGTAAACTCAACGGTTTCCGGTGCGGGAATAGGTACCTCTTCACCACAGATGACATCAATAAGTATATTGATGTGTGTCGGGAGGGATAGCCAATGTTAAAATTAGCATTAACTATATATTCACAAACAGAAATGCAGTTGATCCCATCGATACAGATTCTAGATGACTTGTTCACTGATATACATGTCATAGAACCTTGTGAAAAATACAGATCGACATTTGACTTACCTGACAAGCTAAATATTCCGGTGGTACTTGCTTCTGGACGTTTCTTCTTCGTTGATATCGACGGCAGTAATCATAAAGATGGCAACCTATTTGATATCCCCTTTGAAGAGATAGCCAAACTGGTTCCACATGCAGCGTGGTTCATTAGTCCGTCGGGCAAAGGAATGAAACTGTTGATTGAAATCAGCAGGGATTATACGCCAGACGAAAAAGATGGAATTCGGATTTATCTCTTCGAAACCATAGCAAAACTAACCGGATTGAAAGTTGATCCATGTCGAACTGATCTGGCGTTTGCTACGGACTTTCCACTCCACAAATCTGATGGCATCTTCCCGATACCGGATGTTCTGGAGAAAAGAGCGACAAAACGCATCCATGATCCCATGGCATGTACCGTACCTCTCACCACTGATCTGGCTCATCTCGCCGAAATACTGGACATGTGCGAAGAGGTAATGACATACAACAAATGGTTTTCCATAATCATAGCGGCATTAAAACTGTATGGAGAGAATTCCATACCACTACTGGAATCAAAATGGGAATCGGGTGTTCCGTATGCATCTTTGTTGAAATATTCAGATGACTACAATTTCAACATACTCGAATCTATCTGGGCTACTAGGACACGTAAGTGCGGATACACATACTCCGATCAGCACAAAAGGTTGGTAGTCGCAGGTGCAACAGGATCGGGGAAGTCGGCGTATGCAATCAAACAGATCAAAACATCTATTGTTGACAGAGCAGACGTGCAATCAAACTACGTCATCTATGTTGTCTCCTCCGTCGAACAAGCAATTGATTTCGGAAAAAAACTCGAACAGAATAAAATCTCATTCGAGATATTGGTTAGCAAACAAACATACATGGCAGCAAAACCTGACATTAAAATACAGATCGCAACGAGCAGCAGTCATAATAAAAATGTGAAGCTAATTCAACTGGCCGCTCTTAAAAGTAATTCACACTATAAACATGTGTATCGTGACACCAGAAGACTGCGCCACATATACATCGACGAGTTGACATTGACCGATTTCGTAAGACCATCGATCATGAAATCAAATATATCCAGAGCATTTCTGAAAATATATACTGACGACGACATGATGTCGTATTATAAAAAACAATTCGGAGCCAAAGACCTCTATCACGCCAAGAAATTAGCCGAGAATGGTGATGACAGCCATTTCATCAGTAGTCTTCTATACCAAGATGCAGACACAACTGTACTGACAACGGAAGAACTCACGATAGGTTGTCTTGAGCTACTGAGATTCAAAAAAATAGTTATCAAAAAGGAAGAGACTGAAGCATATCGTGATTCATGCACATTGCACTTGTCAGAATCAACCGACTACGTACTTGAATATGTACAGTCCGATGAGTTTGGATTATTCACGAAGGAACACAAATTCAAAGAAGTGTTCGCCAACAACTGTGAGTTCGCCACTGGCAATCTCATTACGATCAAGGGACAACATCTTGTCGGCAAGAATCTTACCGTAATCAGATGTCTACCAAGAGAAGTGGTCGGTTCTATAAGTGACCTGTTCGCAGGTTGTTTCAGAAGCAGCCAAATTGATCCAGTGGCGTTGTACTACAAGGATTCCCTAATGCAAGCAGTCGGACGATCAATTGGGTTCAGAGGAAAAACTGAAGCATGGGTCATGGTTCATTCAAGAGTGTGGTCGATGATACAACATCTGGATTTCATCTACAAAATTGATGGCTGGGATGTAGAGATAGATCCAGAACTTCAGAAAAAGTTGCAGTCCAGTCGTCTCAACCGGAAAGAACTGGCTAAAACAAAAGATACTGATAAATCAATTTTCTGGAAAAAAGAAAAGGCAGCAAAGATAGCTGCACACTTAACCGTAACTGGTGATCCGAAAGATATTTTAACACCAAGCGACGTCAAATCCATCTTTGGAAAGGGTTTCACACTAAATAGAGTCGCTGATACATATAATTTAATCGTAAAAAAAAACAAACGCTGTAACTATATTGAAGGTCTCAAAAAAACTCACTAACCAGTAGGGTGGTATTTTTTTCTATAAGATATCTATAGGAAATTTTACCACCCTTTACATTCAGCAAGGTTTAGCTAGGTCCATGCGGGGTTCAGTAAAAAACAAAAAAAACATTGTCCACTTTGGCGTTCATCTAAAGCAACATCACATCCACGAGTGTAACCACCAGCACACCACACCTCGATCCATACCCATCCCTGCTCTAACACCCAGAAGATAGACACACCAGAGGTACTGGTATCACCCCATCACCCTAATCCATCGACATCATCCAAATCGAGTTTCACGTTCCAGAGATTCTTACTGGAATCCCCATCAATCACCGATCGACCTTCTATTCCTGTTATCGAATCAAAGAAACTGATTGGTCCAGTGGTTGACGAGAGTCACGTTATCGAGGTCGCTGAATCCGTCTGATCTCGAACATTATCTGGCAGTTGCGAAATAGTCGTCCCTGTTGAAGCGGGGCGATCATTTTCATTTCCTTATTAATTTCACTTATACGCCTTGCAATCCTTATTAGCTTCTCATACTATAGGCACCGTGGTGTCAGGCCAAAAAGGAAGACGTTAGAGTGATCTATGCATAAAGTTGATATAGATGCGGACGTGACTGCGAATAGTTTCGAAATAGAAACGGTTTCCAATGCTCGTAATGCTCTGAAACATGGTGGACTCAGGTTCCTGCGGTTCCCCGCGCCGCTAGAATCAGCGTTCAACGAATTCTACAGCGTGAACACGCTTAAACATTTACGGATCGCCCTTTGGACTGGCTTCTTCCTCTATGCAGTTTTCGGTCTGGTAGACCTCATGCTGCTTCCGGCTGACAGGGCGCACATGTGGTTCATCCGTTACGCCGTGGTCTGTCCCTCAGTGGCTGCGGGGATTGCATTCACCTACGCGACCAGCTTGAGGCGTTTCAGACAGCCCGTTGTCTCGCTGGTGATGCTGGTGGGAAGTCTCGGCATAGTCGGCATGGTCTATTTCGATCCGACATCAACAAAAAACTACTATTACTCAGGCATCCTGCTCCTCATAATGGGAGCCTTTACGTTCGTGAGCTTGAGGTTCCTTTACGCGCTTTCATGGGCGCTTGCCACCACGGTTGCATACGAAGCAGTTGCGATCTTCGCTAATCACACAGATCCCATGATCCTTACCCAGAACACTTTCAGTATCGTCGCCACCATCATCATCGGCGCATTTTCCAACTACCTGATGGAGAATTATTTGCGGCAGGACTTCCTCAACTCCCTCCTCTTGGAGCATGAGAATCATGAACTCCAGAAAGTAAGCCGCAAATTGCATCAGCTCTCCATTTCCGATTCGCTAACAGGGTTGGGTAACCGCCGCCATTTCAAGGTCATGCTGGATCAGGAGTGGAAACGCGCCATGCGCTCGGAGACACAGCTCTCACTGATAATGTTCGACATTGATTATTTCAAACCCTACAACGACAACTATGGTCATCAGGCTGGGGATGAGAGCCTTCGGTTGGTTGCCGAGCAGATCGGAGCATGTGCGAAGCGCACTGGCGATACATCAGCTCGATACGGCGGGGAAGAGTTCGTGCTTCTCCTTTTCGGCACAGACCTTGGCGATGCCGTCATCATTGCCGAGGCATGCAGGAAAACCGTCGAATCTCTCCAGATACCCCACGGTCATTCAAAAGTAAGCAACGTGGTGACGGTCAGTGCTGGTGTGGCCACCATGGTTCCAGATATTGACAACAGCGGCAGAGGATTATTAGATGCGGCAGATCAGGCTCTATACCAAGCGAAGCGGGACGGGAGGAACCGCGTGGCACTGGGAAGTACGCCAAAGCTGTTCCTGCAACCGAGTTGCCATAGCTCGGCAGTAGATATCAACAGGGAATCATATGAACCAGAACGAGAAACCGAGTTCCGATCCGAATCCCACATCGTGCCATGAGATAATTCACGACGTTGAACAGGAGTCATCCGGTGACTTGGCTCCGCTCGTTTCCTCCGTCTGATCCAGCAATCTTGTTTTCATCCTCACTGGATTCTACGATGAATACTGCGAGTCGGTTGCACACGCTGTTGGACGTGCGTTGTGCGGAACCGGAGCATTGACTCTGGTGGTTACCTCACGGAATTAGGCGACCGTTCACTTTTTGAGAATGGTTTTCTGAACATACTCCACAAATGATTTCACAAATTCCGGCGGCATATCCTCTAGTCGAACCGGCACATTTCAGTTTATGAACTCCAACTGAATTGCCATGGCGGTTTACACTTCAATGGTCACTCTGGGCCATCTATTCTCCCGCTCTCTCATCAATGTTCGGCTGGACGAACAGCTCGTTGGTTCCTAAATCAACACAAACTAAGTTCCCCTTCCCCTGAAACCCAGAAAGGTATACGCCGTTATCAAGATGGATATGATTCTTCTTGAGACTCTTCTTGATGTCATCTAACTTACGTGTCGAGTGACCGCTTACAACCTTCCTGCCTCCAAGTTTGCCAATATCAATCAATCCAGTACGGTCCCAGAGCATGTGCTGCCTTCCACTGGCCGAGAATGGGTCGGCGAGTGTGCAGTCAATACCGGCATGAACGAACACGAATTTGTCGGTGACACAGTGCAGGGGAAGACTTTCCAGAAATCTGAGATGCTCCTCTGGCAAATTCTGCGGGTGCTGCACTCCGTAGTTCCTCAAAGTGACATCGCCGCCATTTTCCAACCAGTCCAACAAATCTTCGAAAACTCCACTTTGGATTGCAAGCAACATCATGTCCTCATGATTCCCTCGGATCGGACGGACCACGAATCCATCCTTCTGCAACTGAAGAATCGTTTCGATCACTCCACGAGAGTCCGGTCCACGATCAATGTAATCGCCAAGCAAATAGAGCGTGTCGGTTCGTTCCAGCCCGACGACATCGAGCAATATATTGAACGTCCGAGCACAACCGTGGATATCACCAATGACCAGCGTCCGATTCCCCATTCAATACCTCGACGATATCCCCCAGCCTGATCAGGCAGCTCTCAATACCAACAACTCATTGCCGTACCTGATTCCGACTCTACAACAAGCTCTGGACAACGTTACCAATCCCCACGACCACCCGCGACAACTTTTCATAATCTAGCTTCTCTGGTGTGTCGCTCGGCTGGTGGTAATGTGGATTACGCAGATGCGCCGTATCTGTGATCATGATTGCGGGATAGTTTTCGTGCCAAAATGACGAGTGATCCGACCAACCGACACCAGCGATCGATTCTGGCCCAACCAATCCCTCGGACGGGAATTGAGTCGTCTTCCTAAATATTTTGATGCACCGCCTGAGCAGCAAGCATGAGCGGATATTGCTGACAAAAGCTATGAAGTCCGCAGTGTTGGGATAAAATCGGTCAAGCGGCGGTTGGTATATTTGACTTCCAGCTTTATCGGAGTAGTAGCCGATACAATCCAAGCATAGCATTGCCTTGATCTTCTCACCACGCTCTCTTGCCCTCTTCGCATACACTCGGCTACCCATCAGATCGGTCTGGAAATATGGTGGTTCCTCGTTAACAAATGCTACGAACCGGACGGTTCTTTTGGAATGAACATCCCTAAATCTCCTCGCCAGCTCAAGTACACCGACCACGGAAGACGCGTTATCGTCTGCTCCAACCGAGCCGTTTGGGCTATCGTAGTGGGCACCGACAACGAGGATTTCATCCCCACGTTTTCCACCAGTCCGCTCGGCAACGATATTAGCAACACTCAAGCCATTAACCTCGTATTCATCGCGACGCACGGTATAATCCAGATCACGAAAGCGGTTGGTAATGAATTCAGCAGCCAATTCAAGTTGGTGGTAATTATCCGTATTGCGCTCTCCGGCCAGCACCATCACATCGGACTTCAGCCTAGCGGTAGCAGCAGCCTCGCTCTCTGTCAGTGGAAGAAGTTTCCCTCGATATGATTTGCCCGTCATCAGCATGCTTTACTCCCACTCCTGATTGTACCAATTCGTTTACGTTGCTCAATTACGTTATCACGTGAGAAATAATATTGGAATGCGTCGGCGGAATATTTATGCCAGCACCCCAATTTTTTTCATAAATACATGTACAGAGTATTTCAATAAAATTTCAAAAAAGGACTTTAATATGACTACCAGTGATTTGCCACATGACATTAAACTATTAAGGCTGAAGCAAAAATTGATCGGAGAATATGTTTCACACGATATGGAGCTAACATGGCTTCTGGAAAATATAGATGACGATACGTCTCAGAGACTTATTGATAAATTATATTCGCAAATCTGCAAACCGTTCTTCGATGAATATGGTGTTAGTAACTAACTAAGTCGAAATGCGAATCCCCAGTATCGGCAATAGATAATGCCGATACTGGGGATTCGCTGTAATGAATATACTGATTTTACCTATGATATTTGGTTATCGGTCGCGCCTTTCATCTCTTTTTTCGTCGCGACGATCATCACGATGCTCGTTACGCATGTCCTTCCGCTCTTCGTGACGTTGCTCCTTCATATCATGACGATCTTCACGCCTTTCCCCTGCAGGATTGAATCGTTTCCCCCTGTAATGATCCCTATCTCGCGAAAATGTTCGATATTCACGGTCACGGAATGCATGGATTTTATTGATGTTATACCTGCGGAGTTCGGGAGGAAGCCGCCGTTGTCCTACCTTTATCCAATTACCACCATAAGAGGACGTGCGATACCAGCCGCCTCCCCTTGTATATATAGTAAATATTGTTGATGTAAAACATGTCGTAGGGTACGCAGACAGCAACGTCGAATCCCAGCTCAGACGGCATCGGGACCCGCACCAATGACAATGTAACTATTTGTTAACTATCTGCAACAGTTTGCGCGAGACGATGAAATCATGCAGTGCTGGTCTGGATACATCCATCTGTCGTGCTATTTCGGCTTTAGCCACACCATCCGACAGCAATTTCACGATCTCTTCTTCATGTCCGTCCAGCCTACTAACACCGATGCTTCCAACCGGACGCCCATGCACTACTGAACCTTCTGTTGGTCATAAAGATTGTCCATGTTGGCTCCCTACCACAGATATTGAAAGGTGACTAGATGAATGGAGCCTATATGCAGTCATGCAGCGGCTTTCTGTGTGCCGACGATCCGG
>Ga0209125_1003769_pt1 | contig 10058 bp, 7 predicted proteins | sample BarGraIncub1131A_FD_184503 | JGI IMG/M metagenome (GOLD analysis project Ga0209125, IMG submission 184503) | Arctic peat soil microbial communities from Barrow, Alaska - Barrow Graham LP Incubations 11-31A (SPAdes) (version 2) | ecosystem: Environmental > Terrestrial > Soil > Wetlands > Peat... | reverse complement strand
AGATTTAAAAAGCATTTTGTATCTCTATTTTATTCAAAAGGATTATATTTGCAGAAATATATTTCAGGATGAAACGAATATTACAGACACTCTTTGCTTTATTTCTGATAGGGGCTACGAGTACTTATGCTCAGGATACGTTGAATTATATAAAGGAATTGCCTCTTTCTGCCCCTGATTCTACGACTGTTGATTCAATACTGTTGTTACAGAAAGAATATGAATCTGCAAAAAACTCCAGCGCCTTAAAGCCTTTGTTGAACACGATGGCTAACGAGGTTTGGAAGGAACTTAAGATCGCTCGGGAAGACTCTATTCGCGTGCGTGTCGAAAAGCGTCGCAATGACTCTATCAATAATCCGAGAATGCCTTATTATATTGCAATGGATAGACGGTCAGCCTCTTTGATATCCATAGCAAGAAGGATCTTTGAATTGCCAACAGACTCTTTTTTGGACGGTTCTTCCTATTTCAATCCGGACACAATCATTCTCAACGAACTTTTTTATCCGGTAGTTGTTATGAAAGACTTTGTTTATGATGGAAAGAGGTTGGTGGATTATCGTGATTCATTTAAGGTGCAAGTGCCTTCATATTCCCTCCCTATGCCTGCCAATTCGTTTGCATATACTTATAAGGACTCTTTGGCTCATTCAGCTTTGCGCTATTTGATCTTAAATCATCCAGAACAAATTAGCTACACAGAGGAAATGCTCACTAAAGGAGGCATCAAGACGGAAGTCCTTCAGACAAAGACCACTTTGGCCGAACTTAGTAATTTAGGTCCGACGGTGGTGACAGCAGACAAAGTGTCGGTGAAATTGAGAAAGGTGAGTTTTTGGAATACGAAAGGAACGTTGAATTTAAACTTCTCACAAGCTTATATGAGTGATAACTGGGCAGGTGATAATAATTTAACTATCAATCCAGATATGAGAATGGATGCAAATTATGATGATCTAAAGAATATTGATTGGAAAAGTTATATAACCTATAAATTGGGATATACTACCTTACCTCATAGTGTTAATGGACGGTCCTATCAGATTGGTACTGATGAGATGTATATAAAATCTCAACTAGCGCTGAAGGCAATAGCTCAATGGAGTTACACAGTCACGACGGATTTGAGGACACAGTGTTTTCAAAACTATTCTGGGACAACGATTGTTAAAGATCTTCTTTCTCCGGGAACCTTTACTTTAAGTGTCGGTATGAGATATGGTTATAATAACAAACCTGGCACTTTCAATATTACTTTCAATATTGATCCATTGGTGTACGCTAATAAGTTCGTTCTGGATACGGCAAAGGTTGACCAGACGAGATATGGTATTAGACCTGATCGTAAGAGTAAAGAGACGGTAAATGGTTTGAAAATTACTTCGAATCTAACTTGGAAGCTAGCCAAAAATATTACTTACAAAGGAGATTTTGTATATTTGTCTCCGTATGATGAAACCCTTATACAGTTATATAGTACTATCAGTTTTCAAGTTGCAAGAAATTTCTCTCCTGTAATCAATATAAATCTTCGTTATGATGATGGTCGCCGCAAACAGCCGGGCGAAACCACCTATCTTCAATACCAGGAGTTGCTTGGTTTTGGATTTAAATTCTGGTGGTAAAGCAAACAATCTCTGACTACTCCCTCACAAAAGCATTCGGGCGTTAAAAATGTAACAGTATCGTTTGCTTTCATAGAAAAAATGCTACCTTTGTGGCCGCAAAACAGTTTGTAATGCACCTATAGTTCAATGGATAGAATATCGGATTCCGGTTCCGACGATTGGGGTTCGAATCCCCATAGGTGCACAAAGCCTGGTGTTTATCTCCCATACACATTATCTTAGAGGTTTTCAGAACGGAAGATGACAACCGTCCGAAGCTCCATCTGTGTCGAAAGGCATCTCCTGTTGAAAGACTTCCGCTTCCATCTTCTTTTTTCTTTCTGTCAGCCAATTGGAGTTATCAAAGACGGCCGGTGAGAATGCGCCTTTTGAAGACTTTGATTGTTCGATTGGCGCATAGCGGCCATTGGTCAGATTGAACGCGAAGGTCGCTTCACCACATTTGCCGAGGTTTCTGAACTTTACCTTTTGTACATGGATCGTACATTGATTGGTGTCGTTGTCGCGCACTACCGCAAACCCATAATCCGCTTTGTTGAAGAAGTTCGCCGAACCGTTGATACTGTAGAAGTCCGGTACCGGAAACTTCTTTGTCACCGGGTCTTTCTCTATCTTACGGGGATGTGCCACCAGTACGACCAATGTGTCTGTGCTGATCGCAAAGTTCGTCAGTTTGTCCAGAAAGCGGCTGATGTAGGTCGTCTCTTTTTCTCCTTTCTCAAATTGATGTTCCAATCGGTTGTAAGGGTCAATGACCAACATCTTGATCCCATTCCTGCGTACCAGTTCGCGCGCTTTGGATAAAATGCTGTCAATGCGATATCCCTCTTTGGGGCCGATGGAAAACACATTCTCCTTCAAAAAGCCACATACTTCCCGGTATTCATCCATCGAGGTAATCCCTTTTTTAAAGATCTTTCCCGTCAACTTCTCCGCCAGTTTGGCGTAGTGGCGTTGCACCGGCAGATTTTCCGGACTGAAGTATGCTGTTTTCCATCCGTGCTTCAAACTCATGTTGATGACGATCTGATCCATGAACTCCGATTTACCGCATCCCGGGATGCCCGTCACCACACAAAGTCTTCCGGGTTCCAACGTCAGGTAAGGATCCAGGTTGTCATATCCGATGCTCAGACCCGGCTGTAGTCCGTTTTCAAAAAGCTCGTAAAACTCATCCTCCACATCCTCCACAGTCACCACACCTTCCAATGGACACTCCGGCGCCAGTTGCAGACAGATCTGCAAACTTTCCACTCCGTACTTTTGCAGGTGTTCATTGGCATCCTTGCAATCCTTGCCGTATGTCACCACCCGGCAACGCTCTTTGCCAAAGCGTCGCAACAATTCCTTGCACAGCATCTTTCCCTTCTCGTCCGTATCCACGGCGATATAAATGATCTCTTTATTTTCAAAATGCGACTCGACGAAAGGGTTCAGCCATTCCAGATTATCATTCGCCCCATTGGGCACGCTGATCACGTCATAGCGTCCGGCAGCCATAAAACTCATGGCATCCGGTTCTCCCTCGGTGAGAATACATTCTTTGGTATCCTTGATGCCGTCAATATTCCAGGGAGTCAGTCTGGCACCGGCTACCAATGCAAAATGCTTTTCACGATCCCGAAACTTGGTATTTACCAGTTCGTCGTCCACGAAATAATTAAACCCCATGCACATCACCTGCTTTCCCGCCCCCGACATGAAATGCATCTCCTCCGAGATCAGCATCTTCTTGAGCACGTCTTGCGGGATACACCGTTCCTCGACAAAGTAGCGCACCAGTTCGTCGCTCAGCATCGTCTTGTTTGAATCATACACCGGTCTGTGAAAATGAGAAGGAACCTCCGCGTTGCTCCTCTTCTCCCGACCCGGCTTTTGCTCACCCGGCTTGAGCGCTTTGCCCGCCCAGTTGCAATAGAAACAGCGGAAAGCGCCACTGGCGGTATCAATAAACAGTGACTTGTCCCTCTTGTCCTTGCGTCTGTCAGCACACGCCGGACAGTGAGCTTTTACCTTATTGCCCTCTTTGGCCGTTACAATGCTGTAACCCTCGTAGTTGAAATCCATCGTGTTGCCGATCTTATTAGTTGGTCCACCCGTTGCGTTCCTGATTCCATCTCACACTACAATCCGGTCGGGGAGGTGCATTGGAAGGGATCACTATGCCAAAGCAACTGCGTATGCCGGTCTTCGGATCATAATTCTCATACGGATAAGGATCCTCACTTCGAAGCTCCTCCCGGAGCCTTTGTTCCAGTCCGGGGCGTGTGGCGGCACCCGGACGGATAAAATTCGAGAAGTAGCTCTTCGCTTCCTGCAGCGAACAAATCTTCGTTTCTGTGCCTATCTGTTGGATATGATCCTTAAAACATTGCTCGATGAAGAGCTGATTATCCTCAAAACCCTCCTTAAGAGCTGATTGTCTGCCCACCAAACCCATCCACCGTTTATCTTCAAAAGCCTGATCAATAAAATACTCCCATCGCGGTACAGGAAGTTGTTCCGTTTTCTCCTGAATTGTATCATCACAGACTGTTGCTACTTTTTTACCTTCTGAATAAGAAGTTTTTTTATTCTTCTCTACTTTACTCTTTTCTACTCTATTTGCTTCCTCTTCAGAAGAGTTAGTACTGCTATTTTTCAGAGCTTTAGCGGCAGCACCTTTCTTACCATTCTCAGACGATTTATCTTTCTTAACATCGTATGGTTCCATTCTTTTGATCAATCCGGGTGAATAAAACGATCCCTCCTTGACGATAAACAGATCAAAGTCAGTGACCACTTTCATGAGTTTGGTGTATGAGATCTTCACTTTTCGGGCGAGAGACCGAATGGCGCTTAAGTCGCTGCGATATCCATCTTGCGCACGCAAGTGTTCGATCAGCACCCAGTAAGCACCATACATTTCGAGACCACCATTTTCAATCAGGTTCATGAGTTTAACATCGCTGCCTGCTAAAAGATCATGTGGGAAGTAGAGCCATTTTTTCATTGGGATTGTTTTTTGAAAGAGCACGTCATTGTGCCCTTTTTTCAGTTACAAATATACAACCCCCGTATAAGTGAATGAGGCGTTTTGAAGCAGTTTGAGGATTTTAGTGGCAGCTAGTGGGTGATAAATAATAAAAGAACGGATATTTTAGTAGAAAAGAGCTGATTATGGAGCCAGATAAACAACATTCGTCCCATGGCCGAAGCGTTGAATGAGCCCATTTTCCATCCAACTATTCAGGTCGCGTATGGCACGTGTTTTAGCGCAACCCGTGAGCCGTTCATAGTCCGTCCTTGTCATTGCTCTGTTTGTCGACAGAAAGTGCAACGCCATCGCCAGCCTTTCCTCAATGGTTCGTTCCGGAATCACCGCGCTTTTCCCTTTGCGCAGCAACCGCATCCCCGCCATTTTCTCCTTCAACCAGGAGCTTGCGCGAAACCGCACATTGCCAAACCGCACCGAAGCCGCATGGATGGCAGTCCCATCCTTCGCTTCCTTGCACTTCAGTGAAGGAGAAAAGAAACCGAACCCCTCCAGTTCGACGGAGTTGCCCTCAGCCAAATGTCGCGCCATGGCTTCCGACACAGCCGAGAGCATTCCCATCAGTTCACCCCGGTTAAAAGTCGAAGCATCGGCGATCTGATCCACCAACGTGCTACTTGTCACCGTCATCCCCTTCACTACCCGGGCATGCAGCATGGGAAGCGAACCGCTCTCCGCTTTTCTGGCCGGAGTTACAAACAAATCATACAATGCACTCATAGTTATAATATACAACGAGGTCCTTTACCCCGGATAAATGAAATAATCTCATACAGAAGAAAGACTTTTAGCATGCCTTTGGAAGCTCCGTTTCACGTTCGATAAAAGTCCGTTTCACGTTCATGAAACGGAACAAACAACCTGATGCTTGGCGCTCCATATCCTTATAAAGATACAACAAAATGAGGCCAAAAGCAAGGATAATCCCTTCTTAATTTAAGAAAAAGACAAGAATAGATGAAAATAATAATAAAGAAGCAAAATATTCGAAATAAAGAACTATTTTCGCCTCAAGAAAGTTGTACACTTTTCAATTAGAAGACAGTACAACTTTTTGCGGATCTGTATATGTTAAATTACTGCTAACCAAAGTTTCTTGCAGATGTATATTAGGCTTTTTCGTTTCGTTCGTTTATAACAAAAACACATGCCCGCAGATGTTCATGTGGCGATGGCCGAGATAGAGAAGATCGGTACAGAAGATGCCCGGATCCTTATTGTTGCACATTAAAAGAAATAGATATGAAAAACTCAACGTGCTTAATTCCCGTTTTACTGTGTCTCTGTACAGTTTCTTTTTCTTCCTGTGAGAATAAGAAACAAGTGAACAATGCGAATCAGGGCTCAGCGGAGTCCCTGGAGATTCCGGTCATAAAGATCGAACCTCCTGATGAGAGTGACTTGAAACCGTTGCTGTTATCGGAGTTTGCTGATAGTATCAGTTATGTAAAGATGGATACCGATCCGAGTTATTTTGTTTCCATTCCGTTGGCTTTACAGACGGAGGAGGGTTATTTCTTTGAGAAGGAAATGCTCCATTTCTCAAAAGAGGGAAAGTTTATATGCCGGGTAGGGCAAATAGGTAGAGGCCCTGAAGAGTATATTGCTCCTACTATGTGTATGGGAGTTGATCCTAAGAACAAAATAGTCTATTTACGAGGCTATGGAATGAAAGAGCATATTTTATTGAAATATTCGCTGACCGATGGGAAATATTTAGGAACTCTGAAGAAAGATTTCGTTGTTGGATGGATGAAAATAAAGGGAATGGACGATGCCTTGCTAATGGTTAATGGCCTTAGATTTAAACAACAAACCGAGGAGAAACAGGATCTCATACTCTATAACACAGCACTTGATTCTGTGATGGATAGCAGAACGTTCGATCGTCACATTACTTCCACTGTGTATAATAACTTTCCAGGTAGTCAGATAGTGACTTCTTACCGTGATAAAATATACTACAAAGATGCTTTTGTGGATACTTTATTCTCCATCACAAAAGAAAAGATAACACCCTGTTTGATTGTTGATCTGGGTAAGTATGCTTTTCCTGTGGACTTTCTGTACGGTGGTAATGATACTTATGAGAATGTATTAACAATAAATAATATTCTCGTAGCCGGTGATCGTCTCTTTATGCTATGCACCTATTATTCAAGTTTCGAATTATATTCTGCTGACATAAGATGTCGTTTTATGTATATCTGTGATTTGAATGGCAAGAATGGTTCCTATTATGAACCGATGTTCACCAATGATCTGGACAATGGCCCCAATTTTCGCATCACAGTTCTTAGAGACGTGGATGTTCTTGAAGTGGGAGAGGTAGACGGTAAGCGGCAGGATTATTACCTTCCGAACAATAAGATGGAGAAGAAGATGAAGGACAAAGATCGCTTCAAACGACTCTATGAGGCCTCAAACCCAGTTGAAGATAACCCGATACTGCGGACAATTCACTGGAAAGAATGATGCAAACTGAAAGATTTGTTTACTGCTCTCCGTGATGCAGTAATATGTTAGAAGTGAAATCTCACATAAAGAATCTATTGTTATGTCGCAAATAGTTGTTATATTTGCGACATAATTAATAATAAATGCGGATGCAAAGCATTGATGATAAGATAATTCTGAGCATTAAAAAGTGCGGAAGAGGGAAAGTTTTTTTTACCTCTGATTTTGTGCGTTATGGTGAGAGCAAATCAGCCAATAAAGCATTAGAGAGGCTTGTGAAATCTAATGAGATAATACGCATTGCAAGAGGCATCTATTATTATCCTAAAATTGACAAAAAACTGGGATTGGGCATTCTTTATCCATCGTTAGAAACAATTGCCGAGGCGATTGCGAAGAGGGATAAAGCCAAGATTATTCCAGCAGGGGCTTATGCGCTCAATCGGATTGGACTATCGACCCAAGTTCCGATGAATATTGTTTACCAGACTGACGGATCGCCTCGAAAAATTAAAATAGGCAACGGTAAAGGTATTCGATTTATCCGTACAGCACCCAAAAATCTTGCCTACAAAAATGAGTTGATCATGTTGATTGTTCTTGCTCTCAAAGAGATTACGGAAGGAAAAGTTACGGATGAACAAAGAGCTCATATTAAGAAATTACTAACCAACGAACCAAAAGAGAGGATTATGCAGGATTCGCAACTGATGCCCTCATGGATTAGGTCGATAATAATGAAATGTTATGAATAGCAGTTTTTTCTTCATCTCTGAAGCACAGAAACGCACAGTTATAGAGCAAGCAGGTCTGAAAATGAATTTGCCGGTACAAGCTATTGAGAAAGATTTGTGGGTAACTGCAATACTTCAAATGTTATTCACTCTAAATTTTGCCGATAAATTGGTCTTCAAGGGTGGAACATCTTTGAGCAAGGTATGGCGGGTAATCAACCGCCTGTCCGAAGATATTGATATTGGTATAGACCGAGAAATGTTTGGAATGAGCGGAGATTTGACGATTAAACAGATTAAAACGCTTCGTAAAAAATCATCTCTGTTTGTGAAAAAGGAGCTATGCGATGCTATGCAAGCAAAAATTATTGAGTTAGGGCTAAATGCCTATTGTCAAGTAGAGGTTGAACCTGACGGCGAAGGCGACAAAACCTATCCTGAACCACGTAGGATATTCATTCGGTATAACACCTTGTTTGATAATATGACCTATCTTCTGCCTGTAGTAGTACTGGAAGTTGGCTCACGCTCTTTGTTCGAGCCCACGGCAAAACATAAAGTGAGGAGTCTTATTTCCGAGAATTTGCCTATTAATACAGATGTTACTGACATAGAAATTATTACTGCTGTGCCAGAAAAGACTTTTCTTGAAAAGGTATTTTTGCTTCACGAGATATTTACTGCAGGCGGCATAATGGAGGCTAATCGCAAGTCGCGTCATCTCTACGATTTGGAGCGAATGATGGATACCGATTTTGCATTATCGGCAATTACCGACGATGAGTTGTGGCGAAATATACATCACCACCGCGAGCTATTTACCCGTGTCAGTGGGGTCGATTACAGTTCGGATATTCGTCCGAGAATATCTATTATTCCTCCCGAAAGTGTTATCGAAGATTGGAAAATGGATTATTCTGCTATGCAAAGGTCTATGATTTACGGTGACTCCCTGCCGTTTGAAATGCTTTTAGAGCGGTTAAGAGAATTGCAAAACAGGTTTCATGAGAAAAAATAATTGTTGATGCCGCTTCATATCTCTTTTTGGGGTTGCAGCGGTCTGAAGGTTATTCACACCTTGAATCCAAATCCACCGATGAATATACGGGATAACTGAAAGTTCAGTTTACAGCACTCCGTAATGCAGGTAGTCTTTTGCGTCTTTCACAAAGCATTCCTGTTTGCATCGTTCAGAATGTTCTTGCCTTCCGCTGTGTACATGAAATCAATACGTGATTTGTACGCCTTTTCAATCTTTCCGCGTACCATCTTCATGGTGCTGTTGATCATGAGGTTTTGTTCGGAAAACGGTTCAGATAAGACTGCGAAAGTGGCAGGAAGCCAACGATCGGGGAATAAGGTACTGAGAGTACCACCTGTTTTATACTTTGCAATTTCTTCCTGTAAAATGCGTAAAGAGGCTTTCTTCCCTTCTTCACTCTCAGGCAGGAGCTTCAGATGTTTCAATTTGAGTTTCAATTGCTCTTTATTGGGCACAATTAGCGCTGTGGTATATGGACTCTGATTGTTGTACAGCATTATCTGGTCGATAAAAGGGGACTGACCTACTATTGACTCTTCGATGCCTTCCGGACTATATTTCTCCCCGTCGCTGCCGATAAGCAAACTCTTAAACCGTCCCAATACATACAGTAACCCATCTTTGCCGAGATATCCCAGGTCACCGGTGTAAAGCCATCCATTGCGGACGGTCTCTGCTGTGGCTTCCGGGTTTTTCCAATAGCCGGCCATCACATTCTCGCCACGAATTACAATTTCTCCTTTTTCTCCGATGGGAAGTTCTTTCCCTTCGAGGTTAAGAATCTTCAGATCCATAGGTTTAACCAATACTCCGCTGGAACCAAACCGGTGTTTGTATGGACCGTTGGAAGATATGATCGGAGTTGCTTCGCTTAGACCATATCCCTGATACATAGGAATCCCGATAGCATAGTAAAACTCCTGAAGATCTTTACCCAATAATGCGCCGCCACCAACGAAAAACCGGAGTTCGCCTCCAAAGTTCTCCCTGATTTTAGAGAAGAGCATCGCGTCAAAAAGTGAAATCAGAGGCTTAAGAACGATTCTCCAACCGGCACCTTTATTAAGCCCGTCACCGTTGTAAAGGTAGGAGGTCTGGAGTGCTAGTTTGAATAAATAAGAAGTAGCCTTGCCTTTTGCCCGGATTCCTTGTTCGATGTT
>Ga0209125_1003768_pt1 | contig 10071 bp, 6 predicted proteins | sample BarGraIncub1131A_FD_184503 | JGI IMG/M metagenome (GOLD analysis project Ga0209125, IMG submission 184503) | Arctic peat soil microbial communities from Barrow, Alaska - Barrow Graham LP Incubations 11-31A (SPAdes) (version 2) | ecosystem: Environmental > Terrestrial > Soil > Wetlands > Peat... | reverse complement strand
ATGAGCTTGGCGGGATTATGCAGCGGGTGAACCGCAAGGCGATAGAGCGGCAGACCCGCAGATGGAGCTTTTCTCCCCAATTGCGGCCCCGTAACTTCCGGTTCCCGGCGGCAGCCGAGGAGCGTTGCGAACAGAAGCGCCAGTACGAATATTGTTAAAACTATCCTGCCCATTCCCACCCCGGCTACACGTCCGATTCAGCCCTTTTTAGTTTCTCATCTGGAGTCTCCGGATGGAAACAAGTCTAGCGTAGTTCGGAGGTAATGCAAGTTGGGGGGTAAAAGACGTATTGAGTTGATTTTGAAGCGGAATGTTGGCGGAAGCCCGGTGTTGATGCCGGCGAGGCAGGCCGTGGTCGCCTGCAGGCCATCGTGCCGGTCTTGCCGGTGCAGATCCTGCGTAAAAAGCAAAGCGTACCCAACCAGAGACTCTTCATCCATGGCGAAGATCGGTCATCTTGATGTTTTCTTGACATTATTTACCCCCATTTTGACACCCAATTTATCCCCTCCCTGCTACCCTAAAATCGTAAACAGTACACAAGCAAGGTGGTGAGCAATCATGAAAGTCTACCTGTTCAATAGTGAAAATGGCCTCTACGAAGGTGAAACTTTTGAAGAAGCTGCTATGCTTCAATATGAAGAGGGCATCACACCTATCCCCCCTCCCGACTATGAACATGGGCAGATACCGGTGTTTGATAGACAGAACAAAACATGGGCAGTAATACCAACCACTATAGCTCGTCAACTGCTTACTATCACTCTATCCAACTCTACGGAGAGTAAATCATGAACAGTTATGAATGGCTGCAAACAATCATCTTTTTCGTCGTATTACTGGCCTTGGTCAAGCCGCTGGGCGGCTTCATGGCCAAGGTGTTCCAAGGGGAGCGGACTATCCTGTCGCCCATCCTGGTTCCCTGTGAAAAAGTGATCTACCGCATCAGCGGAGTGAAACCGGAAGATGAGATGGGATGGCAGCGCTACGCCGGGGCCATGCTGCTACTCAATCTGGTGCTGTTCGTCGGGCTCTTCGCCATGCTGATGACCCAACACCTGCTGCCGCTCAATCCGCAGAAGGTTCCTCCCTTTACCTGGCAACTGGCGCTCAACACGGCGGTCAGCTTCGTGACTAACACCAACTGGCAGGCCTATGTGGGAGAGCAGGCCGCGAGCTACTTCACCCAGATGGTGGGGCTGGCTGTGCATAACTTCGTCTCGGCCGCCACCGGCATCGCGATAGCCATTGCCGTGATTCGCGGCTTCGTCCGGCGCAAAACCTCGCTACTGGGCAACTTCTGGGTTGATATAACCCGCTGTACCCTCTACATCCTGTTGCCGATCTCTATCGTCTTTTCACTTGTGCTGGTTTCTCAGGGGGTGATCCAGAATTTCAGCGCCTACAAGACGGTGCCGTTGATCCAGTCCACCAACTATGACAAACCCAAAATGGACGACAAGGGGAACGCAATCAAGGATAACGCCGACAAGCCGGTCACCGAGAACGTGATTGTCAAGGAGGTACAGATCCCGATGGGGCCCGTTGCCTCACAGGAGGCGATCAAGGAGCTGGGCACCAACGGCGGCGGCTTTTTCAACACCAACTCGGCCCACCCCTTTGAGAACCCGACACCGCTTTCCAACTTTATCGAGATCCTTCTGATCCTGCTTATTCCCGGCGCATTGACCTACACCTTCGGGGTCATGGTGGGAAACAGTCGCCAGGGGTGGATGCTGCTGGGCGTGATGCTCTTCATCCTGATCGGTGCCTTTGGGGTCCTGCAATGGGCCGAAAGCAGCGGTAATCCGCTGGTGGCCAAGCTGGGCGTACAGAGTATCAACATGGAAGGGAAAGAAGTCCGCAACGGCCTGGCCGGGAGCAATCTCTTTGCCGTGGCCACCACCGGCACCTCCTGCGGCGCGGTCAATACCATGCACGACTCGCTGACCCCGATCGGCGGCATGATGCCCTTGAGCCTGATGCTGCTGGGTGAAATCATCTTTGGTGGAGTCGGTTCCGGCCTCTACACGATGTTGGCCTTCGCGATCATCGCGGTATTCGTTTCCGGGCTGATGATCGGCCGAACGCCGGAATACCTGGGCAAGAAGATCGAGGTGCGGGAGATGTGGATGTCGATCCTCGCCATCCTGACCGCCGGGGTTACGGTCCTGATCCTGTCGGGTATTGCCATGATCACGCCGTCCGCCGTGGCTTCCATGGCCAATCCGGGCGCCCACGGCCTTTCGGAGGTGCTCTACGCCTTTGCCTCCATGGCAAATAACAACGGCAGCGCCTTTGCCGGGTTGAGTGCCAACGTCAATTTTTACAACCTGTTCGGCTCACTCGCCATGGCTCTTGGGCGTTATGTCCCGGCCATCGCGGTGCTGGCCATGGCCGGTTCCCTGGCGGAGAAGAAGTACATCCCCCTCAGCCTGGGCACCCTGCCGACCGACAAGGCGCCCTTTGCCCTCTGGCTGACGCTGGTCATCCTGATCGTCGGGGCGCTGACCTTTTTTCCGGCTCTGGCCCTGGGGCCGATAGTGGAACACCTGACCATGCTGGGAGGTATCTAACGTCATGTCTAAACATATACAACCACCGCAATCGGCATTCGATGCAGCGCTGTTAAAAGGCGCCCTATTCGACTCCTTCAAGAAACTTGATCCCCGCACCCTCTGGCGCAACCCGGTCATGTTGTGCGTTGAGATCGCCAGCGTCATCACCCTTGTCACCTTTGTCATGTCGCTGACCGGCGCCAACACTGAACCGGCCTGGTTCACCGGCACCGTCACCGCCTGGCTCTGGCTGACGGTGATCTTCTCAACCTTTGCCGAGGCGTTGGCCGAGGGGCGGGGCAAGGCCCGCGCCGCTTCGCTGCGCAAGAGCCGTACCGACGTGACAGCTAAACTGCTCTCCAAAGCGGAGCTCAACAGCGCCTTCACCACCGTCGGCGCCAGCCAGCTCCGCAAGGGGGATCTGATCCTCGTTGAAGCGGGCGAGATGATTGCCGGTGACGGCGATGTCGTGACGGGAGCAGCCCTGGTCAACGAGTCGGCGGTGACCGGCGAGTCTGCCCCGGTAATCCGCGAATCGGGGGGCGACCGCAGTGCCGTTACCGGCGGCACCACGGTCATTTCCAGCAGCATCATCATCAGGATTACCGCCAACCCGGGCGAAACCTTCCTGGACCGGATGATCGGCCTGATCGAAGGGGCCAAGCGGCGCAAAACCCCCAATGAGGTTGCCCTGGAGGTGCTGCTGATCGCCCTGACCGTGGTCTTCCTGCTCGTTTGCGCAAACATCAGTCCGCTCTCAATTTACAGTGCCACAGCGTCCGGTCATGGTACGTCAGTGTCACTTACAATTTTGGTGGCGCTGTTCGTCTGCCTTGCGCCGACTACCATTGCCGCGCTGTTGCCGGCCATCGGCATTGCCGGTATGGACCGCCTCTTTCAGAAAAATGTTATCGCTCTCTCCGGTCGTGCTATCGAGGCCGCCGGCGACGTCAACGTGCTGCTGCTGGACAAGACCGGTACCATTACCTACGGCAACCGTGAGGCGGTGGCCTTTGTCCCGGTGGGCGGACATACCGAGCAGGATCTGGCCGAGGCGGCCTTGATGGCATCGCTGGGTGACGAGACCCCGGAAGGGCGCAGCGTGGTAGTTTTGGCAAAACAGAAGTACAGCCTGACCAGAGAGACACCGAAGGATACTGAGGTTGTGGAGTTCAGCGCCGACACGCGCCTGTCGGGGATTAATCTGGCCGGTAAACAGTACCGCAAGGGAGCATCCGATTCGACCATAGCATTTGTAAATAAACTGGGCGGCACAGCCATCCCCGTTGACCTTGCCGGCGTGGTGGACAAGATCGCCAGAGGCGGGGCTACGCCGCTGGTAGTCTGCAGGGATAGCGAGATCCTGGGGGTAATCAACCTCAAGGACATCGTCAAGGCCGGCATCCAGGAACGCTTCCTGCAGCTGCGCAGCATGGGGATCAAAACTGTAATGATCACCGGCGACAACCCGCTGACCGCCGCGGCCATAGCCGCCGAGGCGCAGGTGGACGACTTCCTGGCCCAGGCCAAGCCGGAAGAGAAACTGCGGCTGATCCGCGAATACCAGGATGCCGGTTACATGGTAGCCATGACCGGCGACGGCACCAACGACGCCCCGGCCCTGGCCCAGGCCGATGTGGCCGTGGCCATGAACACCGGCACCCAGCCGGCAAGAGAAGCGGCCAACATCATCGACCTGGACAGCAATCCGACCAAGCTGCTGGATATTGTCGAGGTAGGGAAACAGATCCTGATGACCCGCGGCAACCTGACTACCTTCAGCATCTCCAATGACGTAGCCAAGTATTTTGCCATCATACCGGCGATGTTGCTCTCCATCTACCCGCAACTGGGAGTGCTGAACGTCATGCACCTGGCGACTCCGATGAGCGCGATCCTGTCAGCGGTCATCTTCAACGCCATCATCATTCCGATGCTGGTGCCGCTGGCCCTGAAAGGGACCAAATTCCGCCCGATGCCGGCCGAGAAGTTGCTGATCCACAACCTGCTGATCTACGGGGTCGGCGGGATTATAGCCCCGTTTGTGGGGATCAAGGCGATCGATATTGTTATCGGGATGATGGTTTAAGCAAAAGGAGGCAACATAAATGAAAGATATAAAACCGGCAATTCTACTTTTTATCATTTTCACCGTCATCTGCGGCGGCATCTATCCGGCAGTGGTCACCGGCGTGGCCTATGCCCTCTTCCCCAAGCAGGCCGCGGGGAGCTTCATCACCGATAAGGGGGGCAAGGAGGTCGGCTCCACCCTGATCGGCCAGCCCTTCTCCGACGCGAAATACTTCTGGCCACGCCCATCCGCTACGAGTGATTTCGGCTTCAACGCCATGGCCTCTGGCGGCTCCAACTCCGGTCCCACCAATCCGGATTACCTGAAGGCTGTGGGTGACAGGGTCAAAACGCTCCACGATACTGGAGTAAGCGGCCCAATTCCGGCCGACCTGGTACAGGCCTCTGCCAGCGGGCTCGACCCGCACATCTCGCCCGAGTCAGCCCTGCTGCAGGTCCAGCGAGTCGCCAAGGCGCGCGGCATCAGTGAAGAGAGGCTGCGAAAAGCTATAGACGACCACATCGAAGAGCGTCAGCTCGGATTTCTGGGGGCGCCGCGTGTGAATGTGCTTGTGTTGAACCTGGAATTGGATAGACTGTAATACATGGCAGATAACGACGACATACGCCCTTCCCCGGAAGCGATGCTGAAACTGGCCCAGGCCGAAGAGGTGACGGCGGAACTGGGTAAGCTGAAGATTTTCCTCGGCTATGCCGCCGGGGTCGGCAAGACGTACGCCATGCTGGAAGCGGCCCGGCAGCGCAAAAAAGACGGACGTGATGTGGTGGCCGGCTACGTAGAATCCCATGGCCGCTCCGAGACCGACGCCCTGCTGGAGGGGGTGGAACTTCTGCCGCGTAAACAGGTCCGCTATATGGAAGTTGTGCTTCCAGAGATGGACATTGATGCCGTCCTGACCCGCAAGCCACAGATCGTGCTGGTGGACGAACTGGCTCACAGCAACGCCCCCGGGTCGCGGCACGAGAAGCGCTGGCAGGATGTGGAGGAGATCTTGGAGGCCGGGATCGATGTTTACACTACGGTCAACATCCAACATTTCGAGAGCCTGAATGACGTGGTGGCCCAAATCACCGGCATCATCGTGCGCGAGACCGTACCGGATCGCCTGCTGGATCTGGCCTTCGAGATCAAACTGGTCGATATCTCCCCCGAAGACCTGCTGCAGAGATTGCATGAAGGGAAGATCTACATCCCCGATCAGGCTGCCAAGGCGATCGAAAAGTTCTTCCGTCCCGGCAATCTGATGGCCCTGCGGGAGTTGTCGCTCCGCCGTACTGCCGCCCGGGTTGACGACCAGATGCGGGCCTATATGGAGACCCAGTCCATTACCGGGCCATGGCCGACGGCAGAACGGCTGCTGGTCTGCGTCAGCGGCAGCCCCTACAGCGAAAAGCTGATCCGTGCCACCTGCCGTCTGGCTGAAGAGTTGAAAGCGCAGTGGTTCACGGTCTACATCGAAACACCTGCAGACAATCGCCATGTTCGGGAGAACCGGGAACATATCTGGCGCGACATGCGTCTGGCCGAGAGCCTCGGGGGCCAGGTTGCGTCCGTCACTGCCACCGATATTACCACTACGGTTCTGGAATACGCCACGCGGCACAACATAACCAAGATCGTGATGGGCAAACCAAACAAGCCCCGCTGGCGCGAGCTTTTGCATACACCGATCATGGACCGGGTCATCCGCAGAAGTGGGGCCGTCGATGTCGTGGTCGTCAGCTTTGAACCGGAGAAATCCGCAGCATCCGGTAGCGTACATAGACACCGCAACCCGTTTGAATTGCGCGGCTATGCAGCCAGCGTTGTTCTTGTTTTAGCCGCTACACTATTGTGCGAACTGCTGCGCCCGTTCCTGGCACCGACCAACATGGTCATGTTCTACCTGTTGGCCGTGGTTGTCGCCTCGGTGCGGCTCAGTCGCAAACCGGCCATTGCCACCGCCCTGCTCGGCGTGCTTGCCTTCGATTTTTTCTTCGTCCCTCCACGGATGACCTTCGTAGTGGCGGACACCCAGTATCTGATGACTTTCCTGGGGCTGTTCGTGGTCGGGGTCGTCATCAGCACGCTGGTGGCCCGCGCTCGCGAGCGAGCCGAAGTGATGCGGGCTCGCGAGGTGCAGACCGCCAGCCTGTACTATCTGAGCCGCGACCTGGCCGCTGCTGTCAATAGCGACGCCGTGCTGAAGGCGGTGGTCAGGAACGTGGAAGAGGCTTTGAGCGCCCAGGTAGTGATCCTCCTGCCGGAAGGGGAACGGCTCGATATCATGGCCGCCAGCGAGGGGGTTGTGATGAGCACCAAAGAGCAGGCCGTGGCAGATTGGGCTTTCCGCAACAACCACCCGGCCGGGCGTGCTACGGATACACTCGTTTCCGCTGATCTGATCTATCTTCCCCTGCAGACCCCGGCCAATGTGCTGGGGGTTATGGGTGTCAGGCTGGAGGGTCTGCATGCCTATCAATCCCAGGACAACCGTCGCTTGCTGGACGCATTTGCCACCCAGGCCGCCATGGCCATGGAGCGAATCCGCTTCTCCCGCCAGGCTGAGCAGGCCCAGATCCTCCAGTCACGGGAGAATCTGGAACGTGCCCTGCTGAACTCCATTTCCCATGATCTGCGCACACCATTGGTCACCGTGACCGGCGTCCTCTCCAGCCTGAAGGATGAGGGGGCCCATCTCAGTGACCTGGTACGAAAAGAGCTGTTGGAGACCGCGTGCGGCGAAGCAGAGCGCCTGAACCGCTTCGTCGGTAATCTGCTGGATATGACCCGCATCGAAGCCGGCGCCATCAGGCTGAACATTGAACTGTGCGATGTACAAGATCTGGTCGGCTGCGCCCTGGCCGCCATCGAGCTGCGCATCGGTGATCGCAGGATTGATGTCACACTGGCAGACGACCTGCCGCCGACCCCCATGGACCTGGTACTGATGACCCAGGTGCTGGTGAACCTTCTGGACAATGCCCACAAGTTTGCCCCTTCCGAAAGCGCTATCGAGATCAGCGCCTACGCCGACGAGGGTTGGCTGGTTCTGGAGGTGTCAGACCGTGGTCCCGGCGTGCCTGAACAGGATCTGAAACGGATTTTTGACAAGTTCTATCGCATTCCGATTCCCGAAGGGGCGGGAGGGACCGGCTTGGGGCTTTCCATCTGCAAAGGGATCGTTGAAGCCCACGACGGCAGAATTCGGGCGGAGAACCGATCAGCCGGTGGGCTTTCCATAATTATTCGATTGAGCACTGTGTATGCGGCGGAAGAGAACGTGAGGGGAGACCATGACGGCTAAACGCAACGGAGACAATCTGCCCCGCATATTGGTAGTGGATGACGAACTGGCGATCAGGCGCTTTCTGCATACGGTATTGTCCAGCGAGGAATTCTCCCTGCACGAGGCCGAAAACGGCCATGCCGGCCTGGCTGCTGCTGCGGCGTTCAGGCCGGACGTAATCCTGCTCGACCTGGGGTTGCCGGATCTGGACGGCATCGAGGTGATCGTCCGGATTCGGGAGTGGTCTCAGGTGCCGATTATCGTCCTTTCGGTGCGTGACCGCGAAGACGACAAGGTCGGTGCGCTGGATGCCGGAGCGGACGACTACCTCACCAAGCCGTTCGGTGTCGGCGAACTGCTGGCCCGCATCCGGGCGGCGCTACGCCGCTCGCTGCAGGAAATTCCCGAACCGCTGTTCACCAGCAACGACCTGCAGGTGGATTTAGGCAGCAGGCGTGTGACGGTTAATGGCACCGAAATCTCGCTGACACCGACGGAATACGACATCCTGCGCCTGCTGGTCTCCCACGCCGGTAAGGTCATGACTCACCGTCAGATTCTGAAACAGGTCTGGGGGATCACCTATCTGGAGCAACCGCATGTGCTGCGGGTCAACATCAGTAATCTGCGCCGCAAGCTGGAGGCAGATCCTTCCCGTCCGCAGCATATCATCACCGAACCGGGGGTCGGCTATCGCCTCAAACTGCCATCATAGAAAGTGATTGAGAACATTAGCGTGCCGGTGTATAAACGTCTCTTTAATCTTTGGAGGCGCATACATATGAAACATGGCGAGACCGACTCCTTCTGGGGCGGCATCATCAAATCAATGGGCCTTGTTTTCGGCGACATCGGCACAAGCCCTATTTACACCCTCACAGTTATAATCGCCCTGACCAAACCGACCGTAGAGAATGTCTTCGGGATCATCTCGTTGATTGTCTGGACCCTGATGATTCTGGTCAATATTGAGTATGCGCTGCTCGCCATGAGCCTCTCCCGTAAAGGCGAAGGTGGCACCATTGTCCTCCGCGAGATTCTGGTGCGTATGATCAAACCGGGACGGCAGATGGTGTTCATAACCTTCCTCTCCTATCTTGGTGTTGCGTTACTGCTGGGAGACGGCGTCATTACTCCCGCCATCAGTATACTCTCGGCCGTTGAAGGTGCCCTCCTGATCCCGGCATTAAGCGGGCTCAGCCAATCAATGTTGATCCTGATCGCCGCTATCATTGCCGTTTTCCTCTTTGTTTTTCAGTTCAAGGGGACCGATAAGGTAGCAAAGGCTTTCGGGCCGATCATGGTTGTCTGGTTTGCCGCTCTGACGATATCCGGCATCATCGCCCTGTTCTCTTTTCCAGGAATTCTTGCAGCCATCAGCCCCCATTATGCCATCGGTTTTCTGGTTAAAAACGGCATGGCCGGGTTCTTCGTGCTCTCCGAAGTAATCCTCTGTGCGACCGGCGGTGAGGCACTCTATGCAGACATGGGCCACCTTGGGCGCAAACCTGTCAAACGTGCCTGGTATCTGGTCTTTGTTGCTCTGGTGATAAACTATCTGGGGCAAGGTGCTTTCATCCTCAACCATCCGGATGCAAAAAACATCCTTTTCGGCATGGTACAATCGCAATCGGCCATGCTTTATATTCCCTTTCTGATTCTGACGATTATGGCCACTGTCATCGCTTCACAGGCGCTTATCAGTGGTGTTTTCTCCATAGTGTATCAAGGGATTACGACCCGTATTCTGCCACTCTTAAAGGTTGATTACACCTCCCATCAATTAAAATCACAAATCTATATCGGGGCGGTCAACTGGATTCTTCTTGCTCTGGTGATCATGATCATGCTGATCTTCCAGAAGTCCGAAAACCTTGCCGCAGCCTACGGTCTCGCCGTTACCGGGACCATGACCATTACCGGCATCATGATGGTTATGATTTTTTCCCGCACCACAAAGAAGTGGAAAGTACCCATTGCCCTGCTCGTCACCATCGTCGATGCCGCCTTCCTGATTTCAAACCTGTACAAACTGCCGCACGGTGGCTACTGGTCACTAATTCTCGCATCCATACCACTCACCGCTATTTTGATCTGGACTAAAGGGCAGCGGGCACTGTACAAAGCGCTCAGACCGCTCGACATGGAAACCT
>Ga0209125_1003766_pt1 | contig 10076 bp, 8 predicted proteins | sample BarGraIncub1131A_FD_184503 | JGI IMG/M metagenome (GOLD analysis project Ga0209125, IMG submission 184503) | Arctic peat soil microbial communities from Barrow, Alaska - Barrow Graham LP Incubations 11-31A (SPAdes) (version 2) | ecosystem: Environmental > Terrestrial > Soil > Wetlands > Peat... | reverse complement strand
TCGCCTTAAACTCGGCACTGAATGTCCTTCTCTTCATTATGTTTACCTGCCTTTTCTTTCTCGTTTTATTATAGCAGGTTCATTATCTTTAAGCCTTTTTTGTGTTCAGTTTTCTCAGACCATTATACTTTCAATGGGAGTACGACCAGAAAACAGGCTTTTCAAAGAACTGGAAGGTACCCGTAAAAATGTGTACGTGATTGGAGATGCAAAAAAGGCTAGACGGATTGCCCAAGCAACACGGTTGGCCTATGAAATTGCTTCGAATCTGAACTATCTAACTGCATAAAAAACTATGAGGCGAAAAGCCAAATTCCTAATTGTATTTGAAATGTTCTTCGCGCTACCGCTTCCTCGTTCTTCCGGAAACCGTTCCGCTCTGCCATACATAGCCGCTGAGCACAGAGTTAATCTCTATGAGCTGAGCATGTTATATATCGTGTGTTGTATATAAAGAATTATTTTAGGAGGTTCATCAATGAAAACAATTTATTTTGAGAAGGATATCCCTCGCATACTTGCTACGAAATATGCAGCCAAGCACTGCAATTCATTACTATATACTGGGCTGAATGCCGTTAAGTATAACAAAAATCTGCCGAATCCCGCACTTCCCGCAAAGGACTGGCTCAGGGTTCGCAATATCGCCTGCGGTTTATGCGGAACGGATGTCAGCTTCTTTAAAGCTACGACAGGAACCGACTCTGCATTTGAACCCATTCCCACGTCTAAAAGGACTTATCTCGGTCATGAGAATGTAGGCATCGTTATTGAGGCGGGACCGGAGGTCAAAAAGTTCAAAGTTGGAGACCGTGTTACGATTCGCGAATATATGTCAGGCTGCGGCAACAAAGGTATAAAGCCACCCTGCAAGCACTGTGCAGAAGGAAATTATAATCTGTGTCTGAATTATGGCGAGCCAAGTCCCTACAACCTTCCGGATACAGGCGCGGGCTGGGGAGATACTTTTATTGCGCCAGAGCAGCAGCTTACAAAAGTGTATGACGGACTGTCAGATGATCAGGCGGTAATGGTTGAACCGAGCTGCGTTTCAGTTCACGCAGTGTTGATGGCACCGCCAGCCGAGGGTGAAAAGGTCATGATTCTCGGGTGCGGCACTATAGGTCTCGGTATTGTACAGGCAATTAAAATTATCCAGCCGAAATGTGAAATCTGGATCATGGAGTTTTCCAAGTTCAAGCAGGACTTTGCCATAAAGCTCGGCGCGGATCACGTTCTTTCCGGTGATCCGTATGAGTCCGTTTCAAAAGCAACAGGCGGCAGCAAGGTGTACACCGGAATGAATAAAAACAAGATGTTTTTCGGAGGGTTCAACAGAATTTATGACTGCGTCGGCGGCGATTGGTCAAACCACACCTGTCTGCGCCTTCTCGAACCCCGCGGAACACTTGTCAAAATCGGTCACCACATGAACAGCGTAACATACGATGAATCCCCAATCTGGTGGCAGGAACTTAAGACCGTAGGCATTGATGCACACGGGTTGGAGGAGTGGAAGGGACGCAAGCTCTACACCTTTGATCTTGTTCAGGAGTGGATACGCGACAAAGTATACCACACGGAAGGTTTTATAACTCACCGTTTTGCGTTGGATGACTATAAAGAAGCATTTAAACTCGCGGTAACAAATCCGCCGGAACTGATTAAAATCGTTCTTGACTGCAAATAAAGTGCTTGACAATGGTTGACAATCACTCAATATTGGCGCGGATGCTTAATCGAACCGTTTGTCATTTTTGCCAAGATACGCAGCACCAGAACGCGATTTATTACCCCCCACCAGATAAAGATTTTGGGATTCGATTGGGGGGAGCGGTGGGGCCTCGCGTGTGTGAAATTTTCCCTAAATAGAAATTTCGAAAATGGCCATAAGCCAGAATATGAAAGAACGCCGACGCAGCGGAGGAGAAAATCCTTCTGCCGAGTCGGCGTTTATTATATTATGTGGTTATGGAGTATTCTTAATTACATAGAACGAAAAGCCACCAGGCTCCACCTTTAAAGGTGGAGTCTGGAAATGTTTTACGTACCCCGTTATAACGTGACCGCGTAAACACCTCTTGAGGTAGAACCCGACAGAAAGACTACTCACTATATTGGGCTCTGGAAACATCGCAACCATATCGCGGGCGCCAATGGAAAAGGTTCAACGGCGGTGATGCCGGCTACCGCGGAACACTCTGGACGAATGTAAAACTCCAAATGCCGAGACATGAGTGACCTTCATCTCCACGTTTTATCGGGTTATTTTGACGCTTCCCACGCAGACAACCCTTAAATTGGGTCATTTGTTTGTGCTTTTTTTGTACCAATGCAAAGATTTCTTATACAGTGCTAATTCACCCGACAACCTTGCCAATTACGCGAAATTCATCGTACTCTCCGACCGGAATCGGAGAGTATTTGCTGTTAACCGATTCAAGCTTAATGTCGGTATCTCCAGAAAGCACTTTGCAATAAGCATTTCCGTTGAGGCTAAAAATACCGCACTCTCCGTTCTCTATTGTTTGCTGCTGCTTTATATAGATAATCTGATTATCTGAATATCGCGGCGTCATGCTGTCGCCGCTGATGCGCACGGCAAATGTCGCGGATAGCGGCACGGATTCGTCAACCTCAATGAGTTCATAGCTGTCACTGTCAAGAAACTGTCCCGTGCCTGCGGATACCGGTAGTTCATAGAGCGGCAATGTGCGTATCTGCCTATCAGGGGACATGCGCGCATTGGAGGAAAAGGCCTCATCCGATTCTAACAGACGAATGTATTCTTTGACCCGACTTATCCCATATATATTGAGCGTCTCAAAAGCACCGGGCTGTCCCTTAAACGTCGAAAGCACATCTCTAATATCGTAAAGCTCGCAGAGCAACAAGAATTGTTCGGTGTTCGGCTGAGTGTCGCCACGCTCCCACTTAGAAACTGCTCGCTGCGTAACTTCAATGCCATGCTCCGTTAGAAACTCCGCTACCTGAGTCTGAGTTATTCCCTTATCCTTCCGGATGTTTTGCAGTGTTTCATTTACCTTCATGTCGTTGCCCTCCAAATGGTATCGTTGAGAGTATTGTATCACTCATATATAATACCCGCAAGTGTTATTTGCAATATAAACTCTTAACGGGAGTAATATACCTCTTGCAAATTCCCAATAAGAGTATTACAATGGTGCCATCAAGCAGGAGGGGTAGTATGGAACGAACTATTTTGCATATTGATATGAATAGCTGTTACGCAAGTATCGAATGTTTACATGACCCCTCGATACGTGATTTTCCAGTGGCCGTGGGCGGAGATGTCGAGGCACGGCACGGCATAATACTCGCAAAAAACGAACACGCCAAAAAGTTTGGAGTTAAGACAGGGGAAGCACTGTGGCAGGCAAAACAGAAGTGCCCCAACCTCATAATTGTGCCGCCTCACTTCGAACGGTATATCCGGTTTTCTCGACTGACGAGAGCTATTTACTCGGAATATTCTAACCAAATTGAGCCGTTCGGTTTGGATGAGGCATGGGTGGATGTAACAGGCAATACAAAGCTGTTCGGAGATGGCGACGCTCTTGCCAACGAAATTCGGGAACGAGTGAAGTTCGAGCTTGGCATAACGGTGTCAATTGGCGTATCCTACAACAAGATTTTTGCAAAGCTAGGCAGCGACTACAAGAAGCCGGATGCAGTAACGGTGTTTACACGAGATAACTTTCGCGATAAGGTCTGGCCTCTTCCGGCAGAAGATTTGCTGTATGTCGGGAGAGCAACCTCAAAAAAGCTGCATGGTTACGGTATTCACACAATAGGTCAGATTGCGGAAACCGACCCTCGTGCGCTCCAGGGTTGGTTTGGCAAATGTGGGCTGGTACTCTCGGCCTTTGCCAACGGAGATGACACTTCACCTGTTTCCCTCGCAGGTGACGAGGCGGTCATAAAAAGCGTAGGGAACTCCACAACAACACCTCGGGATTTGGAAAACGACGAGGACGCAAGAATCATTTTCTACATGCTTTGTGAGAGCGTAGCTGAGCGCATACGCGAGGATGGATTCTTTGCCAAGACTGTGCAAATAAGCCTTCGCGACAGGGATTTGAGCTCATTTGAACGACAATTGAAGCTTGAAACACCAACATGCCTTGCTTGCGAGCTTCACACAGCGGCAATGCAGCTTTTGCGCGCGAACTACTCTTGGCAAAAACCGCTGCGATCCATAGGCGTCCGTGCTACAGACCTCATCCCAGCGACGTCACCGCAACAGCTAACAATGTTTGAGGATGCACAAAAGCGTGAGCGTATGGAAACTATTGAACGCACAGTGGACGACATTCGCAGGCGCTTCGGTCACTATGCCATAGGTCGCGCAATAACTACAACCGATAAAACGCTTAGAAACATCAATCCGAAGGAAGACCACACAATCCATCCGGTGGGCTTTTTCAAAGCAGTATAAGGTGACATTATGGATAATTCATCAAAAGTATATGTCGGAGTCAACGCTCGTTTTGAGCCGGATGGTAAGCTAATGCCGATTTCCATAGCATGGGAGGACGGTAGCGAATATGAAATTGACCGCGTCATGAATGTCTGCCGCGCGGCAAGCCTGAAGGCAGGGGGCGTGGGGATTAGATACACAGTCCGTATTGGCAACACGGAGACGTATTTGTTCCTTGAAGAAAACAAATGGTTTGTGGAACGGCGCTGATGTGTTTTATAAAAACTATGGATTTGGAATTGGTCACAGTTGCGGGATGAATGCACCTAATTCTACTTGTGACTAAGAAAACAATCAGTTTCTGGGGTGCATTTTAAAACTAGCATGTGCACCTTTTAATTATTCCTACCACTTTTTAACGAAAGGTATTGACCGTGTGCAATTTGTATCAGAATAAGCCTTTTCTTCCATATAAGTACTCTGATTTGAACACCAAGTCAGAGTACTTATTTGCTCTATTTTGGGCAAAACCTAGCGTTTTCAGTGGTTATTTTAATGGTATGAAGTCAACGTAGGCGGTGTGATCGGTGTTTTCCGACCATCCCGCCTGTTTTTGTGGTTATAGCAACTCTTCATTCGGAGGAAACGCTAAAAGGTCGTTTTCATTCATAGGACACAGTTCATGCAATTCCGCTTTGATTTAGTTATAGTGTATTATTACAACATTGTCCGCTTCATATTCTGTTATAGTCAAAACTCGTACTGACTGTTGCCGTGATAGGTATTATAATACTGCTATAACTTTATCCGCTCGAAGGGCTACTTAAGTCAAAAGTTGTAAAGAGGGGTGCCACGATGCTTCCGGTGAACTACTCATGACTAAAGTCACGAGTTTCCTGCACCACAGACGGCGCAGGAAACTAAGTCCTCCCAAAACAAAATATTCGCATCTTTTCCAACACAGCCCTCTTTACAACTTGCAAATACATTGCTATAATAATTTATGTTTTATATCTAACAGTTTTATATAAAACATAATTGCTGCAAAGGTGGTGTATTATGGGAGAAAAAAGAATCGGCTTTGAGCTTCGAACGCTTAACAGCATGATTAAGCGCTATTTCGAATTTTCTTCTCACAAAAGTGAAGTTGAAACAATAACCGGGAATAACGGTTGGATTATCGGCTTTCTGAGCAGAACTGCACATGAAGGAAAAGCCGTTTATCAAAAAGATATTGAAGAGCATTTTAACATAACACGATCTACGGTATCGAATGTGCTCAGCCTGATGGAGCAAAAGGAGCTCATTCAGAGGCTGCCGGACAATCAGGACGCTCGTTTGAAAAAAATCGTTCTCACGAAAAAGGCTAAGGGTATCAGTGAAATTCTGAAAGAGACCGCCGACAGAATGGAGCAAACTCTGACAAAAGGGTTTAAGCCAGAGGAACTGGAAACCCTGTACTCTTTTATCCAAAGGATGAAAGAGAATATCTCAAGCAATTAATCACCTTGGATTAAATTGAGCAAGGCATTTTAAAGGAGAATAATTTATGATAAAAAAGCTTTTGGCCAGTGTCCGGCAATATAAAAAGGACTCAATTCTATCACCTGTATTCGTAATATTTGAGTCGGTTTTGGAAATAGCCATTCCGACCTTAATGGCATATTTGATTGATTACGGTATTAACAAGCGAAATATGGCGTATATATTGGAAATCGGCCTTGCGCTGGTTCTATGCGCCGTATTATCTCTTATTTTAGGCGTTCTTGCAGGCCGTAGCGCGTCTATCGCGTCCGCCGGCTTTGCTAAAAATCTTCGGCACGACATTTTTTACAACATTCAGAAATTTTCATTTTCAAACATCGACAAGTTTTCAACCGCAAGCATCGTTACCCGCCTGACCACCGACATAACGAACGTGCAGAACGCTTACATGATGGTTATCCGCCTGGCGGTTCGCAGCCCGATTATGATGATATGCGCGCTTATCATGGCTTTCCGTGTTGATGTGAAAATATCCCTGATTTTTTTGGTCATTATCCCGGCTCTCGGGTTTGGGCTATGGTACATCACTATCTATGTCCACCCCACTTTCGAACGCGTTTTCAGAACCTACGACAAGCTGAACGGCGTCGTTCAGGAGAACCTCCATGGAATAAGGGTCGTGAAATCTTTTACCAGAGAGGAGCACGAAGAAAACAAGTTTGGCAAAATCTCGCAGTCGATTTTCAAAAACTTCTCGTCCGCAGAAAAAATTCTAGCCTTCAACATGCCGCTCATGCAGATATGCATCTATGCGGCGATGATTCTTATTTCATGGCTCAGCGCAAAAGCGATAATCGCGAGCGGCAACAATCCCGCATTCGGTCTTTCCACGGGCGATTTGACAAGCCTCATAACCTATACCATGCAGATTCTGATGAGTCTTATGATGCTCTCGATGGTCTTCGTCATGATTATAATTTCACGTTCCTCCGCGGAGCGTATCGTCGAAATTCTGAGCGAGGAAAGCGACCTTAAAAACTGCGACAACCCTGTCTATGAGGTCGAGGACGGTTCCATTAAGTTTGAAAACGTCACCTTTTCCTATGCGAGGAAAACAGATAAGCCAGTCATCGACAATGTCAGCATTTCCATTGCTTCCGGCGAAACGGTCGGAATCCTCGGCGGCACCGGCTCTTCAAAATCCAGCTTCGTTGCACTTATCCCTCGCCTGTATGATGTAATAAGCGGAAGAGTGACCGTCGGCGGGGTCGACGTCCGGGACTATGACATTGAGGCTCTGCGCAATCAGGTTGCGATGGTACTGCAAAAAAACACCCTGTTTTCCGGTACGATCAAAGACAATCTTCGTTGGGGCAACGAAAACGCTACAGATGAGGATATGAAAAGAGCCTGCGAGCTCGCACAGGCCGACGGATTCATACAGGAGTTTTCTAATAGGTATGACACCTATATCGAGCAGGGCGGTGCCAACGTCTCGGGTGGACAGAAGCAGCGGCTCTGCATAGCCAGAGCGCTTTTGAAAAACCCCAAAATACTGATTCTCGACGATTCAACCAATGCGGTAGATATGAAGACCGATTCTCTTATCCGCAGCTCGTTCAAAGAGCAAATCCCCGAAACTACCAAAATAATTATCGCACAGCGCGTTAGCTCCGTGCAGGATGCAGACAAAATCATCGTGCTGGATGACGGCAGGATAAACGCGGTCGGAACGCATAACGAGCTGCTCAAAACCTGTGAAATCTACAGAGAAGTTTACGAATCTCAGATCAAAGGAGGTTCCATCAATGAATAAAGCGAAAACCGCACGTATGGGTTCACTAGCGGGGACGCAGGGAGCGTCCTCCTTCAAGCACTTCAAGCCCGGCACAATCAAAAGACTGTTTTCATACATGGCAAGATATAAGCTTCAGCTTGTTCTAGTCGTTGTCTGTATTCTCGTCAGTGCAGCCGCAAGCGCCGCATCATCGCTGTTCATTCGCACACTCATAGACAGCTACATCACGCCTCTGCTCGGAAGCGCGAATCCCGACTTTTCAGGTCTGTTCAGAACGCTGATATTCATGGGCTGTATTTACCTTGTCGGCGCGCTTTGCACTTTAATATACAATAGGATGATGGTTGTAATTTCGCAGGGCTCGCTGAAAAGCATACGTGACGAAATGTTTGCTCATATGCAAACTCTACCCGTGAAATACTTCGACACGCACACCCACGGCGATATCATGAGTCATTACACAAACGACACCGACACGCTCCGTCAGGTGATTTCACAGAGCCTGCCGCAGATGTTTTCCGCGATTGTAACAATGACAGCTGTTTTTGTTTCCATGCTGTATCTCAGCGTGGGTCTGACGGCCTTTGTCGCAGTTTTCACCTTCATCCTGCTTAAAACAATCAAGTTCCTCGTCGGAAAAAGCAGCATTCACTTCGTGCGGCAGCAACAGTCTATTGGCGACGTAAACGGCTATATTGAAGAAATGATCAACGGTCAGAAGGTGGTCAAGGTTTTCTGCCATGAGGAGAAGACCGAAGAGGAGTTCAACAAAAAGAACGAAGAACTCTGCCGCAGCGCCACCAAAGCAAACATTTATGGCAATATTACGATGCCGGTAGTAGGCAACATGGGCTATATGCTGTACGTTCTGATTGCCATAGCCGGCGGCGCGATGTCTATATTCGGACTTAAAAATCTTGGTCTCACAGGCATCAATGTTATGACAATCGGCACTATCGTTTCCTTCCTAACGCTTTCCCGCAGTTTTGTAATGCCCATCGGACAAGTCTCCATGCAGTTTAACATGGTGATTATGGCTCTTGCCGGTGCGTCGCGTATTTTCGAGCTTTTAGATGAAGAAAGCGAGAAGGACGACGGATACGTAACCCTCGTCAACACAAAGGAAGAAAACGGAGAAATCAGGGAATGCGCAGAACGCACCGACACATGGGCGTGGAAGCATCCGCATGGCGACGAAACGGTTACCTACACCAAAATGGAGGGCAAAATCGTATTTGACGATGTTGATTTCGGGTATGAGGAGGGTAAAATGGTTCTCCATAATATCTCGCTATTCGCTGAGCCCGGTCAAAAGGTGGCACTCGTCGGTGCTACTGGAGCGGGAAAAACCACGATTACGAATCTTATCAACCGCTTCTATGATATAGCGGACGGGAAAATCCGCTACGACGATATCAACATCAACAAAATCAGAAAATCCGACCTGCGCCGCTCTCTCGGAATTGTACTTCAGGACGTTAACCTCTTCACCGGTACCGTTATGGACAACATCAGATACGGCAAGCTGGACGCGACGGACGAGGCATGCATTGCCGCAGCGAAGCTCGCAAATGCCGACAATTTCATCCATATGCTGCCTGAAGGCTACAACACGATTCTGGAAGGTGACGGCGGAGGTCTTTCACAGGGGCAAAGACAGCTCATTTCCATCGCCCGTGCGGCTGTCGCCGATCCTCCGGTCATGATTTTGGACGAAGCTACCTCCTCCATAGACACCAGAACCGAAGCCATCGTACAGAAGGGCATGGACGCGCTAATGAAAGGACGTACCGTTTTTGTGATTGCCCACCGTCTGTCTACCATCCGCAACTCCGACGTCATAATGGTTCTTGAGCACGGTCGAATCATTGAGCGTGGCAGTCACGAACAGCTCATAGAAAAGAAGGGTAGCTACTATCAGCTATATACCGGAGCGTTTGAGCTGGAATAGTTTAGAACGTCGGATACCTAACACGGTATGTATCAAAAAGCCGTGCGCTTAAAAATGCAGTGAAGCAGACAAACGAACATTGAAACGAAAAGCCTACCATCATAGAATAAAGCTGCACAGCTCCAGAGTTAACGGACAGGTAAAAAAAGGCCCCTATTGGAAGGTGTATAATAAACTGGACACCAAGATAAGCGCGAAAGGTGTAACAGTTTATGAAAAGAGCGGTATACGACAAGCAATTCAAGTTGGCAGCAGTAAAGATGGGGCAGACTTCGGATAAGTCTGTCCTCGAGGTAGCTAACGATTTGGGAATCAGCGGGAGCAGTCTGCGTCGATGGATCAACGAGTACGATGAATATGGCGAAAGTGCGTTTCCAGGGCATGGGAACGCACTTTTCAAT
>Ga0209125_1003764_pt1 | contig 10084 bp, 8 predicted proteins | sample BarGraIncub1131A_FD_184503 | JGI IMG/M metagenome (GOLD analysis project Ga0209125, IMG submission 184503) | Arctic peat soil microbial communities from Barrow, Alaska - Barrow Graham LP Incubations 11-31A (SPAdes) (version 2) | ecosystem: Environmental > Terrestrial > Soil > Wetlands > Peat... | reverse complement strand
AGAATAAGCATAACCCAAAACAGAAGAATCATCCTCACCTATTGCTCTATAAATAATATGAATTTTCCCATCGTGCTCAAAAGCAGTTGGATTAAAGGTGGCTTTTGACTCCCATGAATAAAGGCTGGGTTCTATAATTGGATTGTGTAAAACTTTTTTTAACTTGAGATTGATTTCTCCCTTTTTTACTATTTCCTTCTTTTTTTCAATAATTTTAACTTTCTTTTTGGTGATTAATTTTGATTTTGATATTAATTTTGATTTTTTTAAAATGGTTTTTGGTTTTATAATTTTTTTAATTTTTGATATAATTCTTGTTTTTTTAGAAGTAACCTTAATAACCTTTATCTTTTTCTTGAGGCTTATTTTTTTTACTATTTTATTTTTTGAATTTTTAGTTAATGCCATAAATGTTAAACTCTTCCATATTTATCTTCATATCTAATAATGTCATCCTCGTCAAAATCTCCTAATGCAATTTCGAGAACTTCAATACCATCAGAACCTGATGATATTTTGTGTTTTGTCTCAAGTGGAACATATTGTTCACTTCCGACCTCAACATTATGTTTATCATCCCCTAGTTGAAATACTCCACTACCTTTAATAACATGCCAAAACTCCTCTCTTTTACTATGACTTTGTAAACTAAGATCTTCATTTGGTTTTACTGAAATAATTTTTACTGTTGAGGGAGTGTTATGTGTAAACCTACGAAAAAAACCCCAGGGTCTTTCTTCTTGATAAATTTTAAGATTATCTTTCATTGTTTTTATTATAACATATATTTATATTATAAATAATAAAAATCCGAAATGTAAAAATCGGGCTTCTAGAGCTTCTTGTTTTTATGTTAATATTGTATCAAAATATACCAATGCAAACAAACCATTAAACTATCCAACTGCTTATAATTTCCTTTGATTCACTGGGGCCAGATACCCTAATACTCTCTATTCCAGCCTCATATGCTGAATAATCATTACCTCCAGGAAAAATAGCATCACCAATAAAGAGCATATCATCAATACTCATCCCTAGTTTATTTAGTAACCTAATTAAGCCTTTGGCTTTATCAAAACCTTTTGGAAGAATATCGAGAGATGTTGTGCCTCCAATAATAATACTTACATCTAACAACTTGGCATCCAATATTTTTTTTATTTCTTGACGCTTAACCTGATCTGGATCCCATATTTTTTTTAAATCAATTGGCGCATGCTGCCCAAGTGCTGACATTGTAATCTGAGTTAAACGGTCTTCTATGATTTCGTCACCTTCTATAGCTGGCTCTATTCCATATTTACCAGAAGATATTATTTCGTTTAAGGCTTTTATAACTGCACTTTTTGTGTCTCCTGGAAATTCTTCAATATCAGTCATCGCCCAATCTTTTATTTTTTCATCATATTGATAACGCTGGCTTCCACTAGTAGAAAGTAATATTAAATTTTTATAGATTAATTCTTCATCTTCAATATTTGGTTTAAAGTAAGGAAGGAACTGTTTTTTAAACTGCTCAAAAGAACCACCTGTTATAATAACAACAATTCTTTCCTTTGCCAAAAGACATAGGAGTTCTGCCGTATCATTTTCTAAGTGTTGCTTACTTTCAGCTAAGGTTCCATCTAAATCAAATGCTACAATTTTTTTTGATAATTTAATCATTTTGAATTGAATATTTATATGCTCTATAAAATAATAGCAAAAATAAAAATAAAAGTCCTGTATATAGATAAACTCCAAAATCAGTAGATGATCGTGAAAAAATTTTTAAGATATTTTTAGCTAAAGAAATATGATTAAAAAATATATCCCAGCTATTAAAACGTAAAAATCTCCCCAAATATATACCAAAACTAATCAATAAAATAATTACACCCATAATTAAAGATGTTGTTTTAGAAGAATATTTCATAGTTATAATATGCTCAATATGAAACAATGAGCGAAAATAAAAATATAAACCAATAATTGTCGAACTAAAAAGAAGTAATATATCAAAAAGTAGAGGAATACTTCTTGTATCACCAAGATGAATAAAATCAGTAATTATATATGGTGCATTTGGAATAAATAAAAGCCATAAAATACAACCAATGGTAAATATTATTTTGTTAAAGTTTTCTTTTTTTATATAAACCAAAAGAAGTGAACTAATAACATAAGGGATAAAAGCTAAAATTATATTCCATAAAATAAAAACAAATGATACTTTACCCCAAATAATAACGCGTAAGATATTGAGAGTTACGGCTACTATGACAATGGGAATAATAAATTTTGGAATAATAATTTTATACATATATACTATATGTCTTTTATTTCTTTTATCTGTAACTCATAAACTATCTTCTTTACATCCTCACTTCTTCCTCGAGGCACAATAACAATCGCATTTTCAGTAGTTATAATAATAAAATTATCTAAACCAATAGTAGCAATAATCTTAGAATCATCATGAGAGAGAATAGTTGTGTTGTGTGTATCAATACTTATTACTGTGCCCTTTATATAATTTCCATTAGAATCTTTATCTTGTGCATTTACCATATCTGCAACAACATCCCAACTTCCTACATCAGACCATCCAATATCTACAGGTAAAACGAGTAAATTGGGGGTCTTTTCCATTATCAAAGTATCAATAGCTACATCCTCAAATTTAATAAATTCGTTATCCAATATATCTGTAAAATCTTTTTTACCTTTTGATTGAGCTATTTTTATTACACCCTTATAAATTTTTGGACTATACTTTTTAAGTTCAACTAAAAAATGTTTAGCTTGCCAAATAAAATATCCGGCATTCCAAAAAAAGTTTCCAGAAGAAACATATTGTTTTGCTAATTCTAAATTTGGTTTTTCTACAAATCTTTTTGTATTATAAACAATGTATCCATCAGTTTTTATAAATTTTTCATTTTTTTCAATATAACCTAAACCAGTATGAGCAGAAGTCGGGGTAATTCCAACACATAAAATATATTTAGAATTATCTTTTACTGTCTTAATCCCCGCCTTTATTGATTTTGCATATTCATCTGATTTTACAACTAAATGATCCGAATGAACTGCGGTTATAATTGCCTCTTTGTCTTTTTTATAAATAAGAGCAGTAGCCAAAGCAATTGCCGGGCCCGTATTTCTTTTGACTGGTTCTGTTATATAATTTTCAGTAGGAATTTTAGGAAGATATTTTTTAATTAAATCTACATATTTATGATTTGAGGAAATATAAATATGATCATCATTGACTATTTTTTTTGCTCTATCATAAGCTTGTTCTATTAATGTTTTATCACCAATAATATTCTGAAATTGCTTCGGAAGTTTATCTGTGGAGCGAGGATACAATCGAGACCCTGATCCTCCTGCCATTATTAAAACATATTCGTGTTCGTTTGTTGTTTTCATCTTAATTTAAAATTGATGTACAGTATGCGCATCTTTTAGTATTTATAGGTATTTTTTTAACATTCCGGCCATTTTTTAGCATTTATATAATAATTAATAATTCAATTATACTCATTAATATACAAATAAGGCAAATGATTAAATTAATTTAAAATTGACTTTAGTAGTAAAGGTTTTTCTTGGCTTAATTTTTTCTGGATCATTTATAAGTCCATTTTTATCACGCATTACCGGTTCAACACAAACAAAATCTTTACCTGGCATAGACCACACCCATATTTTTTTATATTCAACAGAAGGGTCTATTATAAGCGTCCCTAAAGAAGGAATGGTAATCTCCATCGGCATATTGGGATTTTTTATTTTTGGATTATCAATAGAAATTGCTTTTCCATTCGCCCAGATTTCTACTTGTTCCTCAATAAATTTTCCTCCTTCAAAATTAAACTTAATATTATTTTTTTCTATACTTGGCACTTTAAAATATGGATGCAAACCCATTGATATTGGCATCTCCTTGTTTTCTTCTAAATTTTCTACTTCTTGTTTTAAAGTAAAAGAACCATCTACTTCAAAATTTCCTAAAACAGAAAATTTGAAGTCAAATGGATAAACTTTTTTTGTATCATCATTAGAAGATAAAGATGAACTAAAACCACTCTCAACTTTTTCCGAACTCCATTCTAATTTTCTTGCAAACCCATGTTGTTCCAAATTTGGAAATTCACTGTTGTTGTCTAATGGACCTGCATTAGGAAAAAGTATTGGAATTCCTCCTTTAACATTCACCTCTGTATTTTTAAATGTTTCTTCGTCTAAATAAATAATTTCTTTACCATCAAACTTTAATGATGTTAAAATATCGCCTCTTTTGGGACATATTGAAGCTTCCCTATTATTGGGACCTTTAATTGTTTCTATTTTTAAAATTTTCTCATTTTCAAAATTATTTTCTTTCATTAAAGTATTATAACAGTTACAAAGTCTTTCGGGTATAAAAATCAATTTTTATACTAGCGGAAATGTTTTTCCGAGTTCTTTTGAATAAAAAAATTCATAAGCAAGTCCACCAAAAGTATATACTTTACCATCTACCGTAATATCAGAACCACCAACTTCTGGTTTATCTTTGGGCTCTGAATGTTTAAAACCTAAATTAAAAAGGGTTGCTGTTATTTCTGGCCTATTTGATATAGAATAACCAGCATTTTCCCATTGTGTTTCTACTTGTTTTATAAATAAAGCTGTATAAAGATATGAATAATAATGATTCTTTTCATTTGTAAGACGAGCCATTCTCTCTTTTTCTTTATCTTTAGTTTTAAAATCTAAAAGATGTTCATATGAACTTCCCAAATAATATGGACTTTCTTTATTTTTTAAATTTTCTTCAATCTGTTGTGCTGTGGCAATTTTAACTCCAGCTATTCCATAAGAAAATTTTACACTATTTCCAAGTGCCTGAAGAGGTAAAAATAATTTCTTTAAAAGTTCACGATTTGATCCAAAATATCTAAACTGCTCCACAACAATAGGAGAAAGAATGGTTCTAACTGGAACCCCTGAAACCCTACTTGCTTTCTGTATGAGTGCCTTATCTTTTACTAAACCCCTTTTAATAACAGACCAATCATCCGTCTGCGCCCATTTAGGAGTTTTTGAAATTTGATTTTGACGAGAAAATACATCTTGAATTGAATTATATAAATTACTATTAGAATCTACACTACCCTCAACATTAGTGAGATTAAAACGCATTGCAATAAATACACCTAGAAAAACAATAAAAATAAAGGCTATTCCCCATACAAAAAAATTTAGCGCTTTTCGCGCCTTTATTTTGTTTATTTTATTCAATAAAATTAAAACAAATTCTTTCATAACTCATATAATATCACGTATTATGGCTTTTGTCAAAAGGAGGATTTCGGGTGCCTACTGGGACCATGAGTACATGTTTTGGCTACTACATAGCCAGGTACTTTTCGCTCTGGTTAAAACCAGAGAACGAAAAGTCTTTCAAATCACAGACGTAAATGAAGCAGTTCATTTACTTAGGCACCCAGTATAATAAAATACCCCTATATAGGGGTATTTTATTATACTGGGTGCCTACTGGGATTTGAACCCAGACCGAGAGTTCCACAAACTCTAGTGCTAACCATTACACTATAGGCACCATAATTTACTCTATCTAAATCTAGAGTGATTACACCTTTATACCAGAAAAACACACATAAATCCAGGGTTTTGTTTTAAAATATAATTAGATTAAAAATAATTGTAATTATTCACAAACAACACCAGTAGGAGGAACTATAAGATTTTTTGTTGCACCAGTATTATCTACACAAAAGAAAGATTGATATCCCCCAACAGGCTTAGAAGCTACATCATAATTGTCCGTTATTGGAATTGTAAATGACCATGCTTTTGCAGTTGAATAACAAAGACCCTCGTTGTTTGTTGTTTTTAAGACTGAATTTAATAATTCCGAAATAGAACCAATTGCAGTACTTGAACCTTTAGTATGACCAATTGGTGAAAACAAAGAACCTGATATTGGGTTCATGCAATCTCCTTTCGGATTTGATATTTTACCAAAAGAACCCTCCGCATTAAATAAACTGGTAGTAAGTTGTTTAAAAGTAGAAACTTCATTTTTAATTTTGGCTTCATTTATTGTTTTTACAAAATCTGTGATATCTGTTGATTGCTTTGGTATAGAAATATCATTGGGAGTATTAAAATCATAATATGTAGTTTTCCAACTAAATTTTACTTTATTATCACCAATACTTTTATCTTCATAGGATAAAATTTTTGATAATGGTACATCGAGAACAATATTATATTGATAAATATTATTATCACCCTTACCTATCCAAACATCAAATGAATCTACTGTGATTGAACCAATGATGTCAGTATATTTACTTTTATCTTCAGCGGAAATATCTAAAGTGAAATCATCTGAAACTTTAGTTAGAAGTTTTTTTATCAACTGTCTATCTGTATTTATTGAATAATGATATGTATCAATTCCTTTTATATTTTCTTGACCTTTTTCAGTTACCTTTACACTATTTATAAATTCATCATAAACATTTAAAGTATCGTTGTTTATATAAGACAACATTCCATTTGATAAAAGCTTATAAAGATTTATTTTTTTAAGTTCTACTTCAACTTCTGGAGGAAACAAGGATGGAATTAGATCAAATTGCTTTTCATTTATTTTGACAGTTATTGGGTCTGACCCACTTTCTTTTATAACCTGACTTAGGTCTGAAACTGTCAAAAACACATCCGCATTGCTATTTTTTATATCGGCATCAATATTGTTTTCCAAAAGAGAACTTTTAATTACTAAAGAATTATCAGACAATAAACCTTGTTCATTTTGAGTAATTAAACCCTTGGTACTAATCGAAATAGAATCCTTGTCTAAAGAAGGAATAACCTCTCCACCTATAATTCCTAATGTAATATTCGCAAATGAAGGTGACGATAATTCAATATTTGTTTCTGTTTTGTATGATTTTAAAGATGATAAAACTTTTGAATTATTTAACAATAAAATTTTTGGATCTTTCTTAATAAAAGGGAGATTTTCAATATTAATATATCCTTTCATAAATGCCCAAGTAGTACCTGCTACAATCAACAATATTGCCAGCACAATAATAACCAATTTTACTATTTTAAAACTCTTTTTTTTAACAACTTCTTTTTCTTCTTTACTCGCAGAAGAAAAATCATTTTCATAAGAAGAAAGCATGGCTGTTTTTGGTAAATTTTCAAATAAAAAATTTTTATTTGTTTCATTAAAAGCTGCCTGAACATCTGGTTTTTGTATATTAGTTTTATTTTCTGAAATAGAAGAATCTGCTACTGTTTTGGAAATAAGATTTGGAATAAGCTCTTCTTGAGTAGTAAAATCCTGGGGTTTTATTAATTTTTGGATTTCATTAGTATTTTCTATTTTAGTTGTTTGATCCAACTTATATTCTTCAATTAATGGCAATTCAACATTTTGAACTATTATTTCATTTTCTTCTTTCGGTACTTCTGGTTTTAAATCTTCGATTATAGCGGGCCTCATAGGGGTCCATATTTTATATGTTTCTGATGGTGTTTCTACTTTTAACGATTTTTCTTTAGAAGTCTCTATAATAGGCGCTTCTACTGTTTGTTTTATTTTAGATTCTTCAATTTTGGGTAATTCTACCTTAGTCTCAACATCGTTTGGTTCAACTTTAATAGGTTCTATTTTAAATTCTTCTTTAATTGGTACTTCTACCGGTTGTTCTATTTTATTTAATTCTTCTGGAATTTCATTATTAAAAACCTCAACCTCCTTTGTTTCAACTTTAATAGGTTCTTCAATTATAGGAGATTCCGCAACTGGAGTTTCTATGTTTGGTATCTCAATATCATATTTTTCTACAATAGAAGGTTCCTTTTTGGATTCTTCTATTGCGGAAAATTCTTTTGGATACAACTCTGAAACAGGAGTGCTAATTTCAGGTATCTCTATGTCATAATTTTCAATTTTAGGAGTTTCGGTTTTGGGTGATTCTACTGCTGAAATTTCTTTTGTTATAATTTCTGATTTTGGTATTTCGATTTTAGGAATTTCTACAACAGGAATTTCTTCTTTCTTTGCTTCAACTAGTGGAATCTCCGCCTTTGTAGTTTCAATTGATGGAATTTCTGTTTTTTTTATTTCAACTTGAGGGGTTTCCACAATAGGAGTTTTTATATTAAAAACTTCCATCTTTTTAACTTCTTGTTTAAATTCTTCTTTTTTAGGAGATTCAACTTTAATTCTAACTTCAGAAACATCATCAGTTATTGGCTCACGATATTGATCGAGAGTTTTGTGAATATTTTTTATATCAACTATAGATGCTTTACTGCTTAATTCTAAATTAACATTTAAAAAACCTTCATCAATATCCTCTCTATGCCACCCTGCCTGAGTTAACTTAGATATTATTACATCATTTGATATATTATTTTTTATTTGATTTCTAATATATGAAATCAATTCAGAAGTTGTCATACCTTTTTATTATACTCCAGATTTATTATGAGGTAAACACCATTTTTAAAATTATGGCTACTAAAAAACCATTTCAAATTAAAATTGGTAAACATACAATTTGCGCCCAAGTTTATATTTACTTCTACCTAGGTCTATTTCTTCAACTGGAAATTTACTTGTAAATTTAAAAGATAAGGATACAAGTTTTGTTCCTTTTTTAAATTCTTTTTCAAATTTAGGAAGAAGCTCATCCATCAAACTTGGATATAAATAAGTAAAAATATGTGTTGCATCAGATAAATCTTGCTTAAAAAAATCTTTTTTAATAATTTCCACTTTATTTCCAGTCTTTTTCATATTTAAAAATGAACCTACTCTTGATAACAAAAGCGGGAAAGTGCTATTTTCTATACCAATATATTTTGCCTTATTATTAAATTTAGAAAGATAAAACAACACCTTTCCATCTCCACATCCTAAATCATAAACAACACTATCATCTTTAATACCAAAGGCTTTTTCTATATCTTTTAAAACAGCATTGGAAGCTGTAACAAAAGGAACTTTATTTTTAAAATTACCTATACTCCATAAAGTAAATAAAGTTATTATGGCTAAAAAAACGATTAACAATATAATTTGAAATATATAAAATAAAATAAGCATAGTACAAGTATACTATAAAAATGAAAAAATAATTTATATTAATTTTTTAGGCAACGGACAGAGAAACCGTACGCTCTGAGATTGAAATTGGCAGGGTTAACAGCAGAAGAATTGAAGCTCAGATAGTAAGCGTAGACACCATTAGGACCACTAGACCAGTAGTAGCCGTAACTGCCCAAATTAATAAGAGAGGCACTAATGCCGTCGCGGTTGCCAGCCGTAGGAAGTTTAAGAATGGAATTAAATGCAACATCTCTACAAGTAGTAGAACCTCCACATGTTACAGTTGTAAAGTTTGAAATAGCAGTTACTAGTGTTTGTATTTCTGTTGTTGTCGGTAGTCTAAACCCAGAAGGACATGGATTGTTTATTCCACCTACTCCTTGCCATAAACTATTATTTTGTGGAACACGCCAGTCCCAAGGATTAGCATTTATAACTGTAAGGAATGAGGGGCCTGGGGTATCAGAAGATACAGGACCAGATGTTACGCTACTTGTTCTAATCTGATGCCCATCAATACCTCTCCCCCATTGATAATAATTTCCATAAGCAGAAGTATCAGTAGAAGAAGTTGCAACTCTCGTTGCTCCCAAATTCCTATCCAACCAACACCGACCATCTTCACCAACAACTGTTCCATAAGTCAAAGTATCAGGACCAGTAACTGTGTATGCTCCACACGCAAGAACTCCAGGACTCTCTGTATTCATAAGTGCAAGTCCCGTTCCCGCTTCATAGTAACTATTATTATTTCCTCCATCTTTAGCCATTTTGTTATCAGTAACAGTATAAGCATCACTTTCAAGAGTAGTATCGAGTTCATAAGTTAGATTTTGCTCAGAACATATATAACGATAGACAAGATCAGTACTCTTTGGATTGGCAGGATCAGCGATGGTGTTTACTGGGTCTACAGGTAATGCGGAGATTGGTGAACCACCAGACATA
>Ga0209125_1003763_pt1 | contig 10088 bp, 7 predicted proteins | sample BarGraIncub1131A_FD_184503 | JGI IMG/M metagenome (GOLD analysis project Ga0209125, IMG submission 184503) | Arctic peat soil microbial communities from Barrow, Alaska - Barrow Graham LP Incubations 11-31A (SPAdes) (version 2) | ecosystem: Environmental > Terrestrial > Soil > Wetlands > Peat... | reverse complement strand
CGCCCCCTCATCTGCTGATATGTTACACCCACCGCCAACTATAATAATGGGTTTAGATGATTTTTGAATTGTGCAAATAGCTTCCTTAATTTGATCCATATTAACCGCTTTATGCTCAATTTCCTTGGGGCTTTCCGGAAAGTATTCACCCTCTATTCCAGTTATATCCTTTGGTATATCTACAAGCACAGGTCCTGGTCTTCCACTCCTGGCAATTTTAAATGCACGCCTTATAGCAGGAGCCAAATCCTCTATACTTTTCACTAAAAAACTGTGCTTTGTAATAGGCATTGTTATGCCTATTATATCAACTTCTTGAAATGCATCCTTCCCTATTAAAGGCGTTGCTACTTGTCCTGTTATTGCAACCATAGGTACCGAATCCATATAAGCCGTTGCAATACCAGTAACAAGATTTGTAGCTCCAGGTCCAGACGTTGCAAGGCATACGCCTACTTTCCCAGTCGCCCTTGCATATCCATCCGCGGCATGAGCTGCACCTTGTTCGTGAGAAACTAATATATGATTTATTCCCTCAAATGAATAAAGCTCATCGTAAATATTTATCACACTTCCACCTGGATAACCAAAAATAGTATCTACGTTTTGTTCTTTAAGACATTCTAATAAAATCCTTGCACCCTTATATTTCACATTATCCCTCCATAAATATGACCTAAGACACTATATTTGTTTATTTATCCTCTTTTTTTCATCATAGAGTAACTTATATTCTACTGAGTCTACAAGTGCTTTCCAACTGGCCTCTATAATGTCGTAGGAAACGCCAACTGTTGTCCAGGTAGTAATTCCATCAGTGGATTCTATTAGAACTCTAACTTTCGCACTAGTAGCTTTATCCCCACCTATTACTCTAACTTTATAATCAGATAAATACATAGATGAAATAACTGGATAAAATACACTTAGAGCTTTTCTAAGTGCTTTGTCTAATGCGTTTACTGGTCCAAATCCATCTGCAGCTGTTACTTCCATTACTCCGTTTACCTTAATTTTCATGGTAACAGTAGAACTACACTCTGTTCTAATTGGCTGATCTATCATAACCCTGTATTCTACTAATTCAAAAGAAGGTTTAAAAAGTCCTAATTCCTTAATTACTAAAAGCTCAAAGCTTCCTTCGGCTCCTTCAAATTGATAGCCCAGATGCTCAAGTTCTTTAAGTCTTTCCATTATTCTAGAAGTGGCCTCTGACGCCTTGCTTACAGAATGGTCAACTTTGTTAATAATTGACATTATAGTACTTCGTCCAGCTACTTCTGACATAAGCGTAGTTCGTGCGTTTCCTACCGTGCTTGGAGTCACATGTTCGAAGGAAATAGGATTCTTTTGAACTGCATCAATATGCATTCCACCCTTATGTGCAAAAGCACAACTCCCCACATATGCCTCTCTATCATTTGGAATTATGTTACTGACTTCACATATATACCTATAGTTTGCCACTAACTTATCAAGATTCTCTTTGGGCAACACATCATAATTCATTTTAAGCATTAAGTTACCAATTATGGTACTTAAATTTGCATTCCCACAGCGTTCTCCAAGGCCTGTAAATGTCCCTTGGACCTGACGTACACCTGCTTCCACCGCAATTAATGAGTTCGCTACTGCAGTTCCCGCGTCATTGTGACAATGAATTCCTAAATTATTAAAGCCTTTATTAAATAATAAATCTATAACGGGCTTTATAGAACTTGGAAGAGTCCCTCCATTAGTATCACAAAGTACTATCCAATCTGCTCCAGCTTGTTTTGCAACTGAAAGTACCTTGAGTGCATATTCCGGATTGTTCTTGTATCCATCAAAAAAATGTTCAGCATCAAAAATAACTTCTTTATTTAATCCTTTTAAGTATTCTATGCTCTCTTTTATCATAGCTAAATTTTCGTCTAGTGTAGTTTTTATTATATCGGTTACATGAAAATCCCAGGCTTTTCCGAAAATGCAAATGACATCTACACCTGAATTAATTAACGCCAATAAATTGCTATCTTCTTCAACCTTTATATTTGCTTTTCTCGTACTACCAAAGGCACAAAGTTTAGAATTCTTCAATTTAATTCCTTTAATCTTTTCAAAAAATTCTGCATCTTTTGGATTTGAGCCAGGATTACCTGCTTCGATATAACTTACACCTAATTCGTCAAGTTTTTTTGTAATTTGTAGTTTATCCTTAACACTAAAGGATATACCTTGTGCTTGCGATCCATCTCTCAGCGTACTATCAAAAATGTATACCTTATCACTCAAAATTTTTCACCATCTTATAAATTCCCCCTAAATTAAGATGTCAAAGAGAACCAAGTTCAATTTTTAATTTTTTAGAACTTGGTCCTCACTTTATTATTAACAACTCAATGTCATTTAATTATATTTTAAGTATTAAACTAATTTCTATTTTTTCAACCAAGACATCATTTTTCTAAGTTCTGAGCCAACTACTTCAATTTGATGTTCACTCTCTATTCTCTTTGTTGCATTAAAGAATGGTTTTCCAACTTGATTTTCTAAAAGCCAATCTCTAGCAAAAACTCCTGTTTGAATATCTGTTAATACATCTTTCATAGCTTTTTTTGTATCTGCAGTTATTATTTTATTACCAGTTATATAGTCACCATATTCTGCAGTATCACTTATTGAATATCTCATCATGCTTAAACCACCCTGGTTTATTAAGTCTACGATAAGTTTCATTTCATGACAACATTCAAAGTATGCCATTTCTGGTTGGTATCCAGCTTCTACAAGAGTTTCAAAACCCGCTTTTATAAGAGCTGAAACACCACCACATAGAACTGCTTGCTCTCCGAATAAATCTGTTTCAGTTTCTTCTCTAAATGTAGTTTCCATAACGCCAGCTCTTGCTCCGCCTATTCCTAAAGCGTAAGCTAAAGCAACTTCTTTTGCATGTCCTGAGGCATCTTGATGTATAGCTATAAGACATGGTACACCTCTGCCTTCTAAGAATTGGCTTCTAACTGTATGTCCTGGACCTTTGGGAGCTATAAGGAATACATCAATATCTGCTGGAGGAACTATTTGACCAAAATGAATAGCAAACCCATGTGCAAATACTAAAGCTTTATGTTTTGTAAGATTTGGCTCGATGCTTTCTTTATATAATTGTGCTTGTTTCTCATCGTTAATAAGTATCATTATGATATCAGCTTTCTTTGCTGCTTCTGCTGCAGTCATAACTGTTAGTCCTGCTTCTTCAGCCTTTGCCCAAGATTTACTTCCCTTGTAAAGACCAACAACAACACTTACACCATTCTCATGTAAGTTTAATGCATGTGCATGTCCTTGGCTACCATATCCTATTACCGCAACCGTTTTTCCCTTTAAGTTATCTAAATTACATTCATCTTCATAATACATCTTTGCCATTGTTAATTCCCCCTAATTTTTTTATCTATAATATTAGATTACTGCATCTGAACCTCTTTGCATAGCAATAAATCCACTTCCGACTATTTCTAAAATACCAAATGGCTCTATTAAATTTTCAAAAGCACATAATTTGCTATTATCACCTATAATTTGAATAATTAACGTTGATGGAGTTACGTCTACAATAGATACTCCAAAAATTTTCCCAATATTTATAATTTCTTGCCTGTTATTACCCTCTGCCCGTACCTTTACAAACAACATCTGCTTACAAATAGAATTTTCATTATCTAATTGCTCAACTTTGTGGACATCTTCCAATTTTCTTATCTGTTTAATTATTTGGTCTATACCTGCATCGTCATGAACTTTAGTTAATAAAGTAATCCGTGCTAATTTTTCATCTTCGGTATGACCTGATGAAACAGTGTCAATATTAAATCCACGTCTATTAAATAATGAGCATACCCTCGTGATTACCCCTGGGTTATTATCAACTAAAATTGACAATACATGAGAAATCAAAATATCGCCTCCTTTTTTATCCGGTAAATAATAGCAAATTAAACTGTAAATCATAGCAAACATTTTATGTATCTTAACATCTAAAAAATAAATTGTCAAACAAAATCAGAATATTTTTTTTATTGACACGTTGACATATTTTATTATTCGTTGTATATTATAGTACAAGCAATTTTTTTAAAGGATATTTGTAATTTTATAAGCTTTAATTGTACGTATATATCATTTCGTTAAAATTATAAATTGATTAAACGAAATTAGTATATTGACAAATTATCAATTAATTGATAATATTATGACTAATATAACAAATACTTTGACAGGGACAATTAGACATCAAGATGTTTTACAGAGAAGGGATAAAGCTGCGAACCCTAAATAATCAGATGTTGAAACTTACCCTCGAGTTGTAGACTTAAACTAAGTTACGCTAATTTGTGTGTTTACACTTAAAAGTGTGCTTAAGAGTAGGTTTTACCGGTATAAGCCGTTATCTTAAATTAAGTTATAAATATGGGTGGTACCGCGACAGACTCTTCGCCCCAAGTGAAGACGTCTGTTTTTTTGTACCCTTTTTTTAATACCCATTATCAAAACAAAGGTTATAATTTATAAAATGTAATTTAACATTAAATAAGGAGGTTACAATTAATATGGGAATGACGATGACGCAAAAAATACTGGCAGCACATGCTGGTTTGAATGAGGTAAAAGTTGGTCAATTAGTTATGGCAAATCTTGACCTAGTTTTAGGAAATGATGTAACAACACCAGTAGCCGTAAATGAGTTTAACAAAATGGGTGTTGATGGTGTCTTTGATAAAAAGAAAATTGCTATTGTTCCAGATCATTTTAGTCCAAATAAAGATATTAAATCTGCAGAGCAATGTAAATGTATCCGTGAGTTTGCTTATGATAAAGGAATTGAAAACTTTTTCGAAGTAGGTCAAATGGGTATTGAACATGCCTTATTACCGGAAAAAGGTCTTGTAGTAACTGGTGATGTTGTAATAGGTGCCGATTCTCATACTTGTACTTATGGTGCTTTAGGTGCTTTTTCAACTGGAGTTGGATCAACCGATATGGCTGCTGGAATGGCAAGTGGAAAATGTTGGTTTAAAATTCCAGAAGCAATTAAATTCGTTTTAACTGGTAAAATGCAAAAATGGGTTTGTGGTAAAGACGTGATCCTTCATATCATAGGAATGATTGGAGTAGATGGCGCATTGTATCAATCAATGGAATATACAGGACCAGGTGTTGCTAATTTATCCATAGATGACAGATTTACAATATCCAATATGGCTATTGAAGCAGGTGCTAAAAATGGAATATTTGAAGTTGATGATGTAACTCTACAATATGTAAAAGAGCATTCAACTAAAACTCCAGTTGTCTTCAAAGCTGATACTGATGCAGTGTATTCTCGCGTAATAGAAATTGATTTAAGCACAATTAAACCAACTGTAGCCTTCCCTCACCTTCCAGACAATACAAGAACCATTGATGAGGTTGGAGAAGTAATACTTGATCAAGTAGTTATCGGTTCATGTACTAATGGACGAATCGAAGACCTTAGAATGGCTGCAAGTATCTTCAAAGGTAAAACAGTTAATCCTAAAATAAGAACATTAATATTCCCTGCTACCCAGAAAATTTATCTTCAGGCCCTTCGAGAAGGTTTAATTGAAATATTTATAGAAGCTGGAATTGCTGTAAGTACTCCAACTTGTGGACCATGCCTTGGCGGACATATGGGAATACTTGCAAAGGGCGAGCGGGCTCTTTCAACTACAAACAGAAATTTTGTTGGCAGAATGGGACATCCTCAAAGCGAAGTATATCTTTGTAGTCCAGCAGTAGCTGCAGCATCAGCAATAACAGGAAAAATTTCTTCACCAGAGGAGGTAATGTAATGTTTAAAGGAAAAGCTATAAAATATGGTAATAATGTAGACACAGACGTTATAATTCCTGCAAGATACCTTAATACTTCAGACGCAAAAGAACTTGCAGCGCATTGCATGGAAGATTTAGATAAAGGTTTTGTAGGAAAGGTTAAAGATGGTGACATAATGGTTGCTGGTAAAAATTTTGGTTGTGGATCTTCAAGAGAACATGCACCTCTTGCTATAAAGACTGTAGGCATTAGCTGTATAATTGCTGAAACTTTCGCTAGAATATTCTATAGGAATTCAATTAACATAGGTTTGCCAATACTCGAATGCGTAGAGGCTGCACAGGATATTGAAGACGGAAATGATGTTTCAGTTGATGTGGCTACTGGAATTATTACAAACATCACAAAAGGAAAAACTTATAAAGCGGCTCCTTTTCCAGCATTTATGCAAGAAATTATAAGTGCTGAAGGTCTTGTAAATTATCTTAAAGAAAGGACTGAAGTTAAATGAAAAAGATAGCTGTTATTAAAGGAGATGGAATTGGACCAGAGATAGTTCTTGGTGCAATTAAAGTATTAGATGTAATATCTGAGAAATATAATTTTCCTTTTGAATATACTGATGTTTTAATGGGAGGAATTGCTATAGACAAAACAGGGGTTCCTCTTCCACAAGAAACATTAGATGTTTGTAGAAATAGTGATGCTGTATTACTTGGTTCTGTCGGAGGTCCCAAGTGGGATAAACTTCCCGGTCATTTAAGACCAGAAGCCGGACTCCTCGGAATTAGAAAAGGCCTAGAGGTTTTTGCAAACTTAAGACCTGCTATTCTTTTTCCACAATTAAAAGAAGCTTCAGCTCTTAAACCAGAAATTCTTAAAGACAATATAGATATCATGGTTATAAGGGAATTAACCGGTGGAATATATTTTGGTGAAAGATCCAGAATAGACCTTGAAGGCGGTGGTCAAAAGGCATGGGACACAATGGCTTATTCAACTTATGAAATTGAGAGAATAGCCCGTGTTGGTTTTGAAACTGCAAGGAAAAGGAGTAAAAAGCTTACATTAGTTGATAAAGCTAACATTCTCGAGACTTCAAGACTTTGGAGAGAGATAGTTACAAAAATGTCTGCAGATTACCCAGATGTAACTTTCGAAGTACAATTAGTTGATAGTTGCGCAATGCAGCTTATACGTAACCCAGGAAGTTTTGATACAATCCTAACTGAAAACATGTTTGGTGATATCCTAAGTGATGAAGCTTCAATGCTTACGGGTTCCCTTGGAATGCTTCCGTCAGCTAGTTTAGGCATCACAAAGCTTGGTATATATGAACCAATACATGGTTCAGCTCCAGATATTGCAGGCAAGGATATAGCTAACCCAATAGCAACTATAATGAGCGCAGCAATGATGCTAAGATATAGCTTTGATATGGAAGATGCAGCAAAAAATATTGAAAATGCAGTATCTACCGTTTTAGACAAGAAGTACAGAACAATTGACATTATGGCTCCTGGCATGAAAAATGTTGGAACTGTTGAGATGTCAGATCTTATTGCAAAAGAAATAAAATAACATATTTAAGATTACAAAGTAATAATAATAATAAATGCATTGAACAGAAGTAGTAAAAATCTCCAGAAATTCTCAGAGAACCGAGGTAGCTGTGAATCGGTAATTTCAAGATTTTGAACTCATCTGGGAGCTATTGCCTGAACCTAAAAGTAAGGTGGATCGTTTGTCTCTAGCGTTAATAGGACATAGAGTGAGTTTTAAAAATAAAACTAACTAGAGTGGTACCGCGAAAGGAAACTTCGCCTCTTGATTGAGGCGAAGTTTCTTTGTATTTACTGCTAATAATTTTAAAGGAGTGTTTTGAATGACTTATAATAACTATAAACCATACGGTAGTGTCAATATTAAAGATCGTCAGTGGCCTAATAAATTAATAGAGAAGGCACCAATTTGGTGTAGTGTTGATTTAAGAGATGGAAATCAATCTCTTCCCATTCCAATGAACGTCCCTGAGAAAGTTAAATTATTTAAATTACTAGTTAATATTGGGTTTAAAGAAATAGAAGTAGGTTTTCCTTCTGCCTCAAACACAGAATATGAATTCCTAAGAACATTAATAGAAGATAATCTTATTCCCGATGATGTAACTATACAAGTTCTAACTCAATCAAGAGAGCATTTAATAAAGAAAACATTTGAAAGTCTTAAGGGAATAAAAAAAGCTATTATCCATCTTTATAATTCAACATCAGTTTTGCAAAGAAGGGTTGTTTTCCACAAGAGTAAGCAAGAGATAATAGATATCGGAGTTAGTGGTGCAAAATTTTTAATGGAAGGCAAAGATAAATACCCTGAGACGGATTTCACCTTTGAGTATTCCCCTGAAAGTTTTACTGGAACTGAGCTTGATTATTCTCTTGAGATTTGCGAGGCAATCCTCGATGTATGGAAACCAACTCCTAAAAATAAAGCTATTTTAAACTTACCATCAACTGTTGAAATGGCCACTCCTAATATTTATGCAGATCAAATTGAATGGTTCTGCTCACATATTAAAAATCGTGAAAGTGTTCTAATAAGTCTTCATACTCATAACGACCGTGGTACAAGTACTGCAGCGTCTGAGCTTGGAATTCTTGCAGGAGCTGATCGAGTTGAAGGCACTCTATTTGGCAATGGTGAACGAACTGGAAATCTCGACATTATGGTAATGGCTTTAAACATGCACGTACAGGGAATAAATCCCGAATTAGATTTCTCAAAACTTTATGAAATTGTAGATATCTATGAAACCTGCACTAAAATGAGTGTTCATGAGCGTCATCCATATGCGGGAAAACTTGTATATACAGCCTTTTCTGGTTCACACCAAGATGCAATTAAAAAAGGTCTTAAAGCTCGCACGGACGAGAATAATAAATATTGGGAAGTTCCTTATCTTCCAATTGACCCCCATGATGTAGGGCGAGATTATGAAGAAGTTATTCGTATTAACAGCCAATCCGGTAAAGGTGGTGCTGCCTTTATCATGGAAAATGACTTTGGTTTTATTATACCTAAAGCAATGCAGAAAGATTTTGGTGAGCTAGTAAAGAATAAATCGGATCTTCTTGGCACTGAGCTTCTTCCTAATCAAATTTACGATATATTTAAAAATGAATACTTAAATATAAAATCACCAAATTTATTAAAAAGCTATACAATTCAATCAGTTCAAAATGTTGAAACAGATGAGAATATAGTAAACATCCAAGCATTGATTTCAGTAAGAGGAAAAGAAAAGAATATTTCTGGAGTTGGCAATGGTCCTGTAGATGCATTCTTTAATGCTCTACATGCTTCAAATATCAATGGTTATAACTTTATATCTTACGACGAACATGCTCTAGGCAGTGGCTCAAACTCAAAAGCTGCCACTTATATACAGATAGAGTACAATGGCAAAAGATATTTTGGAGTTGGTGTTTCTGAAAATATTGATACAGCTTCACTAAATGCTTTGTTTAGTGCTATTAATAGGAAAGGTTAAATAATAAAGGGAGCTTAGCATCTAGCTAAGGCTCCTTTTATTATTGTTTTTTAATGAAAGAAAATCATATGAAAATTACTGATAAGGAATTAATTCTAATTTCCTAATTTTCTAATGTTGCTGTTGAAGTAGATATATTTCCTGATGTAGATATCGTAGCTGGCCTTTTGTCAAATATATATACTAAAAAGAAAGTTACAAGGCAAAGAGGCCATTCTAAATATATTGGATGAGATACTATGTGCGTTTGTGGAATAAATACCCATGATATAAGTATTAATATTCCTACACTTAAAGTCCAGATAGCTGCACTCTTTTTACATAGTTTAGGTGCAAACATTGTAAATAACACTAAAATAGTAAATGCAGTAGTTAAAGATAATCCTATAAGTAATGTATTTAGTATTCCCACTACACTACTTGCAAGTAGATAAGTTATAGCACTTATTGCAAGAATAGTAACACGTGAGTATATTAACTCTTGTTTTTCAGTTAAATCAGTTTTTACATATACTTTTACTACATCGTTAATTACTAGTGTTGCACTCCCTAAAAGTAACCCTACAGCTGTAGATACGTCTGCGGCCCATAGTCCTGATAACGTAATTCCTGCAATAAATGGATTAAGTGACATAACAACTTTTGGAAGCGCCATTGCAGCGTTGGGTAGTCCTGGGAACTCCACTGCTGCGACAATTCC
>Ga0209125_1003761_pt1 | contig 10092 bp, 8 predicted proteins | sample BarGraIncub1131A_FD_184503 | JGI IMG/M metagenome (GOLD analysis project Ga0209125, IMG submission 184503) | Arctic peat soil microbial communities from Barrow, Alaska - Barrow Graham LP Incubations 11-31A (SPAdes) (version 2) | ecosystem: Environmental > Terrestrial > Soil > Wetlands > Peat... | reverse complement strand
GAACAGATATATCCGGAATCATGAGTGCTGTTCTCAGAGGAGAACAGATTCAACAGATGGATGTCAATGCCGACTCTCACGAACTGGTAAGACAGTATCTCAAGTTGGAGAACAAAAAATGGGATGACGCTAAAATAGAAACCGTCATTCAAAGCTACGAAGACATCGGAAAACTGGAGATGTGGGGTGAAATAGCCAAAGAGAAACTGCAGGAGATCACAGACAAAGATGTAGCTGATGCTCTTCAGAGTCAAACCGAACGCAAAGACGAAGCCTTAAAGATTCGTAAACAGTTTACTGAGAACGTATACCAGGCTCTGGACAAAGGAGAACTCAATGGCATCAAGATAGACAAGGCCCTGCAGGGGTTCTTATATAAAGAGCTGACAAACAGTAACTATACCTCTTACACAGGTAGACCTACTAACCTTTTAGGACATCTGTTGGAACAACATCAGTTCAGTAAAGAACCAAGATACGACCTCATAGCAGAGGCAACATGGTTACTTAGTAAACCAGAAGAGTATCGGGAGAGTGTCCGCAAACAGATCGTCACAGAGAATACAAAAGACGTAGTACGTAAACTCAAGACCGAAGAGTCGCGCACATTATCAAGTACCGTAGTTCCGGAATCAAAGGATGAACCTGCACGTAAGTTGGTGAAACCAAGAAACATATTTGCTAGATAACTATAAACACTAATACCTAATCTAAAATGAGTACACCTGTTTTAAACAATGGGATTTTTCTCCGCGAGACCTCTTACAAAGTCGGTTCGCATTTAGATTCTTATCACCTTCAGGACATCTTGAAGAGTGCAGAACCCATGGACTTAGGTCCTGTAGACTTATGGGCAATGTCACAGAAAGTAGAAATGCCACTGTATCAGATGGCTTCTTTCGGTGGTCAGAATACTATTGAAGTGGACAACGCTAAGGGCGAGTTCAAATGGCAGATCCCTATCACTAAAGATCTTCCCTATATCGTGGAAGATGTAGAACCTGCAACCGATCATGTCGGCGTAGACGGGACTACTTTTAAATTCAAGCTCAATACCAGAGCTTTCGGTCACGGAGATATCATCTCTTATGACAAGTACAACGGTGCTGAAATCTACATCACTGAAGAAGACATCCTTCCTACAGGGGACGGTTTTATCTTCACAGGCCAGTTGGTCAACAGTGATAACATGAAAGCCCTGGACAAAGTATATCTGAAACCGGGGACACAGTTCTTCCGCAAGGGTTCTGCCCGTGGTGGAGACTATGGAGAGAAATTCTCTGACCTTGGTGAAATGAGTGGTGGCTTCCGTGAATTCTACAACTACGTGGGTGGAGCAGAAGCACATGCACATTACAGTGTCTCAACTCGTGCCGACCTGATGTTAAAAGGCGGAATGTCTGCAGACGGTACCATCCCTGTAACTGAAATCTGGCGTTCTTTCGATAAGAATATCGACCCTTCTCTGACAGACTTAAACTCTCTGATCGCTAAGATGGGTAAGGATTACATCAAGAAAGCCTATGAAGGTGGTACTTTATCACGTTCTTTTGTTACTTCTTTGGAAGGTGCACATCTTACCAAGATCGCCAATGACATCGAGACTTACCTGATGTGGGGACAAGGTGGACGTATCAAGACCGATGGCCCTGAAGATATCCGTTTGTCTGTTGGACTCTGGAAACAGTTGGACAACTCTTTCAAACGCATCTATAACAAGGGTGGATTCTCACTGGATCTTTTCCGCAGTGAGTTGTTTAATTTCTACAACGGTAAGGTAGAGTTCAACGGTCCTGATCCAAAACGTCAGGTCATCGTTCAGACTGGTATCGCTGGTATGAAACTGGTCAACGAAGCCATCAAGAAAGATGCTTTCGCTGCAGGCCTTGTCCTTAACGCACACGAACTGGGTGCTATCTCAGGTACTTCACTGGACTTGAACTTTGGTTTCGCATTCACCTCGTATGTTATTCCCTTCCTGGCTAACGTTAAGTTCGTTCTTAACCCTGCCTTTGACAATGTTCATACCAATGACATTGAGAATCCTTTGATCGATGGTTATCCTCTTTCGAGTTACAACTTCATCATCTTTGATATCACTGATAACACTAACGATAACATCTTCCTGTTGAAACTGAAATGGGATAATGCTATGAAGTGGTTCTATCAGAACGGTACCATGGATTACATGGGTCGTACTTCCGGATTCCAGAGTTCAGGTTTGTTCTCAGGATATCAGGTATTCATGTCTCAGACCATGCCGACTTGTTGGGTACGCGATCCGACCAAGGTGCTTAAGATTGTTATGAGAAACCCTGTTACGGGAAGTTCTTTCTGATGAAAAATAGTCATAGGGTTTCACGAAAATAAGTAGTATCTTTGTAGTATAAACATATACTACATGAAAGAGAAACGAATTTATCCACACAGACCCTACAAGGCTGTTGCAAATCTTAGTAATACTACAGAGGAGCAAAAACAAAATGTCATCGAGTTATACACTTCAGGTCTTTCTCAAACTCAAATAGAGAAAGATCTGAAGATGACTCGAAAAACTATAAGAACTATTCTTAAAGAAGTTGATCAAGATAGAACAAAGTCACAGCAATGGAGATTAAGATATGGTTCTACTTTAAACGAAAATGCTTTTGAAACACTAACACCTGAATCAGAATATTGGATAGGTTTTTTATATGCCGATGGACATATTTTGGGTCATAGAGGATACGCAGTAGAAGTAGGGGTTCATACACATGATAAAGAACATTTGGATAAATTTCTTACTTTTTTAGAGTCAAATAATTCTATCATAAAAGACCCAAGAGGTGAGTATTATAGGGTTCGTATAGGTTCTGAAAAACTGCACAATTCTTTAATGGCATTAGGTTTTACACATAACAAAAGTGTCGATGCGGTACCGTTTGAAAGTTTAATAAATTCGAGAGATTTCTGGAGAGGGGTAGTTGATGGCGATGGATGTTTACATATGGTTCTTGCAAATGATTATCCAATGTTAGCATTATGTGGTACTAAATCTACAATAAAAGAATTTTTAGAATTTGCACGACGAAATGGAATTCAGACCAAAGCGGTAGGAAGTATTGCAGCAAAAGGAAGAGCATTATGGCAAGTTAGTTTAGCGTGTAATAATGCCATTCAGACTGCTCACTTACTCTACAAAGACGCAACTGTATATCTAGACCGAAAATATGCAATATATCAAGAAAGTTTTTGTAACTTATAATTGAACATAACACTACTAGACGACTAGACTTAACTAGACTAACTAGACTTTCGGAGCGGTAACGTGGTTCTACAGGTTCGACCCCTGTACCGCTCCCCAAAAAACCAACCAATAAAATCACAATGAGTACAGAAAAAAGCACCGGTGTAATTGCAATCAGAACCTATATTGACCCTGCAAAGGACAATATGGGACTACAGAATTATAACCTGGGATTATTTGAAGGAATAAAGCATCATGAACCACTTGCCTGTTTAGAGAAAAACGGAGTGAAACGTTATATCACCGGGCTCAATGAATTTGCACCTGAGTTAAAGAAACTCCCTAAAGAAGAGATGGAAGCTGCCATACTGGATATCCGTAAGACGGTATCTATGTTGGAACAAGAGTTAAACAGTAACTTTGTTGAACCTTCTGATCCTGAGTTCTGGAACAAAGTGAAACTCGTCTCTCCCAGTAACTATGCCTTTTGGGATAATATTTTCATACAAGTAGGTAATGATCCTGTCTTTTTGAATCCTAAAGACAGCATGGACATAATCAAACTACGGGCCATCGATGCCGGTGGATTTTCTATCGTGGCTAAAAACCTGGATGCTGCACGTAAGAGTATGAGACAGATGAAGTTTTATCTGGATCGTTTCGAGGAGACTTCTACTATTCGTACCGAAGTCAAGAAGATCCGTAACAGGGCACTTGCCGAACTGCAAAAACTCTTTGAGAAGAACAGCAATAAGTTACTTTACGTATGTAAAGTAGTGGATGCTAATTCTCCTCAGTACAAAAAAAGTACCCCTCTTGACGTGTTATATGACAACATGGATAGATACATCAATGGTGAGACTGTGGAGACGGATAAACGGAAGACTGCTACCAAGTTCTTAGAGATCGCTTCTTTGGATATGGAACAACTTAAGATCCGGGCCATGATTAAGGATGCTACCTTTTACAAGATACTCGCTCTTCGCGGAGACGGTTTTATCTATCACATCGCCTCAAGTACGATGGTAGGAAAGAACCCTTCTGAGATCGTAGAGTTTCTTCGTAATCCATTAAATGAAAGTATCCTTAGTGAGATTACCAAGACAATCGAAACTTACTGGAACTCTTAATGAATAATATTCTCTTACAGCTTAAGATAAAGCAACGCATCAATAAACTTGCCTCATTCGATCTGGATAACTTCGAATGTTGGCAGGTTACTGAGGCATTTAATAAGGCACAACTGGCCTGGGTGAGAAAGCAGTCAAAAGGTTTTAACCTAGCGAAAGAAGGTGTGGAGTCTACTACCATGGCAGTGGATGACCTGCAGATACTTCTGATCCCCGACAGGAAACTAAAAGGAGTGGATCACGACAACGTGTTTACCTCAGAGAAACTTCCTGTGGACTATCTCTATTTCTCACGCGTGGAAGTGACAGCAGATAAAGATTGCTGTAAAGATATTCCTCTCACCGTGTATCTGGCCGAGGTTGCTAACCTTAACGTACTTCTTACTGACGAACTACGTAAACCCTCGATAGAATGGCGAGAGACTTTTTGTACCATCTCTAACGATATGATACGGGTATACAGCGATCAGAACTTTAACATCAAGACTTGTACACTGGCTTATTATCGTAAACCTAAAGAGATTAGGATACTGGGTTGTACTGACCCAGTATCAGAACTGGTCATTACTAAAGATGTGGAATGCGAGTTTAAAGACGACATCACTGAAATCCTCATCGACGAATGTGTTGCAATCCTTGCAGGGGACATTGAAAGCATGACTCAACTATCACGTAACAAACAAAATGCTCAAGAAACATCGTAACCTCTTGTTTTTATGAAGAAATAATACTATCTTATATCTGTAGACAAACTATATCACAAATCTTGTAAATTATGGCTTATTTTCCCAATGCCTTCCAGAAGCTCCTTGTAGGAACCGCTGGATTCTCGATCAAAAATGGTCAACCTACTTATGACCTGGTAGCAGGTGAGGTAGGTATCATCGATGCAAAGGACAACAAAATCCTGGACATCACCCCCGTAACTCCTGTTACGTATGCCGCTGTTCCTCAGTTTTATCTGGCACAGGGTAGTCTCCATACTGTAGACAAACTCGGCCCTTTCCATGGTGGATATCAGGAGACTGTAAAATCCAAGGGAATCAATCCCAAGTATGTAAGTCGTTTTTACAGAGTAGACCCTGCCAACTCGGTTCAGAATGTCATCGTTATCGGTGCTGCCAATCCTACTGTCTTTGATTTTAACAAGACTTATCGTTTCAGGATTGACATCAAGGGTTCTCCTGCACTGCGAACCATGAGACGTAACCTGTACAAAGACCTCGACGCCTTTACCGGTTGTACTCCTGCTGTTACTGATCCTATCACTTTAGTAGACGCTGCTACTATCGTAGAACAGTGGGCAACACAGATCAATGAAGACCTGATCATAAAGAATTTCGTGAAAGCCGAAGTACTTTATACTACCGTTGCTGCTGAAGTACCTACAACCGTCACAGTGAAACCTGTTGGATGGGATGCTACTGCCGACAAATATGCCCGTTTACAGTTAACCGGTGCTTATGTTGACAGTACTTTTGCAAATTGCAGTTGGTCAAGGACTGATAACTTCGACTTCACTCCACTTTCTCTCTATGCCTCGGCATACGAAGCAGAAGGCGAGACTTGTTACGAAGTTCAATTCCCTGTCGTAGAGACTCAGGAAGCTTTCCAAGGTCGTAACTATGGCGAGCCACTGTTAAAGGAATTGATCCTGAGCAATCGTTATCGTCAGGAAGACTTCCCGGATGACACTCGTATGCGCGAGATCCTGAATGACAATAGTATGAATGCTATCTCCCGTACTGCAAAATATGTGACTTATCATATCTTACACAGCATTCCTCGTAAGTCAAACCCTTCAGGGACACTTGATGCAGATCAGTATCTGATCAAAATCGTAGTCAATGCTTTGGATGCCACTTTTGAGGCATGGATGAATACCTTGTTGACTTCGGCCAACAATGCAGTACAGCTGGAAATCTTGAAATAATCCAGGATTTTGCTGATCAAACATGAGAAAAGAGGGAGAATAATATCTTCCTCTTTTTTTTATTTGGTTATGTAGCTATTATTATGTAAATTATAATGTAAGACACCTATAGATTATGCCAACTAAACACACGCTTTTTTTAGACATTCCTCATACTAACAATCCTTTTGTGATCAAGATCATGGATTCAAGTGTGTATGGTACAGACCTACAAGTAGACTGCGCCAGGTTGGACATATATTTTCCGGGTTTCGAAATACCAAAGTACATAGAGAACCTGAGTAAGAACTTTATCTTGAACGTCAATGCTGTGGATCTCAAGTTACAACTCGTAGATGACGAGTATCCACTAAGACTTCCTGATGGGTTATATACCATAAGATACTCAGTCTCACCTAATGAGTCTGTATATGTGGACTACTATCATCTGAGAACAACGGAGATGATGAACGAGTACTATAAAGTACTGGCTAGTATTACACTCTCGGATAATGATGAGAACAAAGACATTAAACTCGATGAACTCAGAAACATCAAGTTATATATAGAAGGGGCAAAGGCTCAGGCGGAAGTAACTCATGCCTCAAAACTTTCTATCGAGATGCTTGCTTATGCCGACAAGAGACTAAAGAAATTCAGAAGTACTTATAGATGTACGTGTTAAAACCAAAACCATGAACTGTCCAAATTGTAATAGTCCGATCTCCTGCAAGTGTGAACTAGTCACCGCTACAGATGGCAAGAAAGTATGTAGACGTTGTCTACAGAGTTATGAAAACAAGTTAAGACAAGCTAAAGTAAGTGGATAACATCTTAGACAAAATAGAACAACTCTTTGCCGAAAGCGCCCGTATCGTTTACTTAAACAAACGGTACGGCATCGCTGCCTGGTCCGACAGACAGAAACTGGCTGAACTGCGGGATATATACAACAATCAGAAAGAACTGGATGAACTGTCCCTGCTCTCAGATGCCAGTACTTTCGTTAGAATACAAGAAACGATAAAAATATTATAAACATGACTCCAATCCCTAAAGGTAAATCTACCTGTTCACCTGTGTCATCCCGATGTGTCGTTTGGGAAGGCCCTGACATTCCTTGTATAAACCTATGTCGGGGAGATTCTATAGATGACGTCATCGCTAAGATGGCTACGGTACTATGCGACTCTGCAGGGACAAGTATCGATATCACTTCAATGACACTCTCTTGTCTGTTGACAGAAGGTGAGACTGCACCGGACGACATCGTTGCTATCTTACAGAAGGTTATAAATAAGACATGTACTTTAGAGGAAGCTATTGCTTCCCTGGGAACTAACGGTAGTGATCCTGTAATTGCCCTTCCTGTATCGTTACACTACGATAATCTGACAGGCGATCACATCGAACAACTGCCACAAACGGAATATTCCTTTCACCTGGCTGTCCTCATCGCGGGTCTTATAGACACGATAAACACTCTCACTACTACTCTTACAGGTTATGGAACCAGACTGGGTGCTGCAGAAACGGCTATAGCGGCCTTTGCTCAGGCAGATGTTTTACTGGTGAGACTACAATGTCTTGCCGATCCGGGAACAGACCTCGCTTTAGACGCTGCAATAATCTTGATAGAAGATGCTGTATGCGACATCACTTCTTCTTTGGGTACTGTGAGTGCCGTTAACGCTGCCGTCGCTCTTCAATGTGCTGGACTGACTACATCGGCACGGTTATCCGGATCAGGTGCTATGTCGAGTACTCCGGGATGGAAACCTAATCCTTTGACTGTAGCTGATAGTTTGAGTAATCTCTGGCTTACGATCTGCGACATGAGAAGTAAAGTCTCAGGTATCGCCACTCAGGTGGCCGCTACTTGTAACGACTACATACTGGACTTTGTTGCAACACTCTCTTCTGACAGGAAGTCACTTTCTATAGTGACTAACGGAAAGACTATTATTCCTACAGGGTTTGTGGTGTGTGATGGTACATTCCCCATCCTGAACATCTTTGACGGTACACAGACCAAAAATGTCAGTATGGAAAATTTCGTGGATCTGACAAAAATCGGGGGGACAAAGGTAATCAACCTGGATAATCTTGGTGTTTACTTTCTCAGTCCTTTGACTATGACTCTCTCCGCTTGTATGACGACCCCTACAGGAACATCATGTGGAAAAGAAAAGATGATCACTATCCCTAATGAATGTGTTAAGATCGCTTTGATCAGTACTTCTTCCGTCTCTGCTGAGACTTCGGCTAATGTTGCTTGGATAAAACCAATCTCAGATGCTATCATAGGATACAAGATCAAACTAGTATCAAATCCTTTAACCACCCCTGTTGTAATCGGAACATATTATGTCTCCACGCCTTCTCAGGCAAACACGACTCTTACAGGACTCATAGCCGGCACACCTTACTCTGCTGAAATCTCTGTCAGATATACATGCGGTGACTCTACTTCTGAGATCACATCGTTTGTGACAACAGCAGTAGGAACTGGTGATGTACTTCCTGATAACTTTGACTCTTATACCGTCACTATAAATGAAATGATTGGAAATCCTATTCCCGATTATACTGTTGTTACGATGATCTTTGGTTGGATGTCACCCGATGGTACTCCTATGACAATATCTATACAAAAAGGAGGTACAGGTGCTGCGGTCACTAGTTTAGATTCTGCAAACATGAACTGTCTTAAAGGTTCTGGTGGACCATACCTAATATCATCAGATGCAGATCCTGCATTGAATGTCGGATACTCAATAGAGAATCATTAATACATATAAATATTTAGACCAATGCCTACTGACAAGTGTTTAGATTGTGAACCTCTATTCCCTACATACCTCTCGACTTCCCCTCCAGAGTGTGTAGGGGAACCATGCACAGAGCTGTATAATGCGGACTGTATTGTATATGAACCTGCTATTGTAGAGTTAGTTCTTCCTGTGAAGTCGAGACTATCCGTGGTCATTGCTGCTTTAGTGGCTAAATTGGGGAGTGCAGGTGGTTTACAAGTGCAATCAGATTTCAATCAGACTGACGATACGCAACCCGACTTCATCAAGAATAAACCTACAATCCCTGTATCATATACCGATACTATGGCTGATGCCAGGGTAGTAGCCGGTATCACAGGTAAGGTAAATACTGTTGCGGGTAAAGGACTTTCCACGGAAGACTACTCTTCATTAGAAAAGGAAAAACTTGTTACTATTGAAACCTCTGCTCAGGTAAATGTTAAACCAGATTGGACTGCTGAAGCAGGTTCACCAGCTGAAATATTGAACAAACCTACTCTCGCAACTGGTCAGGTTCAGAGTGATTGGGATCAGATCGATGCTGGAGAAAATGATTTTATAAAACATAAACCAACGATTCCGGATGCGCAAGTAGAGTCTGATTGGGATGCTAGTAGTGGATTAGGTGTGATTTTACATAAACCGACTATCCCTGCAGCACAAATTCAAAGTGATTGGAATGCAATTACAGGTGTTAATCAAATTCTAAATAAACCGATTATTCCTGCAACTCAAGTACAGAGTGACTGGAATGCAGTAACGGGTATTACTCAAATTCTCAATAAGCCAACTATTCCTGCGGCACAAATACAGAGTGATTGGAATGCATCGACAGGGATGGGTGTGATTGGGAATAAACCCTCAATTCCTTCTATATCAGGTTTGATTTCTTCTTCGACTATTACTGTTATACAGGCACTTACTCAAATAGAGTATGATGCCATTACAACTCCGTTAACTACAACACTTTACTTTATTAGATAATCATGGCATATACAGGACTAGGTA
>Ga0209125_1003760_pt1 | contig 10093 bp, 10 predicted proteins | sample BarGraIncub1131A_FD_184503 | JGI IMG/M metagenome (GOLD analysis project Ga0209125, IMG submission 184503) | Arctic peat soil microbial communities from Barrow, Alaska - Barrow Graham LP Incubations 11-31A (SPAdes) (version 2) | ecosystem: Environmental > Terrestrial > Soil > Wetlands > Peat... | reverse complement strand
GTTAATGGTAAACCAGCCATCACCCATGGAGATGGAGCATGGGGGATTGCTCCCAGAACAGCGATAGGGCAAACGAAGGACGGTACTATCTTGATGTTGGTCATCGACGGACGCCAGATCGGGTCCTTGGGCGCCACCCTAAAAGATGTTCAGGATATCATGCTTAAATACGGTGCCTACAACGTTGCCAATCTTGACGGTGGTGCCTCAACCGTCCTCTATTATCACGGCCAGATTGTTAATCACCCATCGAGTCCATATGGTGAACGTCATGCGCCATCAAATACACGAGTACGCGCCCCCCCTGCCCTATATATATATATATAATTATTACTTCTATTATATTTATCGACAACCACGGCAATCAGACCCCTCAGACCTTGCGGGGTCTGCCTTCCAGCGGTTGCCGATATCGGCAACCATCGGCAACTTTCAGTAGTTGTCGGCAACTTTTCGTGTTCCCGTAGTAGTCTGGCAGGGAATGTCTGCTAGATTGCAAAGTGGACAGTTATTAAAATAAGAAAGATGATAGGGATATTGTTCATCTATAGATACAAAAGCGGTTTGAGGGCGCGGGCCGCAGGGCCCTGATAGAGTCCACCGTCCATGGGCACCTATGATCCTGCTTTGAATATACTCGTCATAGACGTCAGCCTACCCGTATGAAGCCGATGCCCGACCCTCCAACTGTTATTAAGACCGTCTTCCCGCTTGTTCCCATAAGGTTAGTCTTCATATTTTTCTCATAGCGTTAGTCATGCTGTTTACCAAAAATCTTATCAATGTTATTATTCGCCCGTAGTCTCTCCGCCAAACGGGTATTCCTCTTCGAGGTCTTATTATTGCGAACTGCCATAGCAACAGCCTTCTTCGTACCTACTAGAACAAACACTTTCTTAGCCCTAGTGACACAAGTGTAAAGAAGATTTCTCTGTAGCATCACATAGTGCTGTATCGTTAAGGGTGCAACTACGATCTTATACTCACTGCCTTGGCTTTTATGGATTGTGGTGGCATAAGCCAATACGACTTCATCTAGCTCTGTGGCATCGTAATCCACCACGTTTCCATCAAAGCTTAAGACAAGGGTCCGTTCCTCGATGTCAATTTTAGAGATGCTTCCAATATCTCCGTTAAATACATTCTTATCATAGTTGTTTTTAATCTGCATGATCTTGTCGCCAAGTCTATAGACTGTGCCACCATATTTGATAGAAACATTTGAGGAATTAAGTGCCTCCTGTAATACCACATTGAGATTTACCGCCCCTGTTTCTCCCCGTTGCATTGGGCACAGAACCTGAATGTCGTTGATAGAGTCTACATTGTAGAAAGTGGGGAGCCTCTTCGTGCAAAGCTCTTTAATCGTTTGGACAACCTTAGTCGGCTCATCTTCTTCGATGAAAAAGAAGTCACTATCCCGATTACCTTTCAAGTTCGGAAACTCACCTTTATTAATCCTATGGGCGTTGGTAATAATGGCACTACCCTGAGCCTGTCGAAATATTCTTGTAAGCTTAACAACGCTGACGATATCCGAGTCTATAATGTCGTTAAGTACGTTTCCAGCTCCCACCGATGGCAGCTGATCAACATCACCAACAAGTATGACCACTGTTTCATTCGATACCGCTTTTAAAAGGTTATACATCAGGATAGTGTCTACCATCGACGTCTCATCGATAATCAGAACATCACACTCCAAGGGGTATTCGGCATTTTTTTTGTAACCCTCAGTTGGCCTGTACTCTAGTAATCGGTGAATGGTTTTTGCCTCCAACCCTGTGGTCTCGGACATTCTTTTAGCCGCTCTACCAGTGGGTGCGGCAAGTAGAACTCTGGCGCCTATCAACTGAAACACCTTTATAATGGCCAGAGTGGTGGTGGTTTTACCCGTTCCAGGGCCACCCGTAAGCACCATGAATTTTGAGGCTGCTGCTGTCTTTACTGCATCCTTTTGTACCTCGTCGTAGCTGATGTCATACTGCTTTTGTATCATTTCTACAATACCGTCCACGTTGGTAGTAGGGTAGAGTGTATCCACAGAAAGAATGGCCTTCATTCTCTTCGCTATTCCTAGTTCACTGAAATAAAAGGGTAGTAGAAAGATAGAGTCCCCTTCATCGAGAATAACTGTCTTTTCCCCGATCATCCTATTAAGGGTTGAATCAATTAGCGATTTCTCAAGCTCAAGAATCTTTTCTGCTTCTTCCAAAAGCTGTTCCCTTGTACCATAGCAATGTCCATCATTGGAAAGTTCATTAAGCACATACACAATCCCCGAGCGACAGCGTTCAAAGGAATTCTTATCGAAGCCCATCTGCAAGGCAATTTTATCCGCAGTTTTAAAGCCGATACCCCAGATATCATCCGCCAGTTTATATGGATTGGTTTTCACAATCACGATACTGTCATTTCCGTAGGTTTTATATATTTTCACTGCAAAGGCAGTGGACACTCCATTGCTTTGCAAGAAAATCATGACGTTTTTAATTTCCTTTTGCTCTTGCCATGCTTTTTTGATCATGTCCACACGCTTTTGCCCGATGCCCGCAACTTTGACTAAATAGGCTGCTTCCTCTTCCAACACCCGCAAGGTATCTTCTTGGAAATGTTGAACGATTCTCTTTGCAAACACCGGCCCGATGCCCTTTATAAGTCCGCTTCCCAGGTACTTTTGAATACCAACAACCGTTGCCGGAAGGGTTTCACGATAATCCTGTGCCGCAAACTGCTTACCAAACTTGCTGTCCATCTTCCATTCGCCTTTAAGTTTAATTATTGATCCAACATTCACAGCAGCCAGGCTTCCCACGACAGTTACGAGGTCAGCAAAACCCTTGGATTTAATTTTGATGACACTGAAACCATTATCTTCATTCTCGAAGGTAATCCTCTCGACAACTCCACTTATGTATTCCATTTTGAACCCTGCCAATCATCAAGCAATTGTAGATTTTATAACGCTTTTGTTCATTTTTTTATTTGGTATGGCACATCATCGCTGCCTCTTATAAACGTACTATATCATGTTTTCTTAATCATGGTCAGCGCAAAGCCCGATCAACCATGTTGTTGTATATGGGAGTGTCCAGATCACGAGTTCAACTTCAATGATTTATCCATAATAAAAAGCACCTACCCTAGCAGATGCCCTTTATTAGAGCTAAATATTATATCCCACCCAACACTCTGTCACCCACAACACTTCTTATACTTCTTACCGCTTCCACATGAGCAAGGATCGTTCCGACCTATAGTATTAACGTTATATACCGTTTTGGTATTTTCTGCTTTGTAACCAAGTAACTTCATGAAATCCGATGTATCTTCTTCTTCATCAGGCTCAATCCCAATCACTACTTTCCATCCATTATCGTCGCATACTCTATAAATTTCTTGTGCCCTTTCTAAAGTGGCAACTCTAACAACAGCAGTCTTTCCTTTATCCCCCAATTTCGCCATTACAAAACACTCCATTACTCTCATTTTAAACAATTATAATACTATAGAACGCTAGAATAATAAAGCTTACAATGAAGTAACGCCAACGTGCCTAGCAATAACCTAACGTTCAATTAGAAAACACATTAAAACTGGGACTTGACTAACCATCATTTATTCCAACCCAGAAAACCAAAATACAAGAAACTTGTGAAATTAGGCGTAAATAAAATCAGTACCCCAACTCGACGTCAAAGTACTGAAATCACTGCCTTTTATGTTTACACACCATTTGATTTAGAACGATAAACTTTGTAATAACTTGCTCCTGATACTGAACTCCAACTCGGTATTTTGTTTGAGCATTTCCCTGGGCGAATTCTCGTTCCTTTTTCTTTAGATTTCAAAAATAGCCTCAATCTCCACGGGAATGTTCCCCGGTAATTCATTCGTCCCTATCGCCGAACGAGCATGGGCTCCATTTTCCTCAAATATATCAATTAATAATTGAGATGCACCGTTTATGACTTTGGGCTGATCACCAAAGTTCGGTGCACTGGCGACAAAACCGAGCAATTTCACAACATTCTTGATTTTGTTAAGATCCCCTAGATAGGTATGAAGAACACTTAACGTATTCAGAATTGTGATACGGGCTGCCTCTTGACCCTGTTCAATGGTCAAATCCTGACCTAACTTTCCAGTATATGCAGGCTTACCATTCACACTGGGCCCTTGCCCAGAGGTATAGAGCAAATTTCCTACTTGCTTAACCGGTACATAAATACCCCCAATGGCAGGTGGAACAGGCAACGTTAAGCCTAATTTTTCAAGATTCTCGTAAACATTCATAATAAATACCTCCCATAATAAATCTTCTATTTTTAACTCTTTAATCGAGCTTTTTTGACTGCCTCAACATATGCGTAAGCCGTGTCCCGGATTTTGCCAAAGTCAGAATTCTCGATCGCCTTTTTGTCCACCAAGTTACCACCAACCCCTAATGCACTGGCACCAGCTTGAATGAAGTCAGCCGCATTGTCCAAATTCACTCCCCCGGTTGGAATAACCGAAATGTAGGGAAATACATTTTTTATATCTTTGATAAACTGTACCCCTAGACTCGATGCGGGGAAGATTTTGACTAAATCCGCGCCTAGTTCTGCCGCGCTTAGGATTTCGGTAGGGGTCATAACACCCGGTATCACAATTTTTCCATAGCGTAGACCGGTTCGAATCACCTCAGGTTGCAAGGTCGGGCTCAGTAGAAAATCCGCACCGCTGCTAATAGCCATGCGGGCCGATTCTGCATCTAACACTGTCCCTGCTCCAATCAAGGCCCGTCCTTTGAAACGCTCAGAAAGCTTACTGATCCACAAGAAAGCCGATGGACTATCCAACGTTACTTCCAAGGCCGTAACACCTCCGTCTAAGAGGCTGTCTGCCACCCGTTCAACAGCTTCATCTGGGATTCTGCGGATCACTGCAACAATTCCATTTTTCACTAATTCCTGTATAAGTTCAACTTTTGGTAGCATGCTCTTCCCTCCATTCTTTATCGATAGACCTCCTGAGCCTTTCGGTTGGGGTTTACTTGTTCCCAAGAAGGTAATCCATCCACATCTCCCGTAACCGTCAGGGCAAAAGCCGCAACACGATTTCCCAACTGAACCGCCTCAGGTAAAGCCGAGCCACGAATTAATCCGGACAATAACCCTGCTGCAAAAGCATCTCCCGCCCCTACAGCGTCAACAACTTTACTGACTTTTATCGCTGGGATGTAACCCTTTTCATCATGAGTTTGGAAATAAGCCCCTTCTTCCCCCAGTTTGATGATAACAACTTTCGCACCCTGCCCCAAGAGAGCATCCGCAATTTTTTCAGGATGGGATTCCCCTGTCATCAGTTTGCCTTCGTCAATTCCAGGCATTACAATATCACAAAGCTTGCAGATATCCATTAAAGTCACGCGCGCTTCTTCGGATGACCATAGTTTAAGTCGGATATTTGGATCAAAAACCACCGTTACCTGATGTTTGCGGGCAAGCTTAATCGCCGCATAGACCGTTTCGCGACAAGATTTGCTCAGGGCTGGTGTAATCCCTGTAATATGAAAAAACTTAGCTGATGCGATATAGCTTTCATCTAAATCCTCGGGTCCCATATAACTTGCTGCCGAACCTTTGCGATAATAGTAAATCTTAGGTTCATTCAGCTCATGTCTTTCTTTAAAAAACACAGCCGTTGAGTGATCGTTATCTAAAATAACGCGCGACGTATCAATCCCTTCACCCCGAATAAAATTAAGCACATAAAGGCCAAATTCATCATTTCCTAAACGGCTAATCCAACCTGCTTGATGGCCCAAACGCGCCAGTCCAATCGCCACATTGGATTCCGCCCCTCCAATGGTCTTTTCAAACCGACTAATATAGCGCAGAGGACCTATCGTACTCGGCACGAAAAGCACCATAGTTTCTCCCAAGGTTACCACGTCCATACCCTTTCCCCCCCAGTTACCGATTAGTGATCGATTGAAGGAATGCCTTACTTCTGGGATGTTCAGGGTGCGTGAATAACAATTCAGGATGCTTATCTTCAACAATCTTGCCTTGATCCATCACCACCATCCGATCTGCTACCTCACGGGCAAAGCCCATTTCGTGAGTAACGATCAACATCGTCATTCCTTCAGCCGCTAAACTCTTCATAACCGCTAAAACCTCACCGACTAGCTCCGGATCCAATGCAGAAGTCGGTTCATCAAAAAGCATCACTTTAGGTTGCATGGCTAATGCTCGCGCGATTGCGACCCGTTGTTGCTGCCCTCCGGACAGTTCACTCGGATAGGAATGTTTGCGATCCGCTAAGCCTACCTTTTGCAACAGACTTTCAGCCATTTTTTCAGCTTCAGACCGCTTCAAGCCCTTGGAAAAGATAGGCCCTAAACAAATATTGTCGAGCACCGTTAAATGCGGAAACAAGTTAAACTGTTGGAAAACCATACCCACTTCTTTACGAATCTCTCTAAGTGTCTTGGGTGTAAGCTTTACCCCTTCAATCCATATCTCTCCGCCATCAGCCTTCTCTAGTCCATTAACACATCTTAACAATGTACTTTTCCCTGCACCGCTAGATCCAATAAGAACTACAACATCTCCCTTTTGTACTATGAGATCAATTTCATCAAGAACTTTATTTGCTCCAAAAGATTTATATAATTTCTTAATTTCAATCATGAATCTGCCTCCTTTCAGCCCTGGCTACCAACCGTGATAACGGGTAGCATAAAATAAAGTAGAGCAAGGAAATTGTCAAATACACTTCGAATGGCTTCGATGTTGTGTTAATAATGCTCTGCCCCTGTTTCACCAATTCTTGATAGCCAATGATTGAAGCTAAAGAGGTATCTTTAATGAGCCCAATATAAAATCCCACCAGAGGGGGATACACCAATTTCATCATCTGAGGAAGAATAACCTTCTGAATCATCCGGAAATAATTAAGACCAATCGCTGATGCCGCTTCAAATTGACCTTTAGGGATGGACTGATACCCACTTCGGAAGATCTCTGCAATGTAGGCACCTGAATATAATGTAAATACCAACACGGCAGTAGTGAACGGAGATAGACTAAGTAATATCGATGCCACATCAGGGGCCGTATACTTTAGGATCTGACCTAGATAAGGTAATCCGAAATAGAACATGAATAACTGCATAAGTAATGGAGACCCTCTAAATATTTGAATGTATACAGTCCCTACCACTCTTAACCATTTAAAAGGTCCAGTTTGTGCCAAACTTACGATAAACCCTAATAAGGAACCCAAAACAATAGCCAGCACGGAGAGTTCAACCGTAATAAAGAAACCTTTTATCAGTAGTATTCTAAAATCATATATAACGGACCAATCCAATGCTCCCACCCCTTGTCAGTTAATCAACTTCTCACCGGAAACATCTTTTTGTCGAGAAATGATAGTAGTCGGGCTAAAAATAGCGTCATGATATAGTACATCATAGTGATGGCTACAAAAATTTCCAAAGTACGAAATGTTTCAGCATTAAGAATTAGGGCCACGTCCGTCAGTTCGCGAACGTCAACAATTGATAACAGTGAGGTTCCAAAAACAATCATGATCAGTTGATTTCCCAACGTCGGAAATATGTTCCGTAAGGCTTGAGGAAAAATGACTAAGCCTAAAATACGAAAATTGCTTAACCCAATCGCTTGGGCAGCTTCGTGTTGGCCTTTATCAATCGAGCGTAATCCAGCCCGAACGATCTCTGCGATATAGGCACTATTATTAATAACTAAAGCTAAGATTCCTGCACTCAGGGGTTTAAGTCGAATTCCGAACTCCGGCAGCCCGAAATAGATTAAATAAATCTGAATCAAGGCTGGAGTATTTCGAATAACTTCAATATAGGCCGTGGCAATAAAATAGGTAACTCGGTTAATGATGCGTTCACGTTTGGCATAACGTGCTAATCCTAAAATAATTCCCAGTATAAAGGCCAGAATAAACGTTATTAGCGTAATACCCAGAGTCACTAGCGCTCCGCTAACAAGTTCTTTCCAGTGAACCAGTGGGGTTAACCAGTCAAAAATCATTTTCCCACCTCACATTTGTTATGTGAGCAGGAGGCGTAGGTGCCTCCTGCTCGCTAAAATTCAACTCCTTAGAATTGAGGATTTAAGTTGTAAGGAAGTTTTTTGCCGAACGCTTTTTGATATAATTGATCATTGGTACCAGATTTGTTCATATCAAAGACGAACAGGTTAATATAATTTAACCATTCCTGATCATTTTTGCGGACACCCACTGCATTATACTCCAGGGGAATCAGGGAGTCGCCCACTTCTTCTAATACTGGGTTTGTTTTTGCTTGATAAGCAATAAAGTTGCTATCTTCTACAAAAGCATCCGCTTGACCATTTTTTACTCCTAAGACACAATCTGCAGAAGTGTCAAAGAAATGAACATTGGCATCAGGAGCGAATTTTTTCACGATGTCTCCATTGGTGCTCCCTTTAACGACTGCAACGGTTTTACCTTTAAAATCTTGTATCCCTTTGATTCCGCTTCCCTTTTTGACAAGAAGGGTTTCACCGGCTACGACATAAGGATCAGAGAAATCGATTTTTTGAGATCTCTCCAGTGTCCGAGTAAAGTTTCCAAAGACTACATCCGCTTTGCCCGTTTCTAAGTAAGGAATTCTGTTCGCCGCTGTAACCTCAATAATAGTTAGTTTTGCCCCAAGGCTCTTGGCCAGTTCTTTAACCATATCTACATCATATCCCTGAGGATCACCCTTCTCATCTCTATAGCCGAAAGGTGGAAAAGAAAGAATAACTGCAGCTGTGAGTTCTTTTGTCTTTAGCACCTTTTCCAGCGTGGACTGTTGTTGAGGCGCGGATTGAGCACTTGTTGAACTTGGGGCACTGCCACAACCAACTAAGATTAGGGATAAAGCAACGACCAAAACCAATGCTGACGTAAACTTCTTTTTCATATTTTTCCCTCCAAATTTTTAATAATTCTTTCCTCTTGCTTCTATAGGTATCTCCCGTTCTAAGACACCTTCACGGATGCCATATAGGACGTCACACAGATTGGGTAACACACAGGCATGATTAGGGATGATTTCTACGCGATCGCCTACCCTAAATTGATAGCGTTCTTGATCAAAACGAAGGAATCCATGTTCTTCATTAAGCTTCACGATTTTCACATCCGGTTTACCTACAACGTATCCATAGCCCTCATAATCTGAAAGATCGGTTGTTAAAGTTTTGGATCCGGCATCGATAGTGGCATAACCTGCCAAAGGAGTACTGACAACCGTTGCGAGCACCCTTAAAGCACAATCCTCGATTTTAGCAATGCCGAGCGCAAGAGCGGATACATCATAAAACAAATAGTTTCCAGATCGAATCTCGGTAATCCCTTGCAAGTGATCCAGTACAACGGTCGCCGGTGTTGACCCCCCACTCAAAACGGATATTTCTATCCCTTGATTTTTTAACACCAGGTCCATATCCTTTAATAACTTTGCTTCGTTTTCTGCCGATTGAGCCATTTCTTCACGGGACTTGCTCAGATAAATCCCGCCGTTATACGTAAACAATCCCCGGATTTTCAGACCATCCATCCCGTTTAGCTTTAGGGCAAACTCCAGGGTATCTTTACCCGGTTGCCTACCTCCACGATGAATTCCACTGTCGACGTCAATGAGTACCGGAAACGGATGATCCGGGCTCCCAACCTGAGCCAGCCCGTTCGCTACCTCTAGACTATCTACGATGGTTGCTATATTTATGCGTTGATGTAACTTCTTTAGTCGTTCGATCTTTTCCTCGCCCACAACGGGATAAGCTACGAGAATGTCATCAAAACCATAATTCGCCATAGTTTCCGCTTCAGCTATCTTGGCTACGGTAATTCCCTTAGCACCGGATTCAATCTGTTTTCTGGCAAAAAAGACGGACTTATGGGCTTTGATATGAGGCCTCAAGATTAAGTGTGATGCTTGAGCTGCACTGGCAACCCTTTGGATATTACGTTCTGCTATATCAAGATCCACGATGACTGCTGGACTTGGCAATATTTCTTTTCTTATCACGTTTTATCCTCCTCTCTT
>Ga0209125_1003759_pt1 | contig 10095 bp, 7 predicted proteins | sample BarGraIncub1131A_FD_184503 | JGI IMG/M metagenome (GOLD analysis project Ga0209125, IMG submission 184503) | Arctic peat soil microbial communities from Barrow, Alaska - Barrow Graham LP Incubations 11-31A (SPAdes) (version 2) | ecosystem: Environmental > Terrestrial > Soil > Wetlands > Peat... | reverse complement strand
CAAACAAAATACCATACCGAGAAAACTATTTAAACCCATGGGCGGATTGTGCCTGAAAGAAAACGAATATTTAACTAGAATAATTAGGTTTTGAACATAGAATTCACGTTAACCGCCAATGATCCATAGGCGTGTGTTATGGGCTAGGTGTTTGATTTTCATTAGTTTTCTTTTTATTTGAGTCAAAATGCAGTAATTTTGTTGTTTACGTAAAAGTTTTAGTTTCTTTTCAGTCTAGTTTCGCAAAATTGTCAAAATGAGCAAAGTTGTCGCAAATAAACAAATATATTTTACTTTTTTTTCTGTCTTATAGTTTTTCAGTCTTGGAGTCAAAATCTTCTTCGTCTTCCTCTTCAGTTTCGATAAATATTTTGTTTCCAAGTACTTGTTCGTGTTCAAAAGTGTTGACTAATTCTCTTTTTCTTTTCCAAATCACATTGTAAAAATAAATATGTGCATAAATCCAGCTAAATATAAATAAGTAGATTCCAGATTTACTGTATTTGTCATATTTGAAGTAAAAATAGAAAGAGTAAAAGAATAATGACATAAGTGGAATATTCATTAAAAATATCAACATTACCCCAAAAGGATTTGATTCAAAACTTAAGTCTTTAATAAATAAAAAAGTTTCTGTCGGGAAAATAAACGTGAAAATAATTGTCGAAGGAAGAACCAATAAGTTTGTCCAAAAACATACAATTAGAAAATTCAGGAGTTTCTTTGAAATAATTACTTTGTTAGTTTTGTCGTTTTTCATTTCATGTTTGTGTATTCTGTCTTCCAATTATAAAATCATTCTTTTTTCTTAAAAAGTAGCCTTCAAGTTGAACTCTTTTTTCATTTTTTGCTGTTGCACATAACGACCGAGGCTATGGGCATTTGGCGGTTTGCGGGAGCATTCGCTGTCGTGGAACGACAAAATGAATGCGGGAGCAAAACCGCCGGAATGCACGTCAGCCAGCCAATGAACATAGGCGTGTGTTAGGTGGTCGTTTTTTTCTTGTTGTTTTGTGTCAGTTTGTTTACCGTGAGAAAATCAGTCTACTTTCTTATCTTGTTTCTCAATGAATTTGACAACAAGTTTGCTGTTTGTCATTAGTAAATAACCAATAATCGTTTTCACTAACTCAAAGATAATCCAACCTGAAGTAGGACTCTCGTTAAACATATTCTTTTGTTGGAAGAATTTAAAAACCTGTCTACAAAACAGTGGAAAACTGTCTACGAATATCAATCCACCAATGACAATAATTGCAATTGTAAGAATTGAAGAATTCTTAATATCAAATTCAATTCTTTCTTCATTAAATCCGTTTTCTAGTTTTAACTTGTCAATAAGCCAGGAAGTTTTGAAAACAAAAAGTCGTAGTACAAAAATGTAAAAACAAAAAGTCAATAAAACAAGTCCAAGCACATACAAAGTCGCCAAAAGATTCTCGTTATTATTGCGACCGAAGAATGGTAACGCTGATATAACTTGAGGTAGAACAACAACACCTTGTAGTACTAACCAAATTCCTAATAATTTCAATAAAACTGTCCAAAAATTTCTCACACTCATATTTGTATTTTTTAATTTGTTTTCTTTCTATTCTAATATCGACAAATTGATGTCGTTAAATTGTATAGAAGTACTCTTTTCGTCTGATAAAAAAGTGTTTCAATTTGACGAACGACAACTTCTTTGTCTTTTTTTATAAAATGCCACCTAACGACCGAGGCTATGCGCACCTGCGGTTTGCGGGAGCATTCACTTTCGCTAAGCGAAAAGGTGAAAGCGGGAGCAAATGCTGCTAAGTGCATGTCATCCAGCAGGTGAGCATAGGCGTGTGTTAGGCGGTCGGTGTTTGATTTTCGTACAAACTGTTCTGTTGTTTACACATAAGTATTCGTCAATTCCCCATGTTGGTATACTATAAAACGTCGATTATACAACTTTTTTATTGAATTTTACATTTCTGATCAGACGTTTTTTTTGTCTTAAGAAACGAAGTCTTTTCTTCGTCTAAAAGTTAATCAATATTCGGTCCTCCTTATTCTTTTATAATCTTTCTTTTCATTATACCTTGTGGCGTATTAATTGTCACGATATAAACTCCTCTAGGCTGTGAACTTAGTGAAATAAATTCATTTGTTTCTACTTGTTTTGTCAGCAATACTTTGCCGTTTAAGTTAGTAAGCTGTAACAAAGCCGTTCCGTCTATATTACTGATATAGAAACCATCAGATATATGGTTTGTATATATATGTATAGTTGCCATATTTATATTCGGTATGGCTGTAGGTGATTCTACAATATTGACAAAATCTTTCCATTGATCTGCAGCCTGATAGAGAGTCTTAGACCCCATAGGTACATATAAAATGCAAGTAGTGTGATTTACTAACACAAAAACATATGATGATGAAGATAAATCAACGGGAGTGGTTGAATATGTATAGATGGAAGTTAAACCTTTACAATTAAAAGCATTTTCACCTATCGAAGTAACAGATTTGGAAATTGTTATACTGGTTAATCCTTCACAAAAATTAAAAGCTTGAATACCTATCGAAACAACCGAATTGGGAATCGTCAGGCTGCCGGTAAATCCATAACAACCTTCAAAAGAACGGTATCCAATCGAAGTAACAGTATTGGGGATAGTTAAACTTCCGGTTATTCCACTGCAACCGTTAAATACATAGTTCCCTATGGAGGTAATCGAACCCGGAATCGTTAAGCTGCCTGTTAACCCGCTACAACCCCAAAAAGCATAATCACCAATCGTAGTAACCGAATTGGGAATTGTTAAGCTACCATTAAATCCTTTACAAAAGATAAATGCATATTTACCTATCGAAGTAATCGAATTGGGAATCGTTAAATCACCGGTTAACCCACTGCAATATTCGAAAGCACAAATACCAATTGATGTTGCAGTTAATGGTAATATAACTTTAGTTAAACTTGTTTTTCCGCTACCTGTACTTGGAGTATAAAATGCATATATAGGAATTTCATTTGCCGGATAAGTAGTACTGCTTGTGCTATAAGTTCCGCCAGTTCCGTTATAGGCCGCAATGGAAACTCCGCTCATATCCAATACCGCCAAGGCAGGCATATTATCTCGCATGGTTTTAAAATCGCAGGCATTGATTGTACCGGTAAGTGTGAGGTTGGTGATGGAGTTTTTCTCTGTATCAGTAAGCAGAGAGTAGAGTGTAGCTGCCGTCACATTCACAGTTTTCGATACTTGTGCCTGAAGCACGGTTATTGCCATGCATAGAGTAAGAATTGATACTATTTTTTTCATAACGTTTATTTTTAGTTTTAATCTTCAGTATTTTGGATGATTTCGTTTATTATTATCCTGTATTAGATGCACTGATTCCCCGTTGTCAATAGCGTATATTACTTGTAAAACCCGATGTTCGGTTGAGCATCTTTGCTCAGCCACATCTATATGAATTTTTGAAATCGCACTAATTTGGCTTTATGAGTTTCAATTAATCAACTGGTAATCTATAGTTTGTCAGTCCGAAACGGACTTTTTTTACACTGCCGCCTAACGACCGAGGCTATGCGCACCTGCGATTTGCGGGAGCTTCACTTTCGCAAAGCGAAAAAGTGAATGCGGGAGCAAATACTGCTAAGTGCATGTCAGCCAGCAGGTGAGCATAGGCGTGTGTTATGCGTTCGGTGTTTAGTCGTTTATTTATTTCATTTTTTTTTCTTCTTACAAATATACTTACTGTAATTGCTTCTCCTAGATAGTCTGATTTATTACAGAAACAGAGCTAATCAACAGTTACTTTTATGTTATGAGAACAAAACAATATTAACTTTTACAATTAAATAAGGCAATTAGAATACAATCTAAAGTTGATGCGACAAGAATAATAGTCCTCTATTTTAATAGTTCTGTAATTTGTTTTATAACTACATCGCCTTGTTTTGGTGACGTAGCATCCATATTGACTACTTTGCCTTCTTTGTTAACTAGTAAATAGGTTGGGAATTTATTCACTGAGAACAATTGTTCGATAAGTTTTTCTTGATTATCAGGTAAACGGTAATGTATCACATTTTCTCCAGTAAGATCCATTTCTTTGATTACATTTTTCCACGAAGTTTCAGCGGAGTTATTGGCAAAGTACATAAATACCACGTCCTGATCTTTCAATTTATTTTTGATATCTTTCACGTATTTCATATTTTCTTTGCACGGACCGCACCATGTCCCCCAAAAATCCACATAGATTACCTTACCTTTATATGGCTTGATTAATTCTTCAAACAAGACTTTGGCATCTTTAAATCCTTTCAGGTTTTCAGTACTTTTCAAACTGGCTTCGTAAGTCAGGCCTTTAGTTGACACGTTTTTGTAAAAGTTGCTGACGTTTTCAATCTCTTTAATTAAATAAGGGTTCACCACTTTCGTTCTCATGACTTTCAAGGTTTCTTCCGAAAGTGCAACATGTTTATCATCTAACTGTTTGTAAAAGATACATGCATTCCACAATTGCCTAAGGTGTTCATTCGTCAGCAATGAATCTGACAAATGAGTATCTATCGGCAGATTAGCTGTCATTTCTGCAGACGCTTCCTGAAACAAAGGATTAATCGTTTTTGCTTTACTGAACAGGTCTTTGTGTTTGATTTGCAAGGCTTCAACCTGATCTTTATTCGAATTTTCAAATTCTTCATAAGCAGTAATAAGCTCATCCAATAGCTTTAAAGCAGAGTCATCTACTTTTTTGTTTTGCTTGATGTATTTAGCCATATCTTTATACAAAATCGTCACTGTTTTTTGAGGAGCAAGTCCCGTCAAATAATCAATATAATCTCTCAGAAATGATCTGAAATCCCGAAAAGCAGTAAAAGTCCATTCGTTATTCAAAGGAAAATTGGCTTGAACATAATCAATATACCCATCATCAAATTTAGTTTTACCTTTTCTCCTGAGATCGAACCGATGCTGCAACAAGTAAAATGCGAGGTTATAACGTTCTTTTTCAGTTGTGAACAACCGAAATTTTTCCGACACTGTTGGATTATTTGTTATAAAAGTATTCAAGTCAGCCAATCGTTGTTTGTACACCGAATCGCAATAGGAAAGGTAGCCCATGTCGTTGAGTTTTTCACTTTTCTTTTGGTTAATATAAAGCGAAGGTGATTTATATTTAAAAAGCTCGTTGTTGGTTAGTGCATTATCACCCATAAAAAGCACTTGTTTGGGTCTCTTAAGGAATCCGTCCATACCTTTATCTTCAGCCAATGGAATGTAATCGGCTAAGTCAACATACAAAAATATGGTACTTCCTGGTTCCAACATCATCTGAATGTTGATTCTTTTCCAGTCAACAAATAACTCTTGCATATTCATAAGGGGAAAAGTAATCCGAAAACGCCCCAGTGAATCGAAAGTGGCTACATAATCAAGCTGTTTATCGGCCAAAAAATTCGAAACACTAACTTTAAAAGGATTTTTTGACAGTCTTCCGGCAAACTGCGCAGGAATCTTATTCAAGTTTCTATAATAACCAATAATGGTGGCAGAATCTTGCTTGAAAGTCGGTTTGGCAAACGTGGACTCGTCTTTTTGTGGATAGCACGGATAAACTTTTTCCATTTTGTTATACAAAAGGGCTTTACCCTTAGTCGTTTGAACCGTAATGTGATTGTCTTTCCCTTCTTTGAGCATGAGTTGTAAGGTCTCATTGTCTTTTACAAGGGTAAGGTTTGTATTCCCATTTTTATCTGTTTCAATAGCTTTATAGTCCCAAAATTCACTTCGATATATGGCAAACTTTTCAAAAAAACCGTATTCCCAAATGCAGGTCTGGGAATTGATCCAGTTTCCTATGAATCTATCCGGGATGAGAGATGTTGGAGATGACTTCAATTTAAATGTTTCAACAACTGGATTTTGCTTTGCTGTTGCAGAAATATAAATGCAAAAAATAAATAGTAAAATTTGGACTTTTTTTTTCATGGCGTATTAGTCTAAGTATTTGATAACGATTATTGGTGGTCGTGATTTGGTTTTTATGTTTGTTACTTGTTTTTGTTTATTACTCTCGCTCACAGAGATAAAAAAAGTCTCTTAAACTCACTTTCAACTCGAAGCGTTTTCTTTTAATTTTTTTTTTGCTTGATAACCTTATGTCAACTTATTATTAATCTGAAGTTTATTAACCCGAAAACGCTTGTTTTCTTTCTTTTTTACACTGACGCATAACGACCGAGGCTATGGGCATTTGGCGGTTTGCGGGAGCATTCGCTGTCGTGGAACGACAAGGTGAATGCGGGAGCAAAACTGCCGAAATGCACGTCAGCCAGCCAATGAACATAGGCGTGTGTTATGTGTTAGGTGTTTTTCTACTTGTCTTCCTTGTCTTTGTGTATAACCACTAAATATTAGTTATTCATAATGAAATGTCTCGTTGCAATTTTGTCTATACGTTTTAATTTCAGGCTTTAATTTTCGTCCACGATCTTTTCCTTGATTAACTATTTGATAAATTCGATCATTACGTAAATCTAAATAAGCATTGTAATTGTAATAACTTTCAGTTGGATGAATTCTATGTACAATAGACTTAAAATTCTTTCGCTGTCTTGTGATACAACTATCCCAATTGTCTGTTGGTTGTTCTCTATACCATGTTGGCCAAATGGCTTCAAATATTTTACTGTCTGTTTCTCTTACACTTTGGCAATTAAGCAATGATATTAGCATTTCATCTAAAACTTTTGCGCCAGTACCTATTGTATCGTTAAGATTTAAAGCGTTAATAGCTTTGGTAATTTCTTGTTCAAAAGTAGTATGCGTTTTCTTTACTCCGTCAATAGGTTTTTCAAGTTCAAAGTTCCAATAATCACGATATTTGTTTGAAAAAAATGGAATTGCATAACACTCGTTTTTCTGGTTTATGAGAATGATAATTTGTTGTTTGTCCTTAATACTGTCAGGAGTTGAACGCAACTGTAGTTGAAAATTACATTCACCATTTGTCACAGAGCGTACAAGCTTATAATAGTCAGATTGATTTGATTTTCCTCTCGGTAATTGAGAGAACTTGTCTGTCAAATCGGTAATCACTTTTTCTATATTTGGTTCTGCCGTTGTCGGCTTACAACTAAAAAAAGTTGTCAGTACGAATAACTGAAAAATGAATATTTTCAACAAAGTTGATTTCATAATAACTTCTTTTTATTTTCGAATCAGTGTCGAAACACAGCTCTCTTTTCTTTTTTTACACTTACACATAACGACCGAGGCTATGGGCATTTGGCGGTTTGCGGGAGCATTCGCTGTCGTGGAACGACAAAGTGAATGCGGGAGCAAAACTGCCGGAATGCACGTCAGCCAGCCTGTGCCCATAGGCGTGTGTTATGGGCTAGGCGATTCGGTTTTTGTGTTGTTGATTTCAGTTTTTGTTACATCAATCACGTCGATTGTTGGTTTAATCCATTTATATTCTTTCCAAATATCATCTGTTCTTTGGTGTTCTGAAAGATATAAATAAATATGACTTTTAGTTGTCATGAAGTATAAATATTCCCAAGAACCGTCAGTCGGTATTGGTGGCAAGAATTTGTGTTCTTTTCTAAGCATACTATAAAATCTGTCCCTAAATTTAAAGTCTTTCTTGTGACTCAAAAAAAAGTCAAAAGGTCTCGAAGATATTATTTTTGTATTGTTTGTCGTGACAGAGTCACAAATTAAATTTCTTGCAAAATACTTGTTATTTTTCTTCCATAATACCCAAACAGAAGGGATTCCATTATATGATTTTGGAAGATTTGTCCATGGTCCTAAATATGTGTAATAAACCAGAAAAGTGTCAATCTTTTGTTTTGATAGCAAATCAAAATCATGTTGAATCGATAACGACCAACTTTTGTCAGATTGGATTTGACAAAACGAATTAGTTGAAATTAGAATGAAAAATATGAATAATAGTCTTTTCATAAAAGTGATTACTAACGAACATCTAAATAGTAATGAACTAAGTCTGTTTGTGTATGTCTTGTTATTAAAGGGAAAAAGTCAGTCAATAATTTTTTCTTCAGTTTTTCTCAATTTTCTTTCTGGTCAAGGCAAGTTGTCAGTCAAAAAAGAGTTGAATAAATCGCCTTTTGTCGTATAGATATAATGTGTTTTCTTTTTTTTCTTCGCTTGCCCATAACGACCGAGGCTATGCGCACCTGCGGTTTGCGGGAGCTTTCACTTTCGCAAAGCGAAAAAGTGAATGCGGGAGCAAATACTGCTAAGTGCATGTCAACCAGCAGGTGAGCATAGGCGTGTGTTATGTGCTAGCAGCTTGGTTGTAATTAGTTTGTTTTCGTTCGTGTTTAGTTGTAAATTTTCTGTCGTTTACGCTAAATGTTTCATTTTCAATTCTTGGTTGTCAACTTTGATACTTCAATTTTGCTAAGTCGTTTCTCGTTTAATTATTTATTCTGACAACACTAATTTTTGCTTATACACTTTATCTCCGCATTGCACTTGTACAAAATAGATATTAGCCGAATAACCTGTCAAATCAAAAGATTGAATTCTGTTTACTGATTTTTGTTCGTAGATTAATTCTCCCAAAATGCTGAATATTTTTACATTTGCATTTATTTCGTCTTTCATTTCGAGCATAAACTTACCTTTACTTGGATTAGGATATATTTTTAGTCCATTCTGTGCTGTAGTTGTGGGAATATTTGAAATTACACCATTTCGTGCGTTTGAACGTGATATACTGGTATATGCAGGGGTACTTCCTTTTACTTTTGTTGCCTGACCACAACTGATTCCCCACAGTGTTTCTACTCTCCATCTTGCTGTGTTTTTGAAGTTCGAATATGCAGGATCTGTTACAGTATATTGCGTGCCAGTTACGCTGTTAATAGCATTCCAGTTACCATCACTATTATCATCCCGCATTAAAACATAAGCGTTAACAGGATTGGATGCTCCTTCAATATTGTATAATTGTATCCAGGAGAAAGTACCATTATTGTTATTCATATAAATGGTATTGTGGTACGCGCTCAATGCACTGTAATTCCCGCAGGTATCACGTACCTGAAGTTTATACCGATATGTTCCTGCATTTGGATTTCCAGTATTTGGAAAATATTTTGTTCGTACCGTATCGGTAAACATGCTTGCCTCTTTAAACGACACTGCACCCACCGGCTTATAATTATCGGTAGTGATTTCGCGGTAAACAATAAAACTATCAACCACAGAGAGATTTGATTTGTCCCATCTTATAATATTATTTTGAGAGATAGAATCAACAGAAACATAGCAAATAGGAACCGAATTCGGTTGTTTTCCGCTAATACTTATTGAATTGGTAGCAGAAGTACCATTCATATAATCAACTTTGACCGAATAATTTCCAGCGTGGTGTACTACTATTGATTGAGTTGTTTCACCTGTTGACCAGAGATAAGAAAAACATTTTAGCACACTTAGGGTTGCTGTTTCTCCCTGACAGAAATTTACATCACCACTATAAATAATGGTTAAAGGTGAAGCTGCTGTAGTAAAGTTCCAAACAAACGTTTTGCCTGTACTGTCTTTTAAAAAGTCAAACACAAATTCTCTGCATGCGAATGACCCTGAATCAATCAGTACATAGTACTTTGTATTAGCTTCCAGTTTTTTACTGATAATAAATTCAAATGATCCATCAGTTTTTCCATAACTTCCAACTGGATAAACACTTGAAATGGCTATTGTTTCAACCAAACTATCATTTGCAGATTTGTAAAGTTTTAAATTGCCACCCACTACTTGTTGTGAGCCTGCACCACTTATAAATGTAAATGATAACTTATTGTCCGACAACAAAAATGAACCTGTTTCAGGGATAGTTTTTTTTATCCAGGCAGGCCCACAACCAGCATGAACCTGATTAAAAGAAAGCAGGAATATTAAGATTAATAAAATAACGGTTGAGTAATTTTTCATAAGTCGATAATTTTAATGTAGCAAGATTCAAGTTGTAAATGCAACTTTATTTATTATTAATTTATTTTATAAAAGTATGTTTAGCGGCAAAATCGAGGATAACTTTTTCTGAGCTCGATGGGACGGC
>Ga0209125_1003758_pt1 | contig 10096 bp, 11 predicted proteins | sample BarGraIncub1131A_FD_184503 | JGI IMG/M metagenome (GOLD analysis project Ga0209125, IMG submission 184503) | Arctic peat soil microbial communities from Barrow, Alaska - Barrow Graham LP Incubations 11-31A (SPAdes) (version 2) | ecosystem: Environmental > Terrestrial > Soil > Wetlands > Peat... | reverse complement strand
ATTACTTATAAGGTAATATAATTTATTACTTTTATTACCTTATAAGCATACTATGAATTTGAATATATTACAATATTTACAATTAATATTTTTACAAATTATTGTAAACGTTAAATAATTAAGATATACTTATAGTTATATTATGTTTACATTAAATGGAATTATTGTAATCATGTGTAGGAGGGGAAAATGAGGGGTAGAAAAAAAGGGAAAATAGTAAAACAAAGGTGTTATCTATTAGGATCACAGAGAATCAGTATGAATTATTATGTAAAAATGATTGGATAAAAAAAGAGATTTCTAAACACATTAATGAATATTTAACAGCTTTTATTAGTTAAAAGTACTATATAAAATTAATAAAAGGGGTGTATATACATGGAAAGACCAATATTATTATCAACTAAAGTAACCAATGAAGCTTTTGCTGGAATTACTTATTATTTAGATGGGGGAATTGTTCCCTCATTAACTGTTGAACTACTGCAAGTCCAAAGAATATTTTTTGAGCATCACATTTTGATATGGAAGCATCCTAGTATTAAAATCTTTAAAACGTATGGTTGCAATGATGCAAATATCAAGAAACAAAGAAGGTAATGGTACTTACTATTATGCTAATGGTGATAAATATATAGGTCAGTGGAAAAATGATCTATTGGAAGGTACTGGCACTTATTATCATTATGCTAGTGGAAGTAAATATGAGGGTCAATGGAAAAATAATCTACAGGAAGGTGCTGGTACTTTTTATTATGCTAATGGTAAAAAATATGTAGGTCAATGGTCAAAAAGAAGACCTAAGATAGGTATTTTCCTTCCTTCTTTCATTTTATAATTTTCCATTTTTATCTCTCACTTAGTTATTATTATCAATACTATAATTGTACTTGAACTAACTTGTATTGAGATAATATGAGGTTTAATAATGATATTAATTTTAATATTTCCTTTGCATCATAACTGTATTATAATGTAAATATACTATGGATGTTGTTTATCTAAGCAAATATTTTAACGAATATTAATTGAGGATGTGGCTTATTGAAACCAAAAGTTGATAAAGTGGATTTATATGAACTATCGGCAGTAGAAATTTATAAGATGGTTTTGGAAAGAGCTTTATTTAGATTTCCTAAAGGATTCTGGGTGAGACCAGATGCTGAAAAAAATGCAATTGAAGTTACCCAATATTTATTAGAAAACCTACTTCATTTAACAAATGAACAAATAAAAGAAACACTAACTAATGAATTTTTTAGAATTCATAGATTATCAGGTATGTTACATGTTGTGTTTAATCACTCTACATATAAAGCTATTAACACAGTTTATCCCGATAAATTTAAACCATGGGAACTAAGATGTGTTCCGCAAAGTTATTGGACTTCAGAAAGAGCCATTCAAGCCACTAAATGGCTTGTAGAAGAGAAACTTAAATATTCAAAAGAAGATATTAAAAAATACCTAACCCTAAATATATTCACTAAAAATGGTCTAGGTGGGATGGTACAAACAATTTATAATTGTTCTTCATTTAAAGCAATTAATCTAGCATATCCAGGCAAATTTAAACCTTGGGAACTTGTTTACGTACCAAGTGGTTATTGGAACATGACTGTAGGAATTGAATCTATTAAATGGTTAATAGAAGATATTTTAAAACTCTCGCCCCAAGAAGCTGTTTTAAAAGTTAATATGACTGTAATTAGTAAATACGGGTTGGGTATAGTAATATATAGATTTTTTGAAGGTTCTTATATAAAAGCTATAAAAACTGCATTTCCAGAATTAGTTAGGAGTCCAAATCAAGTATAATCTAGCTCGCTAATCTATAAATTTATTTTTGTAAATTGATAACAGCTAGCCAACATTTGTTTGAATCACACCAATATAAAAAAATTTAAATAATATCAGGTGGACAAATAAACATAAGCCAATTAAAAAATCAAATTTGTTGCGATCGTTTGCGATTTTTTATTGCTGTTTTGTGTTTCTTTGTCCACCTAGTTTTTGTAATGTTTCTATAAGTATATTCTAATACTTTGTGTTATTATTTTCAAGATTAGTAGTTTAATATGGTTAGGCAAAAACACCCTAATAGTATTAACTAGTTTTTTATATCACTAGTAGATATTGATATTGTGGCTGTTGTTCCATGAGAAGAATCATAAAAAGTAGCTGTAGCACTTTTTGATCCGGAATAATTTCCAACAAGACCAACTCGTTTCATATAAGGGTCATCTGTTTTAGCAGAAACGCTTGTGAATATTTTACTTCCATTAGATACTTTCCAATTAGCTGTTATGTATAAACAACCATACATTGACATTGAAGATTTTGTAAGTGAACCAGAAGGGTACGATAATGTAGTATATATAGATTGTACAATTTTTGTACCTGGTAATTGATTATTAGTTACTTTAAAATTACTTGATGCAGCTAAAACCGGAATTGAACTTGAAGCCAATACCGATAATGACAAACAATACTGACATAATGATACTATTTTTGATTTTTTTCATAAAAATCACTCCTTTGTTTTTTTTGATTATCTGTATAGCGATTATTTTACATTAATGTAAAAATAATTGCTATACAAAATTCATGAAAAGTAACAAAACGAGCATGAAAGTTAGTTATATAGCCATAGTTCGTTAAAGTTATAAATAACGAACTTTATGAAAATAACCAACTTTTATAATAGTTAATTTATGTCTGTAGTTTTGTCTAATATAACCGATATTATATATAATAGGTATCCTAGAAGATATGTTAGAGATGTTTTAATACTTTGTTTTTGGTAATAGTTTTGGAACTGAAAATCACGTATAAAGTGACTATTTCTAAGGCTTATATTTAAGTACCGAAAACGAAGGTTTATGGAACTATATTCCTTAACGGGGTTTTTGTCGGTTTTATTGGCTCCACCCCAACTAATAGATAAAAAGCTATTTGGTAAGAAATGGTAATTCTATTGCCGTTTCTGTCCAGTTACTACACAACCCCCTATTACTGCATACTTATTTTATTAGTTTTCTTAATAATTCTTTCTCCTTAATAGAAAACTCTTCTTCTGTTATAATTCCCTCATCTAGTAATTCTTTATATTTCATAATCTCAGCTGTTACTCTTTGTTGGTCCCACTCTAATTCCAATAACATCACCTCAGTTATATTGTAGTATATTATTGTTAGTGTTTTGTAAACATCATTCGTATTTTTATTGCGTGGGCCTTTATATACCAGCCCTCTCTAGTTTACTATATTTTTATAAAAGGTATTAATAATCTCAATAATACATCAAAAAATATATAAGAATAAATTATTTATAAATGGGTTAAATTAATATAAATGGATTGAAATTTCAGAATAAAATTAAGAAGACGCATTTGTATTTATAAAAATAAATTATAATAGAAAGAAGGATTTAAATGACGACTGAAGCAAAAATACAATTAACTTCATCAGAAGTTGGTACATTATGGATGACTTATATACTAACATCATCAAGGTTAATAGCGTATGATTTTTTTAAAATTAAAACTATAGATAAAGAGGCCCAAAACATATTAAATTCTTATATTACCGAAGTACAAAATGCTCAAAATAAAATTGTTAATATATTTAATAATGAAAAAATAATTATTCCAATAGGATTTAATGAAAATGATGAGATAAAAGAATCGCTTACACTGTATAATGATTTTTTTCATATAATTTCTCTTCGAGAAGCGATGAAATTAAGTCTTGCACGTGGTGCTGTATATATATCTACGTCATATATGAAAGAAGTTAATGATGTATTTAAGCTACACCTCGATATTTCTAATAAATATTATATGATAACCACAAACTATCTATTAGAAAAAGGAGTACTCGCAAGGTCACCATATGTAACTATCACAAAGCAAGTACAATTTATTGAAGACAAAAATTACATGAGTGGACTTAATCTTTTTTCTGATAAACGCTCATTAAATACGATTGAAGTTGGTTTTATTAATGAAGCTGTAGAAGCTAATATTTGGGCAATGAATTTGCTTACTGGATTTGCACAAGTTTCAAAAGAAAGTGAAATTAAAAAATACCTAATAGAAGGTAAAGAATTAGCAAAAAAGATTGTTTCTGAATTAAGTAATGTGTTATTACAAAGTGATATTCAGCCTCCAAGTACATGGGTTGGTAAAGTTACAGATTCTATTCAGCCACCTTTTTCTGAAAAACTTATGATGTATCTAACTAGTATAATAGCTACCACAGCATTAGGCTTCACAGCATTAGGTACATCTTTTAGTATGAGAAGTGATTTACCTCTAAAACTTGGACTTATTTCAAAGGATACATTTGAGTATTCAAAAAAAGGATCAAAACTATTGATTAAATACAAATGGATGGAAGAACCGCCTCAAATGGAAGACAGAAATCAGCTTACAAAGTAACTACAATAAGGCTACATTCATTTGATAAAAAACACGTTATATATTAGGAATCAAAAAAACACAATGTCGTGAAAATTCCACTTCACGACATTTAACAAACCCCTCTATCTAGCCTATACCCTCATTAATGCTCTTTTGATATGCAATAAGTCTTTATTTTAATGCATAAAGGGTGTCTAATTGAGAAAATACACTCCATTTATGCACTATCCATCCCTTTTCATATAACATTCAAAGTATTTAATAAAATGTCTTTTTAGCAATATATGATATCATTATCAATTAATATTATTAGTATCAGTTGAAGCTTCAATTTTGATTTTAGGTTTATAACATAATAACTCAAACCCTAACTCGGTAGAAAACATTTCTTCTGTTGTAACTAACATTGTATAGTTAGACATGTCATTAATTTCAAGTGGAAGAGCCTCTTGCGATGTTCTATTTAATATGACTAATCTAAATTCCTTTTGATTTTCAAAATATTTATCTTTCCAGAGATATTTTTCAGGTGAATCTTCAATATATTCTTTTATTCGTTGCGGATTATTTACGGAATAGTCATCATATTTTACCTTACCTGCTATTGGAGATATGTTTTGTGCTTCAAAGCAATTATTTATATTATCAACAAATGAAGGATAAAATATAATTAAAACATGTTTACCAAAACTTTTTCTTATTTCTGTTTTCTGTTCAGGCGTAAAGACTATTTTATTATTTTTAAGGTCGCCAAAAGTTATAAAACACGCACATAGCATATGCTTTTCAGCGTCTTCTGTATTTGAAAGTTCAAGTATTGTTTTAGTTCCTTTCTTTAATTTAGGTTTTTTAAAATCAACATTTATTATACACTTTCCTTCGTAACTGTCTCCCATGCCCTTTGGTAAATTATTAAAAAGTTTTAAAGTATTTAGAAACAATTCACCTTTTTGTAGTGATTCTAAATGTTTTTCATTATCAGAAAACTTTAGAAGTACTGCTATTCGGTCTTTATCACCTTCAACTTTTTCTTTGAACTTAATTCTATCCTCAAAATCAGCAATATTCATTTCCATAGCATTCATCATCCCCTAATTATAGTTTTCCATAAGAAGTCTTGAATCCCTTTATTTACATTTAACTGAAATACAACATAGATTTATTTGAGAAAAACATGCAATATAATCCGTTAGTGAATGCTACTTCGATCTATTGGTATTGCATTAAATTAAAAAGGCATACAACATAATATGAAAATTATATTGAACCAAAAGAAAAAACATTTGAGCTCCAGATATCAAATATTAAAATAATAATTAGTTTACAATATATTAATAATTTTGACATTAAGTCGAAATATTAAAAAGATAACATATAAAATAGAGGTGTTATTGTGACTATTTCAAAAAATATACTTACACAAATACAGGTTACTATTCCAAAAGATATGCTAGATATATTGGAGGCTAAAGCATCTAACAATAATCGTTCATTAAGCAATTACATCGTTACTCTTATTATCAACGATTTACAAAAGTGATCCCGATATTAATAAAGTCATTCAACAAAGAGTTGTCTGATAGAGATCATATAAGTGATACACAAGCCTATAGGATTATTGAAAAAGGCCACAAACAATGCGGGTAAAGAAAAAAGATTACAGACCAACTGGAGCAATGGAATGGTAGCTTACCATGATTTGGTACAATATGTTAAAATTAATGGTAAAAAAGCTTAATATTACATTTTTACGAAATGGTCAAATTTTCAATTATATTACAGCAAAAGTTTTTTAGGAAATAAACATGGAAATATATCAATTGATTGTTTATTATTCATTATACTAGTAGTTATATATGTATAGAGGATGTAAACAACAAATTTATTATCGAAAGAATACTCTCAGTAAAAACATTTTCAACATAAATTTAACAACACTAATTGAAGAGGTTAATTTTCAGAGAAAAAGTAAACTGAAGGATGATGATATATGAATGATATTTTTTACAAACAACTAAGAGAACAGCTAGATATGAGACTTAAAAAAAGTCAAGAGATGGCAGACAGGGAAGCAGAGTTAGTTATTGCTAATGAAAAGCTAATCATTGCTAATAAGACTCAGGGAGAATTTCTTGTTAACATATCTCATGAACTTAAAACACCATTAAATGTTATTTATTCAACAGCTCAGTTATTTGATATGTTTTGTAAGGGTGGCTCATTAGACGATAAGAAAGATACAATCATTAAATATATAGAATCAATCAAGCAAAATTCCTATAGATTATCTAAACTTATTAATAACCTAGTTGATATATCTAAAATTGAAGCAGGATTCCTTAAATTGAACTTATCAAATAATAATATAGTCAAAGTTGTAGAAGAAATAGTGATGTCTGTTACTAACTATACTGAAAGTAAAGGTTTAAATATTATTTTTGATACGGATATAGAAGAAAATGTTATTGCTTGTGACACAGAGAAGATAGAGAGAATAGTATTAAATCTTATATCAAATGCTATAAAGTTTTCAGATGCAGGTGATGAAATAGTTGTAGATATTAAGGATAAGAATGAATTTGTACAAATATCAGTCAAAGATAATGGTATTGGAATTGAAGAAGAGAACTTAGATATGATATTTGATAGATTTAAACAGGTAGACAAATCTCTAGCAAGAAATACTGTGGGTACGGGTGTTGGTTTAAGTTTAGTTAAATCGATTGTAGAATTACACGGTGGTAGTATATATGTTGAAAGTGAATTTGGGAATGGAAGTAAGTTTACGGTCATGCTGCCTTCAGGAAAGGTATTTCATGAAAATATGATATATAGTAGAAAGGTGCCAAGTGAAAATCATAGAGTACAAGTAGATCTTTCAGATATTAATATGTAATTTTCATAAACTACGTAATAAAGGGGTAGTGCTCGCGAAACGAGGGAAATATACATTAAGACAGTTATCACCAAAAATATATTTTATCAAAACATCTTGACTTAGAATTAATACTAATAGTTCTAACTCGAAAAAGTATATAACATCAGTGTAAAGCATTGATATATCTAGGGTTTAATCAGTAAATGATAAAGCTCTTATTTTTTTGTCTAAAACAAGTTAGTTAAAGTACAATTATAGTATTGATAATACTAACTAAGTGAGGTATAAAAATGGCAAATGAAAAAAGGAAGCAAAACAGTAGATCTACTAAAAAGTAAAAGAGAATAACAAAAAAGAATTAGAATTTTATATAAGCGAGAATCCAAAATTAATAATATGTGAGTATTTGGCTGGAAAAGTAATTTCTATAAATTGTTTTATTGACAGAAAGTCAAATTTGAGATTTTTGCGTGCAAGAACGAGAGAAAGAACTTTATCTGGCGTGAGTGTGAATTCTAAAAAAATAAATGTTGAAAATGAAATTTCTCAAATTGCTAATATAATAAATAAAGAATTAATTCTTAGGGATACTGGTTTTTCCAGTTGAAGAAAGATATAAATCAAAAATATAAGCTTCTAAAGGTATCGACAAGGCTGGCTGGTACTTCTTGTTTAAGTAGAAACTTAGATGTTAACTTGCCCCTTTTATCAATACTGGACTTTAGTGAAAAAGATATAGATTCAATATTAAATTTTCCTAAAGGATTAATTAAATATATGACGGAGCACAATAATGAAAAAAGGAACTATAATTTAAAGGAGACCACTCAGACATACGTGCAATACTATAACAAAAGGTACTAGCAAAGTTGACCTAGAGCTATATAAAGAACTTGATATTAAAAGAGTAATAATTAAAGCAGCTAAAGATGTAATAATCATGCTGAAGTAAGCTATTCAATTAGTAAAGTGCCATTACTTCCTCTTTGTTGGGGATGCAGGTGTATTTACAAGCCTGAAATAAAATAACTAATTACTTTCCATAACATGGTTCATATCTAATTGGATTTTATCATTAATTATAGTAACTTGTGATTGAGTAATAACATTATTCGTTACTAATTCATTTAATCCATTAATGCATCCTTCACTATCATTCACATTCTGTAATACTTTTAAAAACACTTGGTTTGACTGAGTTTGAGTTATTGTCTTATCAGAAACTAATGTTTCGAGTGCGTCTGAATAAAATGTTTCTGGGGTGACTACTGAATTATTCGATATTTTTGTAAAATTACAACCAATTAATATTGAGACCGATAGAGCAGTTACAATTAATATTAAAGCAGATTTTAAGCTTTCCATTTCTCACCATCCTTAATCTTTTTAAATAAAATTGGTAGGTGCTTTATAAATTTTATGCTTATTCTTTCTTTTTTATAATAGTTTATTAAGGTATAAGATTACGGACCAACTGGAGCAATGGAATGGTAGGCCGTAGGGAAGTTTCCATTGTGGAAGACGGTAGTAGTATTGCAAAAAACTACTGATAAAAAAATAATTGATTTTGCATTTAAAAATCGTGATGATGATAATATAGCATTAGTTTGTAAGAAGTGCAATGAAGTTATCTTTATAAAATCATTAATGAATAGACAATAACCTCTGAGGATAATATCTTGGAGGTTTTTATTGTTTTATGTAATTTTTAAGATTAATCTAATATTTTGTTAATAATATTAGATTGCTTTATTAAATTGGTACATAAAATTGGTTAGTAATCACCTAACTATTTTATGATCGTCTTTGTTAGAAAACAAAAATAACGTTATATTGAATGGATTTTGTATTTTAGATAATAAACATTTCCTTAAAGTCATATTTAACAAAATTTATAAGTATAGATTAAATGAGGTGATTTATCAATTTTTTGTTAAATTAATAAATCACCTCATCCCCAAATTTGGAGGCTAGTTTTTAAATGCAAAGGTAATCGGAAACCCTTCTTATGCCTTTGCATTTTTTATTTATAATTGAATATTCCTCCACCCTGTGTATTATCATGTTTTTCTATTACATCTAATATCTTTGTAGTAGATTCCTTCGAGTTGAATATGTTTGTATTAGGCTTATATTCACACTTTGATACTTCTTTAGTTTCAACAGTTCTCCCTCATTTCTTAATCTTCTACAAGCTCCGATAAAAACCTTTATAAATTATTTTTTTATTACTACTTATGAATTATGAAACATTGAATTATATCATATATGAAGTAATATAGCCTATAAAGCAGACTATTTTAATAGGTCTACTTTATAGGCTATTGTATAATTAAATCTATATTTAATTAAAGGGGGCTCTAATTAAAAACAAATTATTTGCTAATTACTATATATTTATAATAACAAGTAATTGTGATATTGGTATCAAATATTTGTGTAAATAATATGTGAGTCTCATTAATTTATTTGAAAATACTTGTTAAATGGGACAAAAGGCATATAATATAATTTTCAATTATGTGAATGATATTAAGAGTACTAAATGTATCTATTACCATACTATGTTAAACGTCAAATTATAACTAATTGAAACGTCATTTTATTTCTATTATTAGTAGGCGATTTACGTCAGATTATTCCTAAGAAATCACTTTATGAATAAGAGAAAATCATTTTATTAATATAATTTCTTTTAGCCGGAAGGCTACTTTTATATAAAAAATGAGTAGCAATAATAGCTACCCAAGTAAGTTAGTTTAAATCAATATGTTCAGCGATAGCTTGTAATGCGT
>Ga0209125_1003757_pt1 | contig 10096 bp, 7 predicted proteins | sample BarGraIncub1131A_FD_184503 | JGI IMG/M metagenome (GOLD analysis project Ga0209125, IMG submission 184503) | Arctic peat soil microbial communities from Barrow, Alaska - Barrow Graham LP Incubations 11-31A (SPAdes) (version 2) | ecosystem: Environmental > Terrestrial > Soil > Wetlands > Peat... | reverse complement strand
ACATCCAAACGTATCTGAAAACTATGGTGTGGAGCCAAGATGTTATATAGCGGAATTAAACCTTGATATATTATATAAAAATGCTAACTTAAATAAGAAGTATAAACCACTTCCAAAATTCCCGGCAGTAACAAGGGATATTGCACTTATAGTCGATGAGAGTGTTCTAGTACAGGACATTGAAGATGTAATTGTAGCAAAGGGTGGCAATATTTTAGAAAGTACTAAGTTATTTGATGTGTATAAGGGTAAACAAATAGAAGACGGAAAGAAAAGCATAGCCTATGCTATAGTATACAGACGTTCTGATAAGACATTAACAGATGACGAAGTAAATAAAGTTCACGAAAAAATATTAAGATCTCTAGAGTATAAATTGGGTGCGCAGCTTAGGTAATAGTTTTAAATTGAAACTCCCTTAGAAATAAGGGGGTTTTAACAATGAATTTAATCTTCAGTAATTAATAGTAGTGTATTAATTGTTTTATTTAATGCGTTAATTTGAAAATATTGGTTTTATTAAAGGGTATATTGTGATACAATGGGAATAACTAATCTGTCTAAGAGGGTGTTTTAGATGAACGTTGTGACAATAAAAATAAATGGTATTGAATATAATTTAAAAGGCGATGAAAGAGAAGAATATTTACATATGGTAGCAAGTTTTGTTGATAAAAAAATAAAGAATATAATGAGTAATAATGAAAAACTTAGTACTTCCTCAGCAGCAATTTTAACTGCTATAAACTTAGGCGATGACATGTTCAAAAGTAAATTACTTTGCGAGGAACTTAAAAGTAATAGTGATTCTTTAGAAAAACATGATAAGGAACTAACAGAACAATCAGAAGCTTTAAAAAAACAGCTAATTCATTTGGAAGATTATAATCAAGAATTGCTCAACAAGTGTGAAAGTATAGAAAAAACTGAGTATGTAAAAATCTTAGAGCAAGAAAATATAGAGATGCAACAACAACTAGAAGCATTGCAAGAGACTAGTAAGATTTTCAGCGAAGAAAATAGAAAAATAAAAATAGAAAATAAAGAAATGAAATTTAAACTTCAATCCTATAAGTATAAAATAATTGATTCGCAAAACAAATTGATTGAATATCAAATTAGTTTAGCAAAGCAAAAGAAAATTAATAATCCACTTTTAACTTCGAGTAAAAAATAAATATTATTTAACAATATGTTAAAATCGCCGAAAGGCGATTTTTTTATTAATAAAGAATACTAGATTTTAAAAAAATATGCCTAATGGTAATGAAAAATTTGTCGAAGTTAAATTTATACTATCACTTGGGTGCTTATTTGGGTATAATTAAAGTATAAAGTTATAACAAGAAAAGGATGGTACATATATGAATTTATTAGCAATAGAAGAAGTAAGTAAAAGTTACAGTGAGAGAAAACTCATTAATAAAGTATCACTAGGTATTAGTGATGGAGATAAAATCGGATTAATAGGAGTTAATGGCACTGGAAAATCTACATTTTTAAAAATAATAGCTGGCTTTGAAGTTCCTGATGAAGGTAGAATTATAAAGGGCAGCATGGTAAATATAGAGTATTTATCTCAAAACCCTGAGTTTGACTCAGAAGCTACAGTACTCGAGCAGATTTTTAAGAGTGATACTGATGTTATGAAAGTAATACGCGAATATGAAGTTGTTATAGATAGATTGCAAGAGGATCCAGAAAATGAATCCACTCTCAATACATTAATGAATCTAAATGATAAAATGGACGCATGTAATGGGTGGGAAGTTCAAAATGACGCTAAAATTATTTTGACAAAGCTTGGTATAACTGATTTTAAGCAGCGTATAGGTGATCTTTCGGGTGGACAAAGAAAGAGAGTTGCTTTATGTAGTGCGCTAATTACACCATCAGATTTACTGATTTTGGATGAACCTACAAATCACATGGATAATAAAATAATTGATTGGTTAGAGAAGTTTTTAAACAAAAGAAAAGGTGCATTACTCATGATTACTCATGATAGATACTTTTTAGATAGAATAACAAATAAAATCCTTGAACTGGACAGTGGTAATTTATATAGTTACCAGGGTAATTACAGTGTATATTTAGAAAAGAAAGTTGAAAGAATGGCTTTAGTTGATACACTAGAGAGGAAGAGGCAGAGTTTGTTTAAAAAGGAACTAGCATGGATTAGGCGTGGAGCAAAAGCTAGAAGCACAAAGCAAAAGGCTAGAATTGACCGTTTTGAGGAGCTTCGTGATGGAAAAGTAGATGTATCAAATGATAACTTAGAATTATCTTCAGCATCTACGAGACTTGGCAAAAAGATTATGAATGTAGAACACATATATAAAGCATTTGGTGAAAAGAAACTAATTGAAGATTTTAGTCATATATTTACAAGGCGCGATAAAGTTGGAATTATAGGACCTAATGGAATGGGAAAATCTACTCTAATGAATATTTTAAGTGGGGTAATAAAACAGGACGCAGGACAAGTCGAATGGGGAGAAACAGTAAAAATTGGTTTCTTCCATCAAGAAAATGGTGAGATGAATGAAAAACTGAGGGCAATCGAATATATTCGCGAAGGTGCAGAATATATATCTACAGGTAATGGAGAAAAGATTACGGCATCTCAAATGCTTGAAAGATTTTTATTCGATGGAACTACAAAGCATTCCTTTATTTCCAGTCTTTCTGGTGGAGAAAAACGAAGATTGTATTTGTTAAGAATTCTTATGGAAGCTCCAAATGTACTATTCTTAGACGAGCCAACTAATGACTTTGATATTCAAACATTGGCAGTCCTTGAAGACTATTTAGATGGATTTAATGGTGTGGTCATAACAGTATCCCATGATAGATACTTTTTAGATAGAGTATCTGATAAAATATTCAGTTTTGAAGGCGATGCAAGAATAATACAATTTGTTGGAAATTATTCTGATTATCAAGAATATATAGCAAAAAATCCTCAAGTACTTGAATACGATAAGGCAGTGAATAGAGAGGATAAAAAAGGTGAAAATAAAGAAGATATAAAGACCGAAAATAATGAGGATGCATCATGCAATAATGGTAATAATCAAGATATTAAAAAGGAAAAAGTTATAAAGTTTACTTTTAAAGAGCAAAAGGAATATGATGAAATTGACGGTATAATAGAACAAAAGGAAACTGAACTTGTAGATGTTAATGAAAAAATAAATGCCGGAAGTAGTGATTTTGAATATTTGGAGAAATTAATGCAGCAGCAAAAGAGTATTAAAGATGAAACTGAACATCTAATGCTGAGATGGACATATTTAAATGAATTAGTTGAGAAAATGGAAGATCAAAAAAACAGTTAGAATTTTATGCGTTATAATCTTATACAATAAAGAAGGTATAACATGTGGATAAAAACAGAGATATAAAAATATCTGTGCGTAACTTAGTAGAATTTGTACTGAGGGCGGGCGATTTAGATATGAGATTTATGGGAAACAGCAGAGCAGTAGAAGGTACCAAAGCACACCAGAAAATTCAGAAGGAGAATAGCGAAAAGTATTCTGTATTGCTTGGAGAAGAATACTTGTCAGAGGTAAGTTTAAAACATAGCATACTATATGATGGCACCTCAATTCTGATTGAAGGGCGTGCTGATGGTATTCTTATTAAAGATAATAAGGTCACTATTGAAGAAATTAAAACAGTTACTAAAGATGTGGAGCTTATTAAAGAGGATTATAATAGTCTGCATTGGGCCCAAGCTAAGTGTTATGCATATATATATGGGATGCAAAATAACCTTTCACTTATTAACGTTCAGTTAACTTATTATGAAATAGATAATGAAAAAACTAAAAAATTTGTTAGAGCTTATTCAATTAAAAAACTCCAAGAGTTTTTTGATGAAATTATTTCTAGTTATTTTGTATGGGCAAATATTACGAATCAGTGGAATAAGATAAGAGATAAAACTATAAAAGATTTGAAGTTTCCTTTTGATGACTATAGGGAGGGGCAAAGAGAGCTTGCCGTTTCTGTATACAAAACAGTAGTAGAAGATAAAAAAATGTTTGTGCAAGCACCTACTGGAATAGGCAAAACTATATCTACCCTATTTCCAGCAGTTAAAGCTATGGGAGAAGGACATACCTCAAAGATCTTTTACCTGACTGCTAAAACCATAACAAGGCGGGTTGCAGAGGATGCCTTTGACAAAATGAAAGACTGTGGCCTTGAGTTTAAGACTATTACCATAACTGCAAAGGATAAAGTATGCTTTAATAAGGATAGTGCATGTAATCCAGAACAATGTAAATTTGCAAAAGGACATTTTGATAGGGTTAATGATGCTATTCTTGACATATTAAAAAACGAAAATACATTCAGTAGAGAGATAATTGAGTTGTATTCAAATAAACATAACGTATGCCCTTTTGAATTTTCATTGGACTTAACTTTATGGGCTGACAGCGTTATATGTGATTATAATTATGTATTTGACCCTAGGGTTTATTTAAAGAGATTCTTTACTGATAACAATGGAGATTACACTATTTTGGTTGATGAGGCTCACAACCTAGTAGATAGAGCTAGAGAAATGTTTTCATCTCAAATTCATAAAAAACTTATTTTACAATTGAAAAGAGACATAAAAGGTAAAAATGATCAAATGTACAAAATTCTAAATAAGTTAAATTCTTTTATGCTTATTATGAAGAAAATGTGTAATGAAGATGGATATTACAAACAAGATTCTGAACCGGTGGATATATATAATCTTCTTACGAGGCTTACTAAAATATTAGAAATTTGGTTAACGAAAAATGAAAAATCTGAAATATATGATAATTTTTTAGAATTATATTTTAATTCTTTAAGCTTTATTAGGGTAGCTGAACTCTATGATGATAAATATATAACTTATGTAGAAAGCACTGAGGATGATGTAGTATTAAAAATGTTTTGCTTGGATCCGTCTAAACTTTTAAGAGAAGCATCCAAAAGAGGGCGGTCAGTGATATATTTCTCTGCAACGCTACTACCATTACTATACTTTAAAGAAATTTTGGGTGGGGAAAGTCAAGATTATCATTTAACTCTAGATTCTCCCTTTGACAAAAACAAGCTTAAAGTGATGATAGCTAAGGATATTTCTACTAAATATAATAATAGAGAAAATAGTTACTCAAAAATAGTAGAATACATATATTCTGTAATAAGCGCTAAGAATGGAAATTATATAGTGTTTTTTCCGTCATATAAATATATGGAGGTCGTATGTAATAGTTTTATGGAAAAATATCCACATATTATGACCAAGATTCAAACTAATTTTATGACTGAAGGGGAGAGGGAAACCTTTCTGCAAAACTTTAGTAGTCCTAAAAAGGAGAATATCTTGGGATTCGGAGTTTTAGGAGGTATATTTTCAGAGGGTATTGATTTAAAAGGTGATGCTTTAATTGGCGTTATAATTATTGGTGTGGGTCACCCAATGATTTGCTTTGAAAGAGAAATTATTAAAGAATATTTTGATGATAAAAGTAATTGTGGTTATGAGTATTCTTATATGTTCCCAGGTATGAATAAAGTATTGCAGGGAGCTGGAAGAGTAATTAGGACAGAGGAAGATAGAGGGGTTGCGCTTTTAATAGATGATAGATTCCTTCACAAAAGGTATAGAAGGTTATTTCCAAAAGAATGGGATAATTTTACAATAACCAATGATAATACAGATGCTCAGAAACAGGTTTTCAAATTTTGGAAATGAGTGATGATTTAATATAAGAATAATTAAAAAAATTTATGAATAAAAAAACTTGAGCATTTGCTCAAGTTTTTTTATTTATAAATAATCAAAATTTATAAATTAAATACATTTGGGGGATAAAGATAAAGGAAACTAATTTAATAATAACTGCTACAAATACATCTACATAAAATATTTATATCCATGAATACGATAATAGTTTATAAGTTTGAACATTAAAAAAATAATAATGTTCATTACTAAATATAAGATATAAATAGTTTCCTTTTTACCTTTGTTATTTAGGGGGATATTTTAATTATTGTAAGTTAATATAGAAATAAGATTCTTCTTTTGTGTAAAATATAATCGTATTTCGACTTATTTCTTAGTTTAAGAATAACATGAATTACACAAATAGTCAATAAAATTTTAAAAAAATTAAATAAAACCAAGAATAGATATGAAAAAGGGTAGTCATATTCGACAAAATATAAAAAAGGAAATTTGACTTTGACCTATTATTATTTTATTAAATAAATTAATTATAATACTATGAACCAATAAAGCTTTTCAGACATTTTTTACAGAAAATTAATAATGATTTAAGCTATATAGTGATAAGATATATATAAGAATAATACTAGGAGGAATAGTATAAATGTTTGTTAAATCATCTAGAGAACTTTATGGCTGGGATAAATTTTCAAAAGTACTCTTAATACTAGGAATATTAATATTTTTGTTTGTAACTAAATATGCATGGATTTTAGGAACAACACTTATTATCTATTCAATTTGGAGAAGTAGATCAACTAATGTACATGGGAGAAATAATGAAAAATTTGTTTATGAAAATATAGAAAGAAGGTTTTATTATAAATTTAAAAATTTTAAACAAAGTATTAAATTAATTAATAACAGAATTAGACAATATAAACCTTTAGAAAAATTAAAAGAAAAAAGAAAGTATATAATAACTATTTGTCCAAAATGTGAACAAAAACTAAGATTACCAAGAAAAAAGGGCAAAATTATTGTAACTTGCTCAAAGTGTTGTAGCGAGTTCAGGTTAAAAACATAAAAAAAGATATCCATTTTAAGGATATCTTTTTTTATGTAGAATTCTTTAGTTAATATAATTGTAAATATATTTTATTTAGGAAAAATCAACTTAAATTATTTACCTGAACCTAATTCAGCAAGACAATCTTTACAAATGTTTTTACCTTTGTAATTTACAACGTCTCTTGCATTTTGACAGAAAATACAAGCTGGCTCATATTTTTTAAGAATGATTTGATCACCATCTACATAGATTTCTAAAGCGTCCTTGATATCTATATCCAAAGTCCTTCTCAATTCTATAGGAATAACAATTCTTCCAAGTTCGTCCACTTTTCTTACAATACCTGTTGATTTCATATAATTTCCTCCTCAAACATCTTTCGACTTATTTATAATTAAATTGTAGCAAATATAACATAAAACGTCAATAGGTATATGAAAAGATTTAAGAATAACAATAAAAATTAACAAACTTTTACGTATTATGCAAAAAAAATATAATGGTCTGTCATTTTAAACAATATTATAATGGCTCGTGCATTATACAAATTTTTTTAATAATTACAATATTCATAATAGTTTGCAATTAGTGTAAAGAAGTAAAAAGGTTAAAATATAATGCAAACGAAACAATATTATATAGAAAGATATTGCTAGAAAAATCACAAATACTTCAAAAAAATAGAAAAAAGGTTAGTACAATTATACTAACCTTTAAAAATAAAATTATCTATAATTAGTGAATTGTAGAGCAATATCAAAATCTTTTGATTTTAATAGAGCCATTATTTCCTGTAGATCATCAAGGTCTTTACCAGTAACCCTTAGTTGGTTATCCATAATTTGAGCTTGAACTTTAAACTTGGTAGACTTAATTACTGCAATTATTTTTTTTGCTTTTTCAGTGGAAATACCTTTTATAATTTTAGCAGTTTGTCTTGCCGAACCTAATGTAGCAACATCTTGTTTGCCAAGATCTAAGGCCTTGCCGGATATACCTCTCTTAATTAATCTACTTACAAGAACATCTATAACTGATTTCAATTTGAAATCGTCATCGGATATTATCTTAATATCCTCTTTCCCTAACTTAATTTCAGTAATGGTGTTTTTAAAGTCATATCTTTGTTTGATTTCTTTCAATGCTTGATTTATTGCATTGTCTACCTCTTGCATATCTACATCTGATACTATGTCAAACGAATGTGCAGCTGCCATAATTAAAAACCTCCTCTATTTTTATACATCTTAGTACATTCAAATAAATAATAGTTAAGTATGCTGACCTATTATTTATTTGCGATTTATTAGAATTGTCTTAATTAATAGTAAATTAATAATTTGGAAATGTCCAGTAGTTAATGAGTAAAGATTGTAATTTTCGAGGGTTTCTATTAATATAACCCATTATTAATAGAAATTACGTAAATATTTAATATTATTTATATATAACTAAAAATAAACCTCTTTTTCGCTAAGGTATATATTAAAACGAACGATATAATTACTAAATATAAAAACATGATGTTTTAAGTAAGCTAATGCATAGCATAAATAATATGCATAAATATTAGAAGGAGAAAAATAAGTGAGAGTAAATAATATAGGTGAATTAGATGAGTTGCAAAGTAATCAAGTTAAAAAGGAACCTAAACGGATGGTATCCTTTAATCAACATTTCATCTTTAATACAATGTTAATTTCTAATAAATTAACTTAAAAGGATAACTATATCAATAGATTGACAATATTTTCACAGCAGGTAAAAGCATAAATAATTTGATTTTGAAAGCATGATGAAATCTAAATATGGGTGGGGTGTATATGTTAAGAGTAGTTTTAGTGGATGATGAGAAATTGTCCTTAGACGAATTAAGTTTTATTTTAAGTAAAAATAGTTATATAGAAATCATAGGAAAATATCTTAACCCCTCGTCAGCTTTAGAATTTATAAAAAAGGCTAAGCCGGAAATTGTATTTTTGGACATACCAATGCCAGGAATTGACGGATTTACTCTAGCTGAAGAGATATGTAGGTTGGATTTTTCAGTAAGTATAATATTTGCAGCAGTACTTGATAAATATGCTATAAGGGCTTTTGAAATGAATGCTGTTGATTATGTTCTAAAACCATTTTCAGAAAAAAGGCTAGAGCTAACAATGGATAAGATAAGTGAAAAATATAATGGCAACAAAAACATACAACCATTGCAAAGAGTGAATGAAGGTATGGTAAAGCTACCACTTTGGAAGGAAGAGTGTATATATCTTGTTCATCCAAAAGATATATTATATTGCACTGTATTAAATAAGGAGGTGTTTGTTTTTACCAGAGATTCAACGTTTACCACAAACTATACTTTAAATCAATTAGGAAATAAATTAATTAATCAAAATTTTTTTAGAAGTCATAAAAGTTATTTAGTTAATTTAGATAGAATTTATAAAATAATCCCATGGCTTAATAGTACTTTTGTGCTTCAAATAGAAGGCTTAAAAGAAGAAGTGCCTGTAAGTAGACACTATGTTAAGGATTTTAAAAAGATACTTAACATGTAACTTTATAGATTTACTCTTTCATTCTAGAATAAAAGAGTAAATCTATTTTTTTATCCTTTTAATTCTTATCATTTGTATCAAATGATAAGAATTGGATGTTACTTTGTTTTAAATATCATAAAATTGACTAAAATAGAAAAGAATATGTTTTTGGTAAACAGTCTAAGATTAGGTATTTTTATATTTATTTTTAAACAAATGCAAAGTTCATTGTCATTAAGGTACAAAAATTTTAAAATAATGTTATACTATTATAAGAAATTAATACATATGAGAGGAAGAAATGTATGTTGCGTGAAGCACAAGAAAAATTAAAGAAGTATTATGGATATGATAATTTTAGAAAAGGACAAGAAAATGTGATTGAGAGTATTATGCGTGGACAGGATACTTTTGCTGTAATGCCTACGGGTGCTGGAAAATCAGTGTGTTATCAGATACCTGCTCTAATGCTCAAAGGGGTAACACTCGTAATATCACCGCTTATATCACTTATGAAGGATCAAGTAGATACTTTAAATAGTATAGGGATAGCTGCAACATATATAAATAGCTCACTTAGTATTAATGAAGTTAATGAAAGAATAGATAAGGTAGCGGAGGGGGAGTTTAAGCTTCTTTATGTTGCCCCTGAAAGGCTAGAATCAGACTTTTTCTGCAATATGCTAAATAGATTAACAATATCGCTTTTAGCAGTGGATGAAGCTCATTGTGTATCTCAATGGGGACATGATTTTA
>Ga0209125_1003755_pt1 | contig 10101 bp, 6 predicted proteins | sample BarGraIncub1131A_FD_184503 | JGI IMG/M metagenome (GOLD analysis project Ga0209125, IMG submission 184503) | Arctic peat soil microbial communities from Barrow, Alaska - Barrow Graham LP Incubations 11-31A (SPAdes) (version 2) | ecosystem: Environmental > Terrestrial > Soil > Wetlands > Peat... | reverse complement strand
TTAAGTTGTTTAAGTTTATTAATACAAAACATGCTATTCTCCTCCTCTGTGGATAATATTTTGTGTTGTTACATTTATTCTCTCACAGTGGAGGAAAATATAAAAGCCTAACGGCTTAAAAGTTAGGCGGTTCAATGATTGCTGAATTGTGCAATCGACTAAATATCATTGTGTCAAGGAGGCAATATGATAAAAGAACACTGGCTGTTGCATCTTAATTAAGATGCAACAGCCAGTGTTTTTAATTTAATAAATCATATTGATAGGGGTAGTTCTAGCATCCGTGTAACCAGGGGCAAAGTAACTGGAACATACTCGTTGTTATTTGAACAAATATCAAATTATTTTAGAAATTATACTGCTAAAATACCAAATAAAATTATAGAACGTATAATAACAAAGTTTGAAAAACCAGAGATCTTTCAAATTGTAAATGCACATTTAATAGATGCAATAAATAATAATTTATCCGATCAGAATAATCAAAAACTAACAAAATTTATAAAATCAAGATGGAAACAAAGACACAAAATGCAATTAAATCCTGCCTATAGAAATACGCTAATATCGTATTTGCTTAAAAATAATTTAATAAAGTATAAAGAAATTAAACAAATACTCATTTCCGAAATATAGTTCAAGCAATATACTGAGAGATGAATCTATATGCCAGGAATTGAAATATTAAAATTGCATAAAAAAGCTTATCGAACAAATAGAATCTGTTCGATAAGCTTTTCTTTACAGTTATACCTTCATTATAATTAGCTGTAGTAAGGACTCCAATAAGCTCTGCATTTTTAGGTTCATCTTCTAATGCTTTAAAAGCCTTATCAAGTTCTGGTCCCACATTTAAATTCAAATTCTTTAACTTAGCCCATCTTGCAGTTTCAGGCACATAAAAAGTTTCATATATAGCACTGTCATTTAACAGCATCTCTACTTCTTCCGTAACCATTCCCTGCTCAACAAATTCCTTATATCTAAATCCTCTTTCTTCATCAAATTCATCATTTAATCTCTTCAAGAATAGCAATCCAAATATATAATATTTATATTCTGCTGCTGATAATTCACCTCTTAAAATATCTGCACATGACCACAATATGCCCTCTAAATTTTATAATGTCAATTTCTCCATAATTCTATCTCCTCGTCAATCTATATCCATTATTTTAATGTATTTATTTTAATAATCTATGTATTTAGTTTATCACATTTTTGAATTTTTTTATCAAATATAAAGTAATATCATGCTTTAGAAGTAAGCTGGTTCTCCCCCAAAACCTAAGTATTTACCAATACCTTCAGTAACCTTTCTCAAATAGTAACCTGTATTCTGTAAATCTTTTATCACCTACTCAGCTTAGTGAAACCCTTAAGGATAAGTCTAGAAACGTATTATTGGTGGAGGAAATATTATTTAGTAATAAAGCCCCCCCTGAAGAAGGAAACCCTTCAGGGGGGCTCATTAAAAATAATTTATATATATTTTCCCGTTTCTTCGCCATCTTTAAGTTGATTAACCAAATGCTTAATCTCCTGATCCTTATTCTTGTCCATTACTAATATAACATCTCCTGCATCAACAATTATAAGATCCTTTATACCAAACCCAATTATTAATCTTTCTTTACCAAATACCGAGCAGTTTTCACTCTCTTCCATAAAAGTATTACCCAGAACATTGTTACCACGTAAATTACTAAGAAATCTTGATAGAGCCGCAAATGTTCCTATATCATCCCATACAAATTCACATTTTATAACAAAAGCTTTTCTAGTTTTTTGCATTATTCCAAAATCTACTGATATACCATCTATTTCATTATACTGTTCCTTTATTACATTACTTTCTTCATCTGTCTCTAATACTTGATATATGGTCATTAACCGCTTATACATCTTAGGTAAATACTTTTCCATTTCACGCAAGTACACATCTGCTCTCCATACAAACATGCCACTATTCCAAAGAAAATTTCCTTTTAACAGCAAATCCTTGGCTACTTCGGTGTTAGGTTTTTCTAAAAATCGTTCTACCTTGAAGGTGGGCATATCACCACTTACTCTATCTCCCATTTCTATATAGCCATAACCTGTTTCTGGTCTTGAGGGCTGTACACCTATAGTGACTAGACCTCTCTTTTTATTTGCAATCTCCACTCCCTGTAATACAGTTTTTTTAAATTCTTTCTCATCTTCTATATAATGATCAGAAGGTAGTACTATCATTGTTGCTTCCTTATCCTTTTTTAATAGTTTGGCAGCAGATAGACCAATACATGTAGCCGTCTCCTTATTACTAGGTTCCACAAATATATTAGATTTACTTATTTCTGGTAGTTCATTACATATTTTTTCAAAATAATCTTCATTAGTCACTACGTAAATATTTTCATTGCTGACTAAACATTTTATTCTATCCACAGTGCTTCTTAAAAAGCTCTTATTATTAATAATATTTAGAAACTGCTTAGGGTTTTGTGCACGAGATAGTGGATAAAGTCTTGTTCCTTTTCCACCTGCTAAGATTAGTACATATAACAAAATACCACCCCAAATTATTACTCATTTTATTTTATGAAAGATAAGCCTATGTTGTGAGAACAATTTATAATATTGATGTATGCCATTTGTTAATCTCAGATAAGCATATATTTCTAGAACTCTAAAAATTGTTTCTTACTATAAGTATATTGCTGAAAACAAAAAGTGTGCAAAACAAAAATATACTTTCGTTTTACACACTTTTTATGTATTTACAATTCTTTTTCATCTAAAACAATATTTTTCTCTTCCAAAACAATATTTTTCTCTTCCAAAACAATATCTTCCTCTTCTAAAACAATACCTTCCTTTTCTAAAACAATATCTTCCTTTTCTAAAACAATACCTTCCTTTTCTAAAACAATACCTTCCTTTTCTAAAACAATACCTTCCTTTTCTAAAACAATACCTTCCTTTTCTAAAACAATACCTTCCTTTTCTAAAACAATACCTTCCTTTTCTAAAACAATACCTTCCTTTTCTAAAACAATACCTTCTCCATCAAAAGAGAGCCTAAATTCAAAGCTATCTGTAGGCATTTTACCTCCGCTTTTTACTAGTAATTCCAGATCATCATATTCTTCAAGGTCGTATTCCTTTAAAATAGAACTTATATCTTTTTTACTATTCCCTGGTAGGCGCTTTGAAAATGAACGAAATAATCTTTCGCTAAAATACCTTACATCCACTATAGGGAAATATGGCAATGGTGAGAATCCGTGTTTTTCAGCCTTTTTCACTCCATCGAGATCATATTTAAAATAATATTTTTTAGGTCGCTTACTTAATTCTCCTACTTTAAATGATTCACCTTCGTCACTTTTCCATATCATCCATATTACGTTCTTCACTTTACTAGTCATTCCTTCCACCCTCTTATTTGAAAACTCATCCCAATAATGTATTATTATGCAAACCATGTGGTGAATATTAAAACCTATTTAGTTTTTGCACTAATTTTTCCATAACTTCGCTAGGATTTCTATAGAATTTACTGGCATATATCTTGTAAAATTCCCATCCCATCCTTTCAAGGCACATCTGCATTTCATACTGTTTCTTCCAATTATAATCCTCATCCTCGTCCATTCCTATACACTTTACTGCTATTTTTTTATAATATCCACCATTAGGTAACAATGATAAATCTGTTTCTACAACGAAATCTATAATATATTTTCCCACTTTGACCTTTGGCGTAATCTTGAATCCACTTTCTTTTATATACCTTTCTATATGCTCCTCAAAATCATTTAATAATAAATATTGAGGAGATTTAATCTCTTCCTTCGGTTCATTCTCCTCTTGGCAATATTTTAATAGAGAGTATCTAACGCATTTACTACTAAGATCCTCTAAATCTACTGAGTGGAACAGCCACATTTGATTTCTTGCACGGCTTGCAGCTACGTTAAATCTTCGTATATCTGACCCCTTAGTTAAAGCTGTAAATTTTGCATTATTTGCAATAACCATTGATAGAAACATCACGTCTCTCTCATCCCCTTGAAAGGAATAAGCATCTCCGCATATTAGTCTTCTTTGTAATATTTCTTCCATTCCAAGCTCCTGGACTAACATGTTTTGTATTAATTCGGCTTGAGCATCCCCAAGAAGTGATATAACTCCCATAGTCATTCCAATATACCTATCATTACGGCAGCACTCTAATATCTTCTCTACGGCGTTCTCTGCTTCGTTTACATTTAATGCCTTAGTTTCATCCTTGCATCCGTGCGTAACTTTAGAAGTAACTATAAATGGCCCAACTTTTTCCTTATCGTCTATTCTTCTTAAGGGTATTATTTCATTTGAATAGCATAATTCATTACTAAATCCAATTATCTCTGGCACGCACCTAAAATGTTCCTTTAATAATAATCTAGTTGGAAATACTCTTAGGGCAGTATTGTATAAACTAGTTTTTAAATCAAACCACTCCGCATGTGGAATATCTTTTAAATATGTACTTATTAAAGCTTCTACAACAGAATTGTCTTTTCCAATAGCTTCTGGGCTTATTTGTTTTTCATCACCTACAATAATTGCCCTCTTAGCTCTCATTAAAACAGTTATAGCTGATATATCACTTTGACTGCTCTCGTCAACAATTACCACATCAAACAATTTATCAGTAAGCTTTAAATTTTCCATTACTCTATTTATTGGCATAATCCATACAGGAATTACATCCGTGCAACACTCCATTTCCTTTTGTGCAATTTTTCTATACTTTACCGCCTGAGTTCCTGTGCCTTTTCCTATCCTTTTTATGGCTTCCATCCAAGTAAATAAGCTTCTTTTTTGGGTCTCTGTAGTTCGCTCTATTTGATTAAACCAACTTCTTTTAGAAACTAATTCACTTATTATAAGTTTTTCTTTTATTTTGACCTGAGTTATATTCTTCTCTAAGGCCTCTATATCATCTTCTTCTAATTTAAATATGAAATCATTCCACTTTTTCCACTTCCATGCCTTTTCCCAATTTAGGGTTTCTATATTATTTATATATTTATCTTCATCATTTACAATCTTTTCAAATAATAGAGGGCAACATACTTCTAATTTCTTACTTAATTCTTCTAGTTTCAATACCTTGGGCGATTCTTTCATTAGTTTGTCCATCTTAATATAGACAGCTTGTACATCATCTATGCTCCTTGCACTAATAGCATTATGCAATTTTTGCAAGCACCCATAGTTATTAAACTTTTTATCTGTTTCTTCCATTTCTAGGTTTAATTTATTATATTTGTTTATAAGTCTTAGGCTCTCGAATGCATCTTTAAGATATATAAATGTTTCTTTTTCATGCCAATGCAGGTTACTCGGCAAATTTTTGCCGGGCAAATTCTTGCTGGGCAAATTTTTACCGGTTAAAAAATTAATTATATTATTTTTAAAATCTTTGTCCCAATTGATAATTGTTTCAACGCCTTTAATACCATCCATGACATCACTTATATAGTTTAAGTTCGAACCATCTATAATTTTCCCACCATACTCTTCTACTGTATTGTTCCATATATTTTTAAGTTCTCTTTCTAATAGCTTTAGCTTTATATATAATTTAACTACAATTATTTGTTTAGCACTATTTATAGGTTCATAATCTACCTTGCAACCATCAAATATATATTTAAGATTTCCATGGAGCATCTTGAATATAATTCCTAGTTTACCTTTTTCAATAATTGTTTTTGCTATAATCTCAAAGTCCTGTTTAAATTTGTTTATGTCAACATCGTTAGCACACTCTACCTTATGGTTATTTAATTCTTGCTTATATTTAGTTATGCTTTTTATATATTCATTACTTTTATGCACTAATTGTTGCCACGCAGCTTGGAATTCCCTATTAGAATAATAATGAATCATAACATTATTTAGCCAGGTATTTTCTAGCAATGCAAACCGATCTATTGCATCATCCACAAGTTTTAATAATCTCCTATTTCCATAATCTATAGAATTAACATTATTTAAGTCTTTAATATTATTAATATAAACGTATTGCATTTTTTCTAAATTAGACAATTCTACTATTCTATCACATAGAATTTCTTTTTCAGGTAATATTTTTATATATTTTTCCAAATTATTTATTTCATAGATTTGTTCTTTTGTAATAATACTTGATAATTCAACTAGTTTTTTAAATTCTTCAGCTTTTAGAGGGATTTCTTTATCAAAATCAACCTTGTCCACTATCCATGCATGATTACCTTCATTATCCTTAACCCATTTGGCCATGTTCATTAAGGTATATTTTTGCCCCTCATATTCGACTTTCTTATTTTCTCTATCTTCAATACATTTTAACTCTTTGTATAATTCCTTTTGCGTTTCAAGGCAATTACTATGCTTATATTTTAAAAGTTTTATTTCTTTACGTAATTCTTTAGTATCCATAGATAGATTTTCTGTTATTTTTCTAACGGACTCGTCCAATTCTTCTAGTGATTTAGTATCATTCCCTAATATACTGATACATAATGCCCTAACCTCTTCTGGAATTTTGTTTGATAAAACCCTTAATGCCCTGTCTGTCTGACTTGTAACTAACACCCTTTTCCCATGGGCTAAAAGATGGCATATTAAGTTAGCTATAGTATGACTTTTCCCAGTACCTGGTGGACCCTGTACAACAATACCAAAGTTCTCTGCAAGTCTTTTGGTTATTTCCATCTGCTCCTCGTTTGCAGGCAGTGGAAATAAAACGTCTTCTCCTACTTGCCTCCATTCCTCAATCTCTTCAATATCTTGTACGACTTCGTCCTCTGATACCAAAGCTTCTATAGTTTTTGGGATAGGGAATCCCTCTCTTACTTGTGCCAGTACATCATTTAATTCCATATTCCAAAGTCTTGTGTCTACCTTTCGAAGTATAATGCATGGTGCATTGTAAAATTGTATATTATCTCCAAAGCTTATATTAGAGCCATCACTTAACTCCTTAATATAAAAAATATCTTTATGAGCTTTTAAAATAGTTGCTATATCCTCAAAAATTTCTAAAGCCATCTCAATACTGCGCACATCCAGAGCCATATCTTTTGCTTTATTTTTAATATTTAGTAATTTATCTAGATTTACATCTACGTACTCATTTAAAAATTCAAGTTCAACATTTGTTTGATTATTATATGGCTTTAAAAAGAATTTTTTATTTTTCAAATCAAATTTTATTTCCATCTTAGTTGTAAAAATAGGGTGAGCTATCTTTTTTTCTTCTTTTTCCCAAGTTAATAGTCCATTTGACCAGATAATCTCTAAATCTTCACTATTTTTTTCTAATTGTAAATATGTTTTTTGAAACTGACTATATAATTTTTCAGCTCTCTCATCTATACTTAACCAGTAATCCTTAAGTTCATCACAATTAAAAGTACATCCGCTAATATCTTGGAGTTCTTTTTGCCAATATACTTTCTCATATTCATTAATATTTCTGATAGTTTTTTGATTCATATTTTTAATACTTAATAAATATGAAAATATTTTTTCTACTTTTTTATTAATATTCAAAACTTTTCTACCTCCAACTTATTAACTAAGAGTTTATAATATTACGCCCCGATACACGTCTAACATATATATAATGTAAAAAGTCTTATTAAAACTTAATGGTTTTAATAAGACTTATATTTATTTACAGGAATCTCTCTCCACTATTCTATAAGGTAATACAAAATGTTTTTCCGTGCCTTCTATATTATTTATGGATTTAATAAGCATTCTCATACTTACGGATCCCATATCATACATTGGTTGAGATACTGTTGTCAATTTAGGATAGAATATTGAAGCTGAATATATATCATCAAACCCCATAACATCTACATCTTCAGGAACTTTAATAGATTTATCTCTTAATGCATTTATTACACCCATAGCAATTTCATCACTAGCACAGAATACTGCATCTATTGATCCACCTTTGTCTAATATAGTATTAATCCCCTTATATCCATCTCTAGCCTTAACTCCGCCAAGATAAATTATCTCTTCATCAAAGGCTACTCCCATTTCTGTTAGTCCTTTTGTATAACCCGTGTATCTTTTAGATAATGCATTTATTTTTTCAATGGATGTACCTACATATGCTATTCTTTTGTTACCCTTATTTATCAAATACTTTACCGCATCTGATGCTGCCATTACATTATCAATGGTAACACTAGAAAATATACCATCAGCATCTGTGGTTTCAACAAGAACCGTTGGCATCTCGAGTTCCTTTATTAAACTTATAACATTATTTTCTATGGAATTACTCATATATATAACTCCATCTATCATTTTCTCCTTAAGTATTCTTAAAGACTCCATTTCTTTTTCTACGTCTAGATCAGCATTGCAAAGCATAATATTATAATTATAAATATTAGCTACATCCTCGCAACCTCTAACTATTTCAGGATAAAATTCATTTGATATATCCGGTATAATTATTCCTATTGTGCTAGATTTTTGTGTTTTTAAACTTCTTGCAACTATATTAGGTCTATACGACAATTTTTTTATAGCCTCTTTTACCTTTTTCTTAGTGTCTTCATTTACCACATCTATATCATTTAGAACTCTAGATACTGTGGCAATAGAGACTCCGGCTTCTTTCGCGACATCTTTTATTGAAGCAGCCATATTATTCAACTCCTACTATTTTCTTATCTTATATTATACTGATAAAACATTTTAATTTCAAGTGTGCATTAGTATATAACATCAGAAATAAAAAGTATGCAGAAAATACCGCTGCATACCTTTATTGTTTCCAATTAATGTATTCGTTAATCCTAACTTTATCTCTGAGTCTTATATTTACAATTTTTCTAAATCTAATTGTAAATCTTCACCATTTATCCTAACAACCTTGTATTCTCTATCAAAGTTATATACAACTTCTACAGCTAACGTATCTTTTTTGATTTGCTCCTCAAATTTTTGAATTACATTATGAAGCATTTCATTTCCAGAAACAAAGATTCTAATCTTATCCGCAACTTCAAAACCACTTTCTTTTCTCATATTCTGAATTTTACTTAAGATTTCACGTACGTTTCCTTCTTCTTTAAGCTCCTTGGTAATATGGGTAATTAAGACTACTCCCATCTCACCTTCTCCAGAAAATGCATAACCTTCAAGCCCTTGCATTGTAACAAGTAATTTTTCGCTATTTAATTCTATTTCTGTTCCACCTACATTTATCGTAACAACTCTTCCGTTATTTATAGTTTGAGCAAGTTCCATTTGATTCATAGCCCCAATAGCTTTTTTTATACCAGGTATTAACCTACCATATGGTTTACCTAGAACAGGTAGATTAGGTTTAATTTCGAATTTAACATATTTAGAAAGATCAGCTCCTAGCTCTACTTCTTTAATATTAAGTTCTTCTTTTACTATATGACCATAATATTCTGGAAGAGATTTAGAACTAACTAACATTTTAGAAAGCGGCTGTCTATTTTTTATATTAGCAGCGTTTCTAGCACTTCTTCCTAGTTTAACAATCTTATAAGCCATATCCATTTCTTCTTCTAGGTCCTTATCTACTTGATCTTCTCTATACTCCGGCCATGCACATAAGTGAATACTTTCTGGTGCTTTCTTGTTCATTGCAACTACTAAGTTTTGATATAACTCTTCCGTTATAAATGGTATAAACGGAGCAGATATTTTAGCAAAAGTTGTGATAACTCTATATAATGTCATATAAGCACCAATCTTATCATCTGTAAGTGACTCTACCCAGTATCTTGCTCTATTGCGTCTTACATACCAATTAGAAAGTACATCAACAAAATCTTCAAGTTCAAGAGCACCTTGAGTTATTCTATAGTTTGTTAAATGATCATCTATGTTCTTAACTAATGAATTTAATTTTGACATCATCCATCTGTCCATAATATTATCAGATGTAAAGTCTTCATATTTAGTTGGATCAAAATTATCTATTTCAGCATAGAGAACATAAAATGAATATACATTCCAAAGGGTTCCTATGAATTTCCTTTGTGCTTCAATTACTGCGCCTTCATAAAATCT
>Ga0209125_1003754_pt1 | contig 10102 bp, 9 predicted proteins | sample BarGraIncub1131A_FD_184503 | JGI IMG/M metagenome (GOLD analysis project Ga0209125, IMG submission 184503) | Arctic peat soil microbial communities from Barrow, Alaska - Barrow Graham LP Incubations 11-31A (SPAdes) (version 2) | ecosystem: Environmental > Terrestrial > Soil > Wetlands > Peat... | reverse complement strand
GACCGCCATGACGCGCTTCAGCTCGGCCTCCGGGCGCGGGTCGGCCTCCATGCCCGCTTCCACACAGGTGCGATAGATCTCCTGGAGCTTCATCTGACCGTGCCTTTCGTGTTCGAGCGCGACGGGACCCTCTGTCCCGGTCGCGCGATTGAGACATGACGATCGCCCTCGATGAAGAACCTCAGCTCTGCCTCGTGCCCCGAGCTCAGGCCGATCCTGCCCGAACTCGCGACGGCGGGAACCGGGCCTTCGCGGGCGAGCACGGACAGTGTAGCGCTTCCATCGAGCGGTTCACCGTTGACGGCGATCCCGACTCCCAGCGCCGCGGCGAGTCTCCCCGGGCCGTTGACCAGGTCCCGGACCGCCGGCGCAGGACCCGGGCGCCGGCGCTCGGCGCGACGTCGCTCCATCACGTCGAGACCCTCGAGCGGCTCGAGCGCTCTGATCAGCACGGCGCCCGCGGTGCCTTCGGGCTTGGTCACGACGTTGAGCATATAGTGGTTGCCGTAGGTGAAGTAGATGTAGGCACGACCCGGAGGTCCGTACATCACCGAGTTGCGCGGCGTGATGCCGCGCGTCGCGGCGTGGGAACCGGGGTCGTCGGCGCCCAGGTAGGCCTCGGTCTCGACGATGCGCCCGGAGGTCGTATAGCCGCCGGCTGTGCTCACGAGGACGCATCCGAGCAGGTCGCGGGCGACGGTCGCGGTGTCGCGCGCGAAGAACCCGGCACCGAGGACTCGCGGGCTCACGCGCGGCGCGCCTCGACCCAAGCGCGACCGGTCGCCGCCGCGTCGCGCGCCAACACGAGCTGCGCGCGCACCGCGTCGTGCCCGGTGCCGCCCTCGCTCGTGCGCCTTGAGACCACGGCGTCGAGATCGACAGCGCCCGGGGCCTCGGGCCCGAACGCGGGCGAGACCGCGCGCAGCTCCTCGAGGGTCAGGTCCTGGAGCGTTCGGCCGCCTTGCTCGCACTCGAGCACGAGCCTGCCGACGATCTCGTGGGCGTCGCGGAACGGGACGCCATGCGCGGCCAGGTGGTCGGCGAGATCGGTCGCCGCCATGAAGCCGCCACCCGCTCCGGCGCGCATGCGGTCCTCGTTGAACCGCAGCGTCGCGACCATGCCCGCGGTCGCGCGGAGGCACGCCCCGAGGGTGGAGGCCGCGTCGAAGACGCCCTCCTTGTCCTCCTGCATGTCCTTGTTGTACGCGAGCGGGAGCCCCTTCATCACGGTCAGCAGGCCGACAAGGTCGCCGTACACGCGCCCGGTCTTGCCGCGCACGAGCTCCGCGACATCGGGATTCTTCTTCTGCGGCATGATCGATGATCCTGTGGAGTAGCCGTCGTCCATCGTGACGAAGCCGAACTCGTCGCTGGACCACAGCACAAGCTCCTCGCACAGGCGTGAGAGGTGCATCATCGCGACCGCGCACGCGTAGGAGAGGTCAAGGAGGAAGTCCCGGTCCGACACCGCATCCAGCGAGTTGGGAGTGACGCCAGCGAAGCCGAGCTCCTCGGCTACCGCCCGCCGGTCGAGGGGGAAGGTCGTTCCCGCCAGCGCCGCCGAACCGAGCGGCGAGACGTCGGCCGCGTCGTGGGCCGCGCGCAGGCGACGCGCGTCGCGGTCGAGCATCCAGACATAGGCCAGCAGGTGGTGCGAGACCAGCACCGGTTGGGCCTTCTGGAGGTGCGTGTAGCCGGGCATGATCGCGCCGAAGTGCTCGTCGGCCCGCGCGATCAGGGTCTCCTGCAGCGTCACGACACCGCCGGCGAGCGACGCGGCCAGGCGCTTCGCGTGGATCCGCGTGTCGGTGGCTACCTGGTCGTTGCGCGACCGTGCGGTGTGCAGCTTGCCGCCGACCGGGCCGACCTTGGCGGTCAGGGCCCGCTCGACGGCCATGTGGATATCCTCGTCGGCGTTGTCGAACACGAACGCGCCCGCCTGAAGGTCGTCGCGCACCGCGAGCAACCCGGCCTCGATCACAACCGCGTCCTCGGCAGGGACGATCCCCTGCCGTCCGAGCATGCGGACGTGCGCGAGCGAGCCCTCGATGTCGGCGGCCCACATCTCGCGATCGACGGGCAACGACGCGCCGAACCCGGTGACGAACTCGTCCATGGAGCCCTCGAAGCGGCCGCCCCAGGGTGTCTTCGCGTCAGCGCACATGATGCCCTCTCCCCGTTCAAGCGCAGGTCATAGATGCAAGCCGAGGATAGCAGAGGCGCGACCGGGTGCCGGCGGCGGCGCGCCGCTGTCCTACGGCGTCTCCCTCACGGCGACCGCCGCGTCTCCCGCGACCGGCTCGTCGCCGGCACCACCCAGCTCGCCGAAGACCACGGCGCCGATCGCGACCACGCACGCGGCCATCTGAACCACGTTGAGCGACTCGCCCAGCACGAACCATCCCGCCAGCAACGCCACCGCAGGGATGAGGTTGATCGACAGCGCCGCGCGGCTGGCCGGCATCGCCCGCAGCGCCGAGTTGTACAACCCGAAGGCCGCGAGACTCACGAACGTCCCCAAGTACGCGACACAGGCCCACGCCACCGGCGGCGCCGACGCCCACGTGGCCGTGCCGGACGCGAGCGCCATCGGCAGGAAGAACACCGCGCCCACCGCCGCCTGCATCCCGGTCAGCCACCACGGGTCGTAGCGGGTGCTGAGGTGCTTGATGGTGAGCATCGAGCCGGCTGCCGCCAGCATCGCCAGCAGCTCGAGCAGGTTGCCCAGCGCGGGGTTCGGCGCCGACTGCTGGGCGCCGCCGGCCAACGACAGGACCGCGACCGCGGCGAGCGACAGCCCGATCGCGACGCCTCCCCGCCACGTGAGCCTGTCACGCCACAACAGCCACGCGCCGCCGGCCACCAGCAACGGGACCACCGCGGACACGACGCCGGCCTGACTCGAGGTCGTCAGGAGCACCGCGTTGCCTTCGGCGAGGTAATACAAACACGGGATGCACAGGCCCGCCACCGTGAGCAGCTTCCAGTCGCCCGCCCGGTACTCGGGTCGCTTGACCCGCGTCCAGAACGGCGCGAACGCGATCGTGGCCACCACCATGCGCAGCCACATCACGGTCATGGGCGTGAAGCTGCCCAGGGCGACCTTGATCGCGGCGAAGCTCGTCCCCCAGAAGAGGACGGCGCCCGCGAGCAGGACGAGGGGGAGAAGCTGTCGGCGCGTCGTGAGGCCCGGCACGAGGCTAGACCTCGCCCTCCGTGCCCGTCTTGCGGCGCTGGCGGGCCCACACCTTCGTGGGAAGGCCCCAGAGGTCGATGAAGCCCTTGGCCGCCCTGTGGTCGAAGCTGTCGGTCGCGTCGTACGTCGCCAGATCGTAGTCGTACAGCGAGTACGGGCTGCGGCGGCCGACGACCACGCACGATCCCTTGAAGAAGCGGAGGCGCACGTCGCCGGTGACGAGCTTCTGAGTCGTCTCGACGAACCCGTCGAGGGCCTCCTTGAGCGGCGAGAACCACAGGCCGTTGTAGACGAGCTCCGCCCACTTCTGCTCGATGCCGAGCTTGTAGTGGAGCACGTCGCGCTCCAGGCACAGGTCCTCCAGCGCCTTGTGCGCCTGGATGAGGGTGAGCGCGCCCGGCACCTCGTAGACCTCGCGGCTCTTCAGGCCGACGAGACGGTTCTCGATCATGTCGATACGGCCGAAGCCGTGCTTCCCGGCCAGGTCGTTCATGGCGAGGATGATGTCGTGGAACGACGTCGGCACGTCGTTGAGGGCGACGGGCAGCCCCTGCTCGAAGGAGATCTCCGCGTACTCGGGCGCGTCGCACACCTCGGCGCGCGCGTCGTTGGTCATCGTGTAGATGTCCGCGGGCGGCTCGACCCACGGGTCCTCCAGGATGCCACACTCGATGGCGCGGCCCCAGAGGTTGTCGTCGATCGAATACGGGTTGTCCTTGGTCGTGGGCACCGGGATGCCGTGGGCCGCCGCGTACTCCATCTCCTGCTCGCGCGTGTGGAGGTCCCATTCGCGGACGGGCGCCAGGATCCTGATGTCGGGATCGAGGGCGGTGATGCCGACCTCGAAGCGCACTTGGTCGTTGCCTTTGCCGGTGCAGCCGTGGGCGATGCAGGTCGCTCCGGTGCGGTGGGCCTCCTCGACCAGGTGCTTGACGATGATCGGGCGCGACATGGCCGACAGCAGCGGGTACTTGTTCTCGTAGAGCGCGTTGGCCTTGAGAGCCTTGCTCAGGAACTCGCCCACGAACTCCTCGCGCACGTCCTTGACCACCGACTCGACAGCGCCGATATCGAGCGCCTTGAGGCGCACGGTCTCGAGGTCCTGTCGCTCCTGGCCGACGTCGATGGCCAGCGCGACCACGTCCATGTCGTAGTTGTCGCGGATCCACTGGATGGCGACGGAGGTGTCGAGGCCTCCGGAGTACGCGAGAACGCACTTGGCCTTGGCCACGTGGGTCCCTCCTTCACATGTTCGGGTCCGGGCTGAGCTGCGCGGCGTGCCCCCTAGGGGCGGCCGCGGTACTTCGCGATGGTGTCCGCGACGGTGGCCGCATCGGCCTCGCTGCGCGTGATGATCAGGATCGTGTCGTCGCCGGCGATCGAACCGAGGACCTCGTCGAGACCGGCGTCGTCGAGTGCGGCCGCGACTCCAGGTGCGGTTCCCGGCGAGGCTTTCACGATCAGCATCGTGTCGGCCTGGACCACTCCCGTGACCAGCTCCGAGATCATGCGCTGCAGGTGGAGGTCCTCCGCGAGCACGTACACGCCCTCGGGGAGTTTGCGCAGGCCCATCTCCGTGATGTCGCGCGACACCGTCGCCTGGGTGCAGACGAAACCCTGCTCCCGCAGACGCTCGACGAGGTCGCGCTGCGTACGCACGCGCTCGCGGCGCACCACGCGCCTGATGACGTCCTGACGCTCGAGTCGCTTCCTCATTCCTGTCACCCCATCACCATGGTCAGCAGCGCCTTCTGGGCGTGCAGGCGGTTCTCGGCCTCGTCGTACACGACGGACGCGGACGAATCGATGACCTCGTCCGTGACCTCCTCGCCACGGTGGGCGGGAAGGCAGTGGAGGAACAGGGCGCCCGGCGCAGCCTGCGCCATGAGCGCGCCGTTCACCTGGTAGGGAGCGAAGCGCCTCGCGCGCTCGTCGTGCTCCTCCTCCTGGCCCATCGAGGCCCACGTGTCGGTGATGATCACGTCGGCGCCGCTGGCCGCGATCTTCGGGTCGCGCTCGATCGTGAGCACCGAGCCGGTCACCTTGGCGATCTCCTCCGCTCGCGCGAGCGCGGAAGGAAGCGGATCGAACCCGGTGGGGCAGCTGACCGTGAGGTGCATCCCCGACAGGGCCGCACCGATCATCAGCGTGTTGGCCATGTTGTTGCCATCGCCGAAGTAGGCGGCCTTCAGGCCCGCGGTGCGCCCCTTGTGCTCGGAGATCGTGACCAGGTCGGCGAGCACCTGACACGGGTGGTAGTCGTCGGTGAGCGCGTTGATCACGGGGACCGAGGCGTGCTCGGCCACCTCCTCGATGTGCGACTGCTCGTAGGTGCGCAACACGATGGCGTCGACGTAGCGCTCCAGGACCTTGACCGTGTCCTTGACCGACTCACCGCGCGAGAACGCGCTGCCCTCGCCGATCAGCAGGACGGGAGTGCCGCCGAGACGCGTCACCGCGATCTCGAAGCTGACGCGAGTGCGCAGCGACGGCTTGAGCATGATGATCGCGATGGACCGTCCCGACAGCGGCTTCGATTGCGACGCCGCGTTGCTCGCCATCCGCTTCTGGGTGCTCACGCGCTGCAGGAAGAACTGGAGCACTTCGGGAGTGAACTCCCCGAGAGTGAGTATGTCGCGGCCGACAAGATCGTTCATGGCGTTCCCATCTGTGGAGAGTGTCACGGCATCAGTTCATAGAGTGCGGTCAGTAGTGTATCAACCTCGTCCGTCCCGCACACCAGCGGGGGAAGAATACGCAGAATATGCGTACCTATGCTGTTGAGCACGAGCCCCTTCGCGAGACCCGATGCGGCGATCTGCGGCGCGATCGGCTCGGTGAACTCGATCGCGTTCATGAGCCCGACCCCGCGCACATCGGCGACGACTCCGGTCTTCTGCGCGAAGCCGCGGAGGCTTTCGCGCAGATACTCCCCGACGGCCACCGCGTTCTCGCCGAGCTTCTCGTCCTGCAGCGCCCGCAGGCAGGCGCGGGCGGCGGCGGCGATGACGGGCCCTCCGCCGAAGGTCGAGCCGTGATCGCCCGGGGCGAACGCATCGGCCACCTCCGTGCGAGCGACGATCGCTCCGGCCGGCAACCCGTTGGCGAGTGACTTGGCGAGGTAGGCGATGTCGGGCTGCACTCCGTAGAACTGCGCCGCGAACGGGGTGCCGCACCGCCACAGTCCCGTCTGCACCTCATCGAACACGAGAAGCACATCGCGCTCATCGCACAGCTTGCGCACGGCGGCCAGGTACTCCGGGTCGCACGGGTGGACGCCGCCCTCCCCCTGAACGGGCTCGAGCAGAACGGCGCAGGTGCGCTCATCGACCGATGCGTCGAGCGCGACGAGGTCGTTGAGCGGCACGTGGGTGAACCCTGATGGCAGCGGCTCGAACGCCTCCTGCTTGCTGGGCTGACCGGTCGCGGCGAGGGCGGCGAGCGTGCGCCCGTGGAACGACCTCTCCGCCGTCACGATCCGGTGGCACTTCGGCCCACGGCGCGTGCTCCCCCACCGCCGCGCCAGCTTGATGGCCCCTTCAGTCGCCTCGGTACCCGAGTTGCAGAAGAACACGCGCGACGGGACGCCGAACAGGGTAGCGATCTCGCGCGCAAGCTCGTCGCGGTGCTCGACGTAGTAGAGGTTGCTGACGTGCGTCAGCCGCCCGATCTGCTCCCGCACCGCCTCCGCGACGGCGGGATGGCTGTGGCCGAGGTTGACGGCGCCGATCCCCGAGACGAAGTCGAGGTACTCACGGCCGTCGTCGTCCGTCAGTCGCATCCCCTCGCCCCGCACGAACATGACCGGCTTGCGCGCGTACGTGTGCATGTGGAACTCGGCGTCGAGCGCCGAGACGGTGTCGAGGTACCCGCCCATCGCCGTCATCTCCCGCCCTGGATGAGCATGCGGTCCGGCTCGGGCGGCCTGCCGCCATCGGCGGTGATCATCGTGCCGATGCCCTCATCGGTGTACACCTCGAGCAGAACGGCATGCGGGACGGTCCCGTTCAGGATGTGCGCACGCGGCACGCCGTTGCGCAGCGCGCGGGCGCACGCCGCGACCTTCGGGATCATCCCGGAAGTCAGGCGCTCCACGGCGATGAGCTGCTCGGCCTCGACCAGCGACAGCGCGCTGACCAGGGAGCCCTTGTCCTCGAAGTCGGCATAGATGCCGTCGACGTCCGTGAGGAAGATCACCTTCGCCGCGCCGAGAGCCGTCGCGATCTCGCCGGCCACCAGGTCGGCGTTGATGTTGTAGGAGCCCCCGTCGTCGCCGTAACCGACGGTCGCGATGACCGGGATGAACCCGTTGCCGATGAGATCGTTGAGTACCGTCGGGTCGATCGACTCGACCTCCCCGACCCGGCCGAGCCGCTCGGAGACGGGGCGCGCCTTGATGAGGTTGGCGTCGTCTCCAGAGATGCCGACGGCCAAGCGCCCGTGATGGTTGATCGCGCAGACGAGCTCCTTGTTCACCTTGCCGACGAGCACCATCTTGACCACTTCCATGGCCTTGTCGTCGGTGACACGCATCCCGTCGTAGAACTCGACGGGCATGTCGAGACGATCCATGTAGGAGGTGATCTCCGGACCTCCGCCATGCACGATGACCGGGTTGATGCCCACCAGCTTCATCAGCACGATGTCCGAGGCGACCATCTCGCGCAGGACAGGATCGACCATGGTCGCGCCGCCATACTTGATCACGACGGTCGATCCCCAGGTCGACTTGATCCAAGGGAGCGCCTCGGTCAGCGTCTCGGCTTTGGCCAGCAGGTCCTTCACCGTCGTCATCTCCTCATCATCGAACGCGCATGCGCGCCCGCGCGTCAGCTGCGATAGTCCCCGTTGATGTGCACGTATTCGTAGCTCAGGTCGCAGGTCCAGACCGTGGCGCTGTGCGGCCCGATGTGCAGATCGACCAGGATGTCGACCTCCCGTTGGGCGAGCGCCGTGGCGGCCGCGGCTTCGTCGAAGGCCAGCGCCGTACCGCCCGCGCAGGTCGGAACGCCCGCGAACACGATGTCGAATGAGTCTGGATCGACGCGCGCGCCCGACTTGCCGATCGCCATCGCGACGCGGCCCCAGTTGGCGTCCGCTCCGAAGATCGCGGTCTTGCACAGCGGGGAGTCGGCGATGGCGAAGGCCGCGAGTTCCGCGTCGCGCTCGCTCGCCGCGCCGCGCACCGTGACCTCGACGAACTTCGTCGCGCCCTCGCCGTCGCGGACGACCATCCGCGCGAGCTCGCCGCACACGAGATGGACCGCCTGCGCGACCGGCTCGAACTCCGCGCAGTCGGGCCCGATCGGCCGTCCGCCGGCCTCACCGGACGCAAGGAGCACGCACATGTCGTTGGTCGACGTGTCGGAGTCGACGGTGATCCGGTTGAAGGTCCGGCCCACTGCCGCGCGAAGCGCAACGTCGCACGCCTCGATGGTGAGCGGGGCGTCGGTCGTGATGTAGGCGAGCATCGTCGCCATGTCGGGCTTGATCATGCCGGAGCCCTTGGCCATGCCGCCGACCGTGTAGATGCGATCGCCGACGTGCACGGAGACGGCCGCCTGCTTGGGGAACGTGTCGGTCGTCATGATCGCGTTGGCGGCGGCATCCCCCGAATCGCGGCCCAGCGCCTGCGCGGCGACGGAGATGGCCGGCAGGACCAGCCCGACGGGCAGCGGAGCCCCGATCACTCCGGTCGAGGCGACGATCACCTCCGTGGGAGCGCAGCCGAGCGCGCCGGCGGTCTCTGCGGCCATCGAGCGCGCATCGGCGAGGCCCCTAGCGCCGGTGCATGCGTTGGCGTTTCCCGCGTTGGTGACCACGGCACGGATCCGTCCGAGCGCCATGTGCTCGCGGGAGACGACAATGGGTGCCGCGGCCACGAGGTTGGTGGTGAAGACCGCCGCTGCCGGGACAGGACCTGACGCGGCCAGCAGCGCCACGTCGGGGCGCCCCGACTTCTTGAGCCCGGCGGCCACCCCTGCCGCGACGAAGCCCTTCGGCGCCGTCACGCCTCCGAGCACCGGGGAGAACCGCATGTCCGTCGTCGGCATCGCAGGCCTCCTAGACGACGGGACCGTAGGCCGTCAGGCCCGCGGTCTCGTCGAGTCCCAGCGCGACGTTCGCGCACTGGATGGCCTGTCCGCCGGAGCCCTTGACGAGGTTGTCGATGGCGCACGCGACCACGAGCGTCCCGGACGTCTCGTCGACGGCCACGCCGATGTGGGCGCGGTTCGTGCCGCAGACCTCGTGCGTCGAGGGCATGCGGCCGGCGGGGTGGACGGTCACGAACGGCTCGCCGGCGTAGCGGCTGCGATACGCGTCGACCGCGTCCTCGACGTTGAGGCCTTCGACCGCGCGCAGATAGACCGTGGCGAGCAGCCCGCGGCTCATCGGGACGAGGTGCGGCGCGAAGCAGACCGCCACCGGACCGCCCGCGACCGCCGACAGCATCTGCGCGATCTCCGGCGTGTGCCGGTGCGAACCGACCTTGTACGGCTGCACGGACTCCGCCGCCGCGCAGTAGAGCGTGTTCGGCGCCGGCGTGCGGCCCGCGCCCGAGACCCCGGACTTCGCGTCGATCAATACCGGACCGGGAGCGAGAAGCCCCGCTTCGATCGCCGGGGCGGCGGCCAGCGCCGACGCCGTCGGGTAGCATCCCGCGCATGCGACGAGCTGGGCGTCCGCGAGCGCCGCGCGCGTGAGCTCCGGCAGGCCGTAGACCGCCCGCTCGAGCAGCTCCGCGGCGGTGTGCCGAGTCCCGTACCACGCCTCGTAGACCGCCGCGTCCTTGATCCGGAAGTCGGCCGAGAGATCGATGACGGTGAGCCCGGCCTCCAGAAGGTCGGGCGTCAGAGCGAGCGACGCGGTATGCGGGACCGCCAGGAACACGACGTCGGCGCTGCC
>Ga0209125_1003753_pt1 | contig 10104 bp, 5 predicted proteins | sample BarGraIncub1131A_FD_184503 | JGI IMG/M metagenome (GOLD analysis project Ga0209125, IMG submission 184503) | Arctic peat soil microbial communities from Barrow, Alaska - Barrow Graham LP Incubations 11-31A (SPAdes) (version 2) | ecosystem: Environmental > Terrestrial > Soil > Wetlands > Peat... | reverse complement strand
CCTTGTAGCGAAGTTGAACAATCCGAAGCGGTAACCCATAAAGTGTGGCATAGAATATTCCATTTTAAGCTGTGATCCGATTGGTGTCCACGATTTGTCATCGAGGCTGTAAAAGAAACATGCAATGTCGGTACGGTCTCTGAAATTGCATTCTGCTTTAAGATAAACAGTTTTTAGTGTCATCGGGACACTCTGAATTTCAATGGGCTTGCCGGATTGTGCGCTGACCATCACAATCGATTTAGTCCTGTTATTAAATTTGACTCCAACCAGACCAAATTTCCTCTGTAATAGGGCAAGTCCGGCGAAATCGCCTTCTTTCATATTTGAAACATCAATTGAAGTTGAACCAGAACATTCAGGACCGAATGTACGCTGTGTCAGTGTATTTCTTGCCGATACGAAACTGGTGTCGACACGTCCGGTTGTCAGTCGAAGGTAACCCTTGCGCTGAATAACAGACCAAAGTTTGTTGTTGGGGTTGTGGTTCCATTGCCAAACCAGGGGGAGAGCAGGTTCGCCTTTCCGCCGCGAGAATTCGTCGGATGCAACTATGCCCGGGATTAAACCCCTGCTTGCGGGGAGATTTATAGTTTCAGGAACCTTACCATTGACTCCGATAACAGGCCATCCGTCTTCCCATTTCATTGGAACGATGTAAGGGATACGCCCAACTGATCCGTAATCGCGGAATAAGTATGCATACCAGTTACCTTCCGGTGTATCGACCATACCGCCCTGAGCAACACCTAAGTCCTGGAAAACAAGTTTGCCCTCCCATGGGCCTATTAACTTCTCTGCCCGGTGAACAACCACTGTACGCATACCTCCCTTTGGCCAGGTTATGTTGTAAAGATAAAACTTACCATTGATCTTGAACAACTGTGAACCTTCTCCCAGTCCGCTATCGTTCCCTGAGGGTGCGCTTGAATTTTCAATGATAACCTGGTTTATTCCGCCGGCTTTAACCCCTGACAGATCAGCATTTAGTTCTACAAGGGTCAGTCTCTTATTGCCATAGATCAGATAAACACGTCCGTCATCATCAAAAAATAATGAATGATCATGAAAGCTTGGAGTGAATGATATCTCTTTCCAGGGTCCCTTTTCAATATCCTTTGTTGACCAGATATATGTTTTACCTGTTGTTGATGAAAAGGTCGATACATAAAAGGTGCTGTTATGATAACGGATGCAGCTGGCCCAGGATCCTCTTCCATAAGCATTTTTCCCGTTACTGAGAGTTAATGCATCGTCATCACCAAGAGTTTTGTAAGCATAGTTAATAAGCTTCCAGTTAACAAGATCCATTGATTTCATAATTGGCACACCCGGGCTCATGTGCATGGTGGTGCTGCTCATATAGTATATGTCTCCCACCCGAATCATTGACATGTCAGGGACATCGGCAAAAATAATGGGATTCCGTGCTGAATTAACCTGTGCTGAAACAGAGAATTTTACACAAGTGGTAAAAAGTACCACCAAACTAAAATATAGTGTCTTCATAAAGTGATTGAGATTTATTTTATTTTCAGCATTAATGATTTCTTTATTTATCTTATTATCGAAAACCTTTTGGTAAATGTTGCATGTTTAGTTTTGACTGAAAAAAAATAAACTCCACTTTCTAAAGCAGATATATCAATTGAAAGCAAAGAATTTTCATTACAATCCACAATTGAATTTAAAATTTTTCTACCCATCATATCATAAACTGTTATTTCATTTTGCCCTGCAAATGCCGGACTCAAACTAACATTCAGATTGTCTTTCGCCGGATTAGGAAATATCTTTACTTCACTATTGTTATTTTCAAATTCCGAAATTCCAGTAGTGGCTTTTGCCAGTAAAACAGTAGTTGTAGAAAGTTCAGGAACTGTTATGATAAAAGAATTTAAAAGAACCGTTACCGTATTCTTTTTCAAGGCATTGTCGGTGTGTGATTTGAACGTTTCAGTTGCAGGCAAAGCTGATAATTCCAGAGTAGAATAGGTTCCGTTGCCTGCTAAAAACCCATTTAAGTTTATGGTTACATTATGTGGTGTACTCAGGTCGCGGTTTACAATAATTACTGTCATCGAATCGGCTGATTCATTTACAGTAGTATAAGCCGAAACAGTATTTTCGAGCGAAGATGTACTTGAAACACTATATTTTTTTGCATACCGGCTATAGAGGTGTAATGTTTCCCACATACCTGTTTCCCAATTCCAGGGAGAAAACAATTCGACACCATTGTTTGCGAATGTGCCAAGCGCGGAACCATAAACAACAGAGCAAACATTTGGCTTATTAGTAGAAGGCCCCCATTCGCTTATACCAAGAGTGATGCCATGATTCTCTCCGAAATATTTATCAAGCCATTCGTTAATACGTTGAAAAATGTATTCTTTAGTTTGTGACTCATCCCATCCTCCATTAATAGTTTTCACCCCATTAGCGCCTGGATATACGTAATTTTTATCGTAATACATCCTGTGTAGTTGCAAAGCGTCATTATCAGATGGTGCATACGGATAGTTATGCAAATCCACCACATCAAGCAGCCGGATACCGCTTGCTTTTTGTTCATCAGCTAAACGTTTTATAAAATATTCAAGCCAGCAATAGTATTTTCCGCCTATTGTTAATCCTTCATTTCCCCATTTATACCATTGCCATTCACTGGTAGTAACCGGACCACAGATTTTAATTTCGGGGAACAAAGCACGTGCTTTTTTGGCAACTGATATAAACCTGTCCATAAATTCCGAAGCTGGAATTTGAGTGGACATCACATCGTCATGAGTGCCATTCCATATGTCCGGCTCATTGTCCATACTCCAATAAAGAAAATGGTTCTTGTTCAAACCGATTCCATTAGCTCCAAACCAATGGTTTAATATTTCAACTGTTGAATCAGCAGGCCAATTCATCAAGTATTTTGAAGGATCCCCTTCAACGAGTGCTTTACCTTTAGGATTAGTCAAATTTGGAGAACCACCTCCTGCCAGATTTTGACCAACACCCTCCCACCACTGCGAATTATTAAAGCCCCAGTCGTCGAAATTATGGTCCTTGCTAGAAGCTGCTTTACCAATTAATTGAAACGCCCACATCACCTGCATATCGGGTTGATTTGTTGCAACTTTTTTCGACGAAGCGTCCCAATCGTTGCCGTAAACATTGTTATACCAGTCGGGGTGGCTTGAAATCTTCTTGCGCCAGTTATATTTGGTGGCATTATTCCCGCCATTCATGCGGACAAAACGCAAACCGGCATCTCTGTAAAATGCAGCAGGTTTGTCATAACTTTCATTCTTTCCATAGATATATGGAGAAATAGTTTTTTTATTCACAGCAGCCTCAACTGTAATTGTAACATCCTGTGCATGAATAGAAGTCAGTATTAAACTACTTTCCAGGACCAGCATATGACTTATTAATATAAATCGATTTTTCATGCAAATTATTTGTTTAGAAGCTTATATCTCTAAGGTTCTTTTATTTTTCATAATATTTTTACTTAACCTCAATGAACTCAGGTTCATACGATGCAATCGTAAAATTACCGCTATAATCTTTATCAAAAAGTAAGCTTCGCGAATTTCCTTTCATCTGAATTTCTTTTGGTTCACCGCTTACATTCAGGTATAAGATATGGTTTTTATCTATTTGACGCGACATAACACCACCTGGAACTTCCGGGCCTTTTTTAATTGAAAGTTCAACAATCAACTCATCAAGCAATGTACCAAGTATATCATCTTTTGCCGGCAGACCAACATAAATAGCCCTGCCTTTACCGTATTTGTTTGAAGTAATAATCGGATAATCTTTATCTAAGCTGGTTATACTCCCGTTAATTTCCGCTCCTTTGGATTCGATAACATCAAATCGTGATGATTCTGTTTCAATTGTTTTCCCTTTATAATTTAATTCGACCTTTTTCCCTTTCAATGATTTCCTGGAGATTTCATTCAGAGCTTCTGTCTCTTCGTAACTCCCTATGCGTATTCCAAACACATCGCTTAAGCGTCCGGGGCGTGTTGAAGCAAATACTTGTCCGGTTTCATCAACAATTGCAGAATTGCTTGTCATAACAACGGTTCCTCCGTTTTTTACAAAGTCGCGAATTTTATTGGCTGTAACTTCATCCATTACCGCAACACCAGGAACAAACAATAATTTATAATTCAATGAGCTTCTGCTGATTTCCACAATACGCGCGTCCATGTTGCGCCAATAAAATAAATCGAAGCATGCTTGCAGCTGGTTGTCGTGTTGTTCGGGAAAATAGCTGCTTGCAATCTGGCTGGGAAATGAAAAAGCAAGACCAACTTCCGCCTTAGGTTTATACGGGAAATATTTTTCAATCTTTTTAAATTCCATTGCAATTTTCTTGTATTCTTCATATTTGCGGTTTGGTATACCGTCCCAATCTATCATACCTTCCAGATATTGTTCTTCACCACTGAGCATACTTTGCCATGTCCATCCGCAAACCAACTGGTTGCCATACATTAAGGTTGCATAAGCCGATTTTCTGATGGAATTTGGAACGGCAGTCATTGTTGTAAATTCAGAACACCAGAATGGGTTTGTGCTTTCGAATTGAATACGGGAAATTCCAAACAAGGCATTCATAACACCCCAATTGGTTGTTAATGAAAGTCCGGGATAGAAACCACAACCTTCGCGTGTCATTTTTCCGGAATAAGCTATTTGGGAATAGTCAAAATACTTCATCTGGCTGTAATACCATGCATTTGTATTAACCAGGGAATTGGGTGCATTGGTATTTACCTTGTCAATGACTTTAAAAAGTAACTGATTAATTTCATCAGAAACAAAACGCCTGAAGTCCAGCATTCTTTCAGGCACATCGGTAGTGTGGGTTGCGATAGGGAAGCCAATCTCATCAAACTGGTTAATACGTCTGGACCAGCGTTGGGTTGCCCAGGCTTTATTTAAATTATTAACCGTGGAATATTTTTTCTTTAACCAGTTTATGAACCTTTCTTTTGCATTTTCTGAATAAGATATACGGCCATCGCCAGATTCATTGTCGATACCAAATGCCAGCAGTGCCGGATGTTTTCCATACCGCTTTGTAAGCGTATCCGCATAACGCATAGCATACTTTTGATACGTCGGATCTCCTATATCTTCCATGTAACGATGGTTAGGATACTGAACATTACCATTAGCATCAACAATATCAATTGAAGGATACTTGTGATGTAACCAGATGGGTGCCGGCCTTATAGCTATATCAAGAATGACCTTGATACCGGCTTCGCTCATCATATCCATAACATCATCAAACCATTTGAAATCAAATTTCCCATCTGAAGGTTCATAGCTATCCCATGCCAGATGACCCATCCGGACAACATTAAGCCCGGCAGCTTTCATAAGCTGAATGTCATTTTTTATTTTTTCAGGTTGCTTGTTATCATGAGGATGATAGTTAGCCCCAACATATAATTCCTGGGCTTTCATAAAAAAGCATGAAAAGAATAGAATTGTCGCTATAAACAGAATCTTATTTCTTATTGCTTTCATTTTAAAGTTTTAGTTTTTGTTTAAAGCATTTATTCAATAGGGATTTCAACTTAATCAATATAATCGGACTATCACTTTCTTTCCTTTAAAATCTATCACTTTATCCAATTTTTCAACTGCATCCGTTCCTGTACCTTTGTTTTAGCCATGAGTACAATGTTGAAACAATCCATCACTATGATCATGGGAACAGCTTTGCCGGATGCAATCAATCCATCCCTACAACCTGAGAGTCGGATGTGCAGGTCCAAACTCCTTTTTCATCTTTAGTCATGTCGTATCTCTTGTTGGCCAGATCGACCTGAACCTTTTTGCAGTTGGTGCTACCACCCGGAACATGGCCTGATTGGTCTGAGTATTTACTGCAGGGTACTGTGATAAAAATGTGTTGCACGAAGAGGGTTTAAAACCTTCGGGTAGTGGTTGTTCCTGCTGACTGCGCTGGACGCCGGCAAACTGAGCAGATGTAATACAACAAATCAAAATTGCGGACAATATAGAAATTACTTTTTTCATAGTTCAACATGTTAAATTGTTTATTACTTTATTATTTTACCCACGCTTCTCCTTCAGGTGTCCTACGCCATGCGAAATAGGCATCCAGCCTCTTAAGAGATTCTGCGCTGGGCACCGGTCCCACGTGCGGCGTCTGGTTGAAGTACATTACCAAAGGATTGGTATCGCTGAATGCCGGCCATACCGGGACTCCTTCGCCGCTGGGATCTCCACGCTTGGCAAAGTTCGTCCAATATGTTGCCATGACATCCGATATCTCCAGATCAGTCTTTGTAGTCTGGGAATTCGAGGCATCGAGATGCTTGAAGACATAAGCCACATCCTGACCGTGCGGTGAGCCATACCCGAAGCGGGGTGAGCCTTCCGGATAGTCCGGGTGTTGATCGAAATAGTAATAGAATGCTTTTGATTTTCCCATCTTTGCCTGAAGCCGGGCCCATATCCAGGTATGCCATCCGAATGCAGCATCACGGGCCAGATCACGGGCTGTTTTGGGAACCGTTCCGGAGTCGGTGGGATAAGCCTTCAGAAGGTTCCCAGCAAAAGGACCATAGCGCATCCGGACGCCTTCGATATACGCTTGCGGTGTGTGGGGAGGAGAGAAACTTGCTCCCTCATCTGAGTTGTAGCCCACCAAAATAGGTGTGTCATTGAATCGGTTCGACTCATAGAGGTTGTATTGATCATCGGGGATCACCCATCCATCAATTATGGGCCATGACATCCCAAGCCCACGGCCCGCCGGGAGTTTGTCAGCGTCTATTTTCCGCAGTTCGGCTATTGAGGAAACCCCAGCGCTTTTGAGGTAAGCTTGCCCGTCGACCTCTGCATTGGCGAGGCGTTTCAGGTTCTCACCGGGGAAGGTAGTGGGCCGTGGAGGCCCGAATGACCCGCCGCTTTGAGAGATAGCGCCATGAAACAGTCCTTTAGCAAGTGGCGAAGCACACAGCATGCTAACAGCGATCCCTCCGGCCGATTCACCGAAAATTGTAACCCTATCAGGATCGCCACCGAATGCTGTGATATTCTTCTGCACCCATTGGAGACCAGCGATCATATCGAGAAGGCCGTAATTACCCGAAACTTGGTTTGGGCTCTCTTTGCTTAACTCCTTGTGTGCCAGAAATCCGAGTTGACCAACGCGGTAGGCGATACTAACCAGAACTACACCCTTCATAGCCAGATTCTCACCGCTGTAGTTCTTTTCTGATGTGGCTCCTGCACCGAATCCACCGCCATAGATCCAGACAAGCACAGGGATGCGGTCACCCGAAGATTTCGCCGGCGTCCAGATGTTAAGGTACAGGCAGTCCTCGCTCTTTCCAGAAGGAGGATTTCCTCCCTGTATTGGTCCTGGAGCAAACTTTGTTGCTTGCCTCACTCCTTCCCATTTAGAGGGTGGCTGAGGTGCGCGCCACCTGAGATCACCAACGGGCGGCGCAGCGAACGGGATACCTCTGTAAACTGTTAACATATCTTCTGACGTTCCCTGCACCAATCCTTCCACGACTCTAACCGGAGAAGGTTGCTGTGACATGCCAAGTGCGGTATAAAACACCATAAACATCCCAACTAAAAATGGTTTCTTCGTCATAATATTTGTACTAAATTGATAAGTATTGAGATTCAAATTCTAAAAGATCCATAATACCAGAAGTTTACTGAATTGTTATTAGCGTCATTTTAAGATTCCGGACATCCGAACTGTTCCCATACCATATTTCATACTCACCGGGAGTGACAGCCATTTTACCGCTTGTCCGGTCGAAGAACTCGAATGAAGAAGTAGGAAGGTTAACTAGTGCCTGACCCGATTTTCCGGCAGCCAGTTCAATTCTCTTGAATCCCTTCAAAGTTTTAAGAGGTCCATCCGTATCATTTGCTTTGTGTACATAAACCTGGATGATTTCTGTTCCGGCCAGTTTCCCTGTATTTGATACAGGAATAGTGAGTTCAACATTCCCATCCTTGCTGATCTTATTTCTCTGGATCTCGGCAGTCCCGATTGAGAAAGTTGTATAGCTCAGTCCAAAACCAAAGGGGAAGAGTGGATCAGACATATAACGATAAGTCCGTCCTTTCATCGAATAATTCTCGAAATCGGGCAACTGCTGTGAGTTCTTGTAGAATGTGACTGGGAGCTTACCCGATGGGTTAAAATCGCCAAAGAGTACATCGGCCACAGCCTGACCGCCAGATTCTCCTCCATACCAGGCCTGGAGTATAGCATCGCAGGTTTCAGTTTCAGGAACGAATCCTATTGCAGATCCTGAGCAATTCACAAAAATGACTTTCTTCCCTGACTGTTTCAATATTTTTATGCAATTACGTTGAACTGCAGGTAATTCGATATCAGTACGATCGCCACCTTTAAAACCCGGGAATGACACCGGCATTTCTTCTCCTTCAAGTAAACCGGAAAGGCCTCCGACAAATACGACAACATCGATTCCTTTCATCTTAGCTATCAATCCGGAATAATCCGGGTCAATCTCTCTTCCGAAGTTAAATTCGATGGCTGCCTGCCAATTGTAACGCTGCATAAATCGTATTTCGATTTTATATTTCTTACCCTCTTCAACTTTAAAATAAGTCTTTGAAATCATTGTCCTCCAATCCTCAAATTTTGTGACTGATTTATCATTTACCAGCAACTCAAAAGAACCCGCAGCCCCGTATTTGATTACAATCTCTTCAGTTTTAGATGGTATGAACTCGGTTTCAAACTTTGCAGAAAATCCTTCAAGCTTCACTCCCGGAGCTAACATACTCTTTCCTTCTGTTGCTAACTTTAAGGGACCGGCAATCTGTTGATCAGCAACCAAATTGCCAGAAAGGTTATTATTATTCCAATAAGTGGCTTTGAATCCCAGCTTCCCTTCACGTCAGTTCCTGACGGGATGCTTCTTGCTATAGCATGAATGGCATCCGAAGAGAATTTATGGCCATTATAAAAGTCAGCTATTGCATCACAATCGGAGGTAACAAGATATTTAAAGCCCCATTCATCACGGAGAATTCTTTGCAACAACCTCGAATTACCACAACACGGTTCATCCTCCAGACGCTGATAAGCACACATTACTTCCCTGACATCTGCTTCCTGAACCAACGCTTTGAAGGCAGGTAAATAGGTCTCATACAAATCTTTTGGATCAACATTATTGACATTAAGCGAATGACGGCTCCATTCAGGACCAGAGTGTACTGCAAAGTGTTTTGCACAGGCCAGCAACTTCCTGTACCTGGCATCGGCAGGTCCCTGTAAACCTTTTACTACTGAAATACCCATTCGTGAAGTAAGGTAAGGATCCTCACCATAGGTCTCCTGACCTCTTCCCCAGCGTGGGTCGCGGAAAATATTCACATTGGGAGTCCAGACCGAGAGGCTGAGGAATCGTGTGTTTTCCTTCCCTTTTTTTACTGCTTCATTATATTTGGCACGGGTTTCATCAGAAACAGCGTCGAAAATATGATAAGCCAGGGAGTCATCAAATGAGGCAGCCATACCTATTGGTTCAGGAAAAACGGTAACCTTATCATTATTGGCAAGTCCATGAAGGGCCTCGCTCCACCAATTAAACTTTTTTATCCCAAGACGAGGGATAGCATCTGATAGATCGCACATCAATGCGGCTTTTTCTTCCAGGGTTAAACGGGATATCAGATCTTTAGCCCTTTCTTCAGAGCTTAAACCCGGATTATTAAAGGGATACTGCTGGCCCTTTACACATAATGACAGTAAAATGCTTAATGCAATCAAAAATCCTTTTTTCATACGAAACATTATTTTATTGGGTAAGATAATTATAACAGTGTTATTGTTTAATGAGTCTGACTGACAGAACAGGAACATTGTTCAGATAAATCCGGCCTATATAGAAACCTTTTCGCATATCCGACAGATCAATACTGATATTCTGCTCACCTGATTCTGCGATCTGATCGGCAATCATTTTAACATATCTGCCTGATGAATCAAACAACCGGATCTCGCATCTGCCCCCGCTGTTGAGATTGAATCGAAGCAATCCTCTT
>Ga0209125_1003750_pt1 | contig 10110 bp, 9 predicted proteins | sample BarGraIncub1131A_FD_184503 | JGI IMG/M metagenome (GOLD analysis project Ga0209125, IMG submission 184503) | Arctic peat soil microbial communities from Barrow, Alaska - Barrow Graham LP Incubations 11-31A (SPAdes) (version 2) | ecosystem: Environmental > Terrestrial > Soil > Wetlands > Peat... | reverse complement strand
TAATTTCAATAGGAGATAGCTTTCCATCAGCTTCAATTATTAAATCTATCTCCTTCATATCCTTATCACGGTAATAATATATGAATGGGGTTTTTGCTGAGTTATGATAGCTTTTGAAAATTTCACTGACTACATAATTTTCTAGCACAGCACCATTCATCGCGCCGCTTTCAAGTGTTTCTGGACTGCTCCATTTTGTAAGATAGGCACAAAGGCCTGTGTCATAAAAATACAATTTTGGTGTCTTAATTGTCCTTTTTAGGATATTGTTAGAGTAAGGATGTAGATAGAATATGATTCCTAACGTTTCTAAAATAGACATCCAGCTCTTTACCGTAATTTGATTTATGTCAGCATCTCGTGCAATATCCGCATAGTTTACTATTTGACTAGTGCGACATGCTACCGCAGTAATAAACTTCAGAAAGCTTAAAGAATCAATTGATCCTGATAATTCTTTTACATCCCGTTCTAAATAGGTGCTTAAATAACTCATATAAAAAATATTGCCATCCTTGTACTTTCCACTAACAATTGCTGGCATTCCGCCCTTAAATATTCGCTTAAAGATTTCTGGGGTGTTTGCCGCTTTTATCGCTTTTTGTCTATCTCCTAGCACCTTCAAATCCGCAGTAAATGGAACATTACTGCAAGAATTATATATTTCATTCTGAGAGAGAGATGAGAGATTAAGCGCTGCAACACGTCCAGCCAGTGATTCTTGAACCCCCTGCATCAACTTAAATATCTGTGAACCTGTCAACCAAAATTCACCTGGTTTTTGATTTTTATCTATCATTATTTTAATGTATGTGAAAAGCTCGGGTGCATATTGAACCTCATCAATAAAAATTGGTGTTTTATATATTTGAAAAAACATTGCTGGGTCAGACTTTGCCAATGCTCGAATATTCAAATCATCAAGAGATACATATGTCCTATCCGATCCCTCCATTAGATTTTGAAGCATTGTTGTTTTTCCAACCTGTCTAGGCCCTGTAATTAAAATTGCTGGATATTGCTCCGAAAGATTAACAACTATCTTTTCCATATCACGTTTAATATAACCCATTTCGCAACCACCTTTCGGCTAATATTATATACATTTATATTTTAGCCGATTATTCAGGAAATATCAATAGCTATTCACTGTCTCAGATATTGTTCATGTAGTATTGAGTTGTTGCCATGGAAAGATTTTCTTCCTCACAGCGGTTTAAGTACAACTCAAGACACCCCTGTATGCTGATAGCTACAGGTTGTTTCTTCAAAATCAAAAGCCTCCTTTAAAATATATTATATTTCAATTATATGGATTTTTGAGGTGAAGTAAATGAGTTATTTGTTCGAGTAGGTTTGAGTATTTTAAAATTAAGTTCTAGACTAAATACGAATGGTTTTCAGAGTATTTCTTGGTATGGTAGAAAATGTAGATTGTATTCATAAAGGCTTGTTGTTACTGCATTCGATGTATTTCTCATTTTCTGCGTTACCAATCAAAGGCTATATGTTTGATGCAATATGGATTATATTCAAAAATGACAATTTTAGAGCGGTGAAGCAAATAAAAAGTAAAACTTAATTATTTACTTATCATTTTCTTTTTTAGTCAGTTCTTCCATCTGCTGTTTTGCTTCTGGAGACAATGCATCTATTAGATAATTACGGTCTCTTCCCTGCTTTTCCTTATATTCCTGCTTTATTCTTTCATTAACCCCGTCGATCTCAGCTTTCAGTTCTCTGGCGGATAATAAGGAACATCCTGCTCCCCTTATAATAATCTGCTGTAAACCGTCTGACGTTGCAACTGTTATATTATATTTTTTCTGATTGTCATGGGCAAATCTTTCAATATACTGGTCTGCCGTTTGTGCCTCCCTGGTATATAGCATGTGGATATTATGGTAGTCGATTACTTCCTCAAGATGCCCCTGAACACGGTAAGCATCAAACACAACGATAATCTGACATTTTCGAATTCCCTGATAATTACTCAGAGAATCAAGCAATTTCATTCTGGCACCATCCATATTATCATCTACAAGCCCTTTCAGTTCAGACCATGCATAGATAATATTATAGCCATCCACAAGGAGAAACTCTTCTTTGACTTCCTTCTGTCTGTTAATATAGGTAGACGGTTCATAATAATTGTCGAGGGCTGTTTTGCGTCTTTTCCAGGCAGATTTCTTCCCTTGGTTAGCATAGAAGGTGCTATTTATTATTTGATCAATCTCCTCTAAACTGATCCGCCTCTCCTCATTGTATGAGGAATGGTTCGGGGCTGTTTCGTTTGAAAAATCGTCTTTTTTCTGAAGGTAGCTTTCAACATGCATGTTGTCCTTTACTTCATCCCAATCCACCAAAAAGCCTGCACCATGCGTACAAAATACAGAACCTGTCGGATTTCCTATGTCTTTTTCCGAATCATACCCGATACTTTCTATGACCTCTTCAGCATTATGGCATGGCTCGTACCCTTTCAGGGTGCAAAACAGTCTGCCAAGACCTTTGGTATAGGCAACTACCTCTTTCTGATAATTCCTCATGGTAATAACAGGGGCACTCCCCACAAGAACAGCCGTCTCGCCATTTGTCTGTGATATTTCACATGTGCCATGCATTTTCTCAATATCAGTCATAGCCCTTCCTACCATTTTCTCAGGCAGTTCCAGTTGAAAGGCATAATAAGGCTCCAACAATATGGATTCTGCTTCCTTTAAGCCCTGGCGAACTGCACGGTAGGTAGCCTCTCTGAAGTCACCGCCTTGTGTATGCTTATTGTGTGCTCTGCCTGAGACTAAAGTAATTATCATATCTATAATCGCTGACCCTGTTAGAACTCCTTTATGAGCTTTTTCTGCCATATGGGTTAAAATAAGTCTTTGCCAACTTTTACTTAAGTCATCCTCACTGCATTCTACCCCAAACTGCAGACCGCTTCCCAACTCACCCGGCTCCAATAGCAGGTGGACCTCCGCATAATGACGTAATGGTTCAAAGTGTCCAACCCCTTCTACTACATTGGCAATAGTCTCTTTATATACAATCCTTCCAGCATCGAAGTCCACCTCAACACCAAAACGGCTTTGTATAATGCTCTGCAGAATTTCAATCTGCACCTCTCCCATGATCTGTACCTGGATTTCCTGTAACTGCTCATCCCAGACAATATGTAGTCCTGACTCCTCTTCTTCAATCTGACGTAGCTTGGGAATCATTGCTCTTGGGTCACAGCCACGTGGAAGTATAATCTGATAGGACAGTACGGGTTCCAATACTGGTGTATCTGAAGCTTTCTCTATTCCTAAGCCTTCTCCAGGCCTGGTTTGGCTGAGTCCCGTTACTGCGAATACAGAACCTGCCTCTATTTCATTCACTGCCTGGAATTTCTGTCCGGAATATATACGGATTTGATTAACTTTCTCTTCCCAGTTTGCTTTCGTTAAGACATCCTTCACCTTAAGTTTTCCGCCTGTAAGCTTCATGTATGTAAGACGGTTTCCTTGCTCATCTCTTGTTATTTTGAATATTTTAGCTCCGAATTCATTACCGTAGTGAGGTATAATTACATACTTTACAATACCCTGCAAAAGCAGCTCAATGCCTTCTAATTTTAAAGCTGAACCGAAAAAGCACGGAAATATTCTGCGCTCTTTGATAGCTTCTTTAATCTGCTCGGTTTCAACATGTCCTGTTTCCAGATAGGCTTCCATCATTATTTCATCACACATAGCCAATTGATCGTAAAAACCGTCTGTCATAACTTGTCCAAATTCAATGCATCCATCATGCAGCTGCTTTTTCATTTCTTTTACTAACTTATCCTTATCCGTCCCATTCTGATCCATCTTATTGACGAATAAAAAAACAGGTATTTGATACATGTCCAACAGTCGCCATAATGTTTTTGTATGTCCCTGCACCCCATCCGCACCGCTTATCACTAAAACGGCATAATCCAGCACCTGAAGTGTTCTCTCCATTTCAGCCGAAAAATCTATATGTCCCGGGGTATCTAGTAAGGTAATCTGAGTCTCACCTATTTCAAATATAGCCTGCTTGGAGAAAATGGTGATTCCTCTTGCCCTCTCTAGCTCATAGGTATCCAAATAAGCATCCTTATTATCCACCCTACCCAATTTTCCAATTTTACCACTCAGATAAAGTATGCCCTCTGATAATGTAGTCTTGCCCGCATCCACATGTGCTAATATTCCAATGACTAATTTCTCCATAATCTATTCCAAATCTTTCATTTTTTGTCTGTATTATAAAAGCACAGCCCATTTAGGCCTGTATGTCGCTTCTTTCATTATTATGATACCAGTAAGTTTGGAATTTGACAATTTTATTGTATTATTTGATTGAGTCAATTTACTGTAGGGAATTGACTCAATCTGTGTCGATCTACATCTTTACGAAACATACACTTAAGCTTATAATAATACAATCTTAATGATTTACTACAGGAGATGAATTCATGTGCGAACTGTATAACCTAATTATAGTTGATGATGAACTTTTTATACGCACAGGATTGGCATCATACAATTGGAAACAACTTGGTTATAAAGTAGCCGGTATTGCCTCCGATGGAAAAGAATGTCTTGATTTTATGGAGAACATCCAAGTTGATGCTATAATAAAATGCCTGTTATGAATGGGCTTGTACTCAGTAAGAAGGTGCAAGAAAAATATCCTGCCTGCAAAGTAGTACTTCTCACAGGGTATAAAGAATTTGAATATGCTAAAGCAGCTATAAAACTGGTGTATTTGATTATCTTACTAAGCCAGTTGACCTGAATGAACTTAAAGCTCTGATGATAAAATTAAAAGTAGCACTTGACGAAAAAAGATCCTTAAAATCAAAATTTCTCACCTTTGAACGCCAACTTCAGGAAAGTCTACCTCATGCTGTGGATAATTTTTTAAAGAGTCTTATTTGTGATAAGATGGCAGATTATAGCGAAACTGAAGAGAAATCGAACCTGCTGGAGCTTTCATTGAACAGCCCTTTTTATTCTTGTGCTGTTTTCCAATTCAATGAATTCATAAATTCCGAGCCACTAAAAAGCAGTATAGATACTTCAAAAGAAATAAATAAATACTTGACCGAATACCTTGTATCTCAAGGATTGGGGTATTCCTTTTATAGCAATCAATGTGAAACAGTTGCACTTTTAAACTTCGACATACCTTCACAATCTATAGCAAGTTATACCTACCTTTCTGAAGTAATTAAGAATATTCAAAGTATACTAATAAAAAAATTTGAATCTTTAAACTGTCTTTCTTTAACTGTGGGAGTAGGTAATATCTATCGGAATATATTATCTTATCCCATATCCTACCAGCAAGCCTGTACAGCACTAAAAAGAATTTTTTTTGATCCCGACAATACCTTATTCTATTCCTGGAATGAAAAATCTACTTTCGCAAGCTTTATTACAGAGTATCCTTATAATAAGGAAAATGATCTGATCAACGCAGTCCTTCAGAAATCTTTCCGACTTAAGGAAAGGTGTGAGAGATGTAGTTTTACATGCTGTCCACTCCATAAATAAAATAAACAATAGCGTAAAAACGCCTTCCTATATTGCAGTTCAACAAGCCATGAAATATATACTACAGCATTTCAGTGAAAGGATAACTCTTAATCAGATTGCTGAACATGTACATCTAAATTCCAGTTACTTTAGCATCCAGTTTAAAAAGGAAAACGGGAAGAATTTTATTGATTATCTTAAGGAATGCCGAATTGAAAAAGCAAAAGAACTATTAAAGGAAACAAATTCACCCTCCAGTTTCTAAAAACCATCTGTATATAATTTTTCCCTATCAGTTCAATTACACTGTTAAAACATCTTTAGGTCACTTACTGAACACATATTTCACTTGTCTTCTTAATATTCATTGAAAATCTAACAACACATTTGTAAAAATTCATGAACCTGAGCCGATTTCTCTGCTCCATACATTAATTCCCTCAAATAATAATATAATCAACTGCTCACTTCCAATACTTAAAATGCGCAAAAGCCTCATAACCGTTAAGTTATGAGGCTTTTGTGAGCTATCCGCGACTCGAACGCGGGAGCCTTTGATTAAAAGTCATGGGCTTAAAATCATATTATATTCATTCTATCTTTATTTCTGGTATCACCTTTAAAATCCATCCTTTTATTTCCTCTAGAATAGTCTCATCTTTAGCCTCAATTCTTAAAGTGATGCTTTCCTCAGTAACTGATTTACGCATCAAGAGCCATCCCTTTGGGAACTCCACTCGTACTCCATCCATCAGAGTTATCTTATACTGTTGTCCGGCCTCACTTACGCGATTTAACCAGTTATCCCTCTCGTTATATGAACAGTGAATTCTTATGTCAGGTGTTATTATTGTTTTCGGAATTTCATCTGCTAGTTTTGACAAATCACCTTTATTTCCTATAATCTCTGCTAACTTTAGCGCAGCAAATATACCGTCATCATACCCAAGCTCCTTAAAAAAGAAATGTCCACTAATTTCTCCTGCAAGAGCAGCCTCACTTTCAAGAAATCTTCTCTTGATAAAGGTATGCCCGCTTCTCTCCATAAGTGGAGTTCCTCCTAATTCCACTACAGTATCATGAACGACAGACGACGATTTAATGTCAAACACAATATTAGATGGTTCATACTTCAGATATTCCTTAATAAAAATTGCAAAAGTGCGCTCACTTTCAATAACTTTTCCCATATTATCAACAAAGACAACTCGGTCACCATCTCCGTCAAATGCTACACCAAAATCTGCTCTCGTTCTAACTACCTCTTTTTTTAAAGCACTAAGATTTTCATATACAGATGGGTTTGGATCTCGATTTGGAAATGAACCATCAAATTCAGTGTACATTCCAATAGTTTCATATCCTAACTTATTAAATAACAGTGGAGCTAGATATCCTGTTACGCCATTGCAGCAATCAAGCACTACTTTTAACTTACCTTTATTAAAGGTTTCAGTTATACTTTTAATGTAGTCTTCTTGGGTGCAAACCTCTCTCTGTTCTCCATCTCCTGTAGAATAGTTCTGTGCCTTCACCAATTTTTCAATGTTTTTTATTACATCAGCAGTTATCGGGGTTTCACCAAGCATAAGCTTAAAACCATTATATTTTGCAGGATTATGTGATGCAGTCACCATAACCCCTCCATCAGCAGATAATCTTTTTAGGGAAAAATAAAATACAGGAGTAGGCACTGTACCTATGTCAATTATATCTGCACCACTCTCTCGCAATCCGTTTTGCAACATCTTTTTTAAGCTTGGTGTAGATAATCTCACGTCTCCCCCAACAACAAGAGTTTTTCCCTTCATTAAGGTTCCAACAGCACGTCCAATATTATATGCCTGTTGTTCATCTAAATCACTTGGATAAATACCTCTAATATCACATTCCTTATAAATTCCCATTTAGTCCCACCTAATTCAACCAATCAATTTTATAGTGTAATTTACAGCTTTCTTTGAATTTAAGATATAAATCTCCATATATCTTACTCTTTTCTTTATCTGGTTCAATGACTTTGTTAAACTTTATCATATTTTCAGCTGCCTGCTCAAGATTACTGAAATACGTCTTAGATGCGGCAATCATTGCCGTTCCAATTGTTGCATCTACAACCTCAGGCACCTTCATCGCTCGGTTCATTATACTGGCTCTTATCTTAAGCCATTCATCAGACCTGCAGGCACCTCCAGTTGTAAATATTTCATCCTTAATTTCACAGCCCATTTTTATATTTAAATCATATGCCAGTCGTTCGACATATCCCACACCTTCGATAAGTGCAGTGTATAGAGTTTCATCATCTTTAGGTTGTCCTACGATAAATTCCTCTGCCTCACTATCTAAAAACGGATATCTCTCTCCTTTATTAACTAGAGGATATATTAGAATACCTGTTGGTGAAAGCAAGTCAACCTTCTGATCCATTTGTTTAAACACTGATTTTTCAAATCTATTATTTAGGCATCTCCCACCAACATTAGAAGCGCCTCCAACCATCCAAGCCCCACTTGGCAGTTTGTGTGAATAGCTGTTCCCAGAAGCATCTATTATCTTGTTCTGGGATACACCTTTAATAACAAGAGTAGTCCCAATTATAGTTGTCCAATCACCTACATGAACGGCGCCAGCAGCTAGCGCAGATGCATATCCATCTGTGGCACCGGCTACAACATATGTACTGGTAGATAGTCCGAGCTCGTCTGCAGCCTTCCTAGAAATCTTCCCTACAATCTCTCCGGGAGCAATTATTTTAGGAAGTTTTGATATATCCAGTCCTACTTCGTTAATTAGTTGTGGCCAGTTCTCATCGGTAAGATCATATCCTGTCTTAAGCGCATTAGAGTAATCAGATATTCCATATTCACCGCTAAGATTTCCAACAACGTAATCTGCTTGATGAACTATTCTATGTGTTTTTTCATAGATAGCAGGCATATTATTTTTTATCCAGAGTATTTTAGGCAAAGCAAAGGATGCATTAAATCTATATCCCTGATTTTTTTCATAATCTCTTCCTATTACATGCAGAGTAGCTGCTTCACTTTTACTGCGCACATCATTGTACATTATCCCATTAAATAATGGCTTATTATCCTTATCTAATGGCAAAATAGTTCCTGAGGTACCATCTACACTGATGGCAATAATATCCTCGGAACTAAATCCCAAATTTTTTATGTCATTAATAGCCTTAACAATTGTCTGGCATGCGCATCGCCACCACATCTCGGGATTTTGTTCACAATACCCTAGAGCTGTTGCTTGATTTATATTTTCAAAATTAACTGAATTAGATGTAATAACGTTACCAGTTTCAGTAACAACAATAGCTCTTACTCCTTGTGTACCAACATCTACACCCATAAATAGCATTTATTTTGTCCTCCATTTTGTTGATTATTTACTTGGCATAAGACTTTTGCGGTATTTAGAAAAGTATTCCTATTTAGCAAATAATTTGGCTGTATCAATTAGAGCCCTAACATTTTCATACGGAACATCAGTTTGTATTTCCTGAGATGGAGCAGTTATATATCCGCCATTGACGCTCATTGCTTTAATAATCTTTTTACTTTCCTCTACAACCTCTTCCGACGTGCCGTAAGGAAGTGTCCGCTGTGTGCTGATTCCGCCAAAGAATGTTAATTTATCTCCGAAGTTTTCCTTTATTTTATATATATCCATGCATTCAGGTTGAAGTGGGTTCAGAGCATCCAGACCCATCTCAACAAGATCTCCCAATATTTTTTGTACATTTCCACAGGAATGAACAAAAACATCTTTACCATGCTTTTTGATCAGGTCATACTCTTGCTTTTCACCATTTTTTATCATGTTTCTCCAACAGGTTGGTGACATAATAAGATCGTTCTGCGTACCCCAATCAGAGCCTAATAAAACACCATCTATTTCCTTGATGTTTATAAAATTCTCAAGCATTACGATGTTTTTTCTTATTATTAAATCCAATAGTTCTTGAGCCCATTCAGGACTGCCTGCTAAATCGCCTAAAAAGTTCTCTATACCTCTACAGAAGTTAGCCTTTTCCCAATGGCTTCCCCAAATGGTAGCAAGAAGATAGACATCATAATTTTCTTTGATGTATTTTATTTTTTTAAAGAACTCTTCATAGCTGCCATGTCCTATTGTCTCAGGAAGATGAGAGGGTGCATCATACTCTCTGAGAAAATAGTCCGGTACGTTACACCAATCCCACCATGGTGCATAGACATAAAGCATATGATTTCCTATTCCCAAGGAAACCGCCTCTGTCAAATTCAAAATTCCGCTTTTATAATCATTGATAACTTGTTCACTTGCATAGTCCTGTAAAATTCTTTCTCCATATAATTGAATTGCTTCTACTGTAAAGTTTATGGCATATGGTACGCACCCAGTATTTTCATGCCTCAAGGCTTCTTTAATTCTCTCTGTTTTGTTCATCTTTACTTAGCCCTTTCTTGAGAAACATATCATTTTTTTATATTGCTTTCACTACTCCTGCTTTTAATGCAACACTTGACAATTCTGTTCCCTTTACTGCCACCATAACAGT